>Ga0181612_126393_pt1 | contig 15159 bp, 11 predicted proteins | sample HoacroProtozoa21_FD_119630 | JGI IMG/M metagenome (GOLD analysis project Ga0181612, IMG submission 119630) | Hoatzin crop microbial communities from Cojedes, Venezuel. Combined Assembly of Gp0051906, Gp0051904, Gp0051908 | reverse complement strand
GAAGTGTATGGTGTAGGTGCAGGTAGTCTGCACGGCAGCCGTGATGTCCTGCGGTATTAGCAGCAGTATTCGGTCTAACCACTTTGGATCTTCTTCGGTGGAGAAGGTCTTTTCGGTGTCGAGACCGCCCCACGTGAATGTGGTTGTCTTTGTCGCTTCGTCGTAGGTCGGCGTGCAATATCCGTGGCAGAGGGCGTTGGTCAGGGACAGTTGGTTCACGGTGAGCGAGCAGCCCGCCTCTTGCAGCGTCTCGTCGAGTTTCACGTAGGCTCTCACCTGCGAGAGCACGTGGTGGAACTTCAGCTCCACCGTCTGGTCTATATTGGTCTTCACCTGGTCGGCGGCGAGGTCGCTGAGCATGAAGTCAACCTGTTCGCTCGACTTGTCGCGAACGGTGAACTCCCAGCGTCCCATGCCGGTGTCGGTGTTCTTTGGGATAATCAAGCTATAGTATTTTCCGTCTCCTGTCTGCGAATAGGGATAATATCCGTAGAAGCTGAGTCGGTCGATGCCTTCGCTTGTGGCATCTTCGCCCGTCTCGTTGGGCCAGTATTTCTTTGGTGAGTACGTCCAGGTGCCGTCCTCGTCCTCCTGCTTGGTCACCTGTTGGTCGTACATGAAGTTTGGCGTTATTTTTGCGCTGTCCTTCACCCACGTGGAGTTGTCGTGATGGAAGCCCATAACGCCGATGATGTCTCCTGCATCGAAAGCGTCGGCGTCGATAAACGTGTCGCCGGCACGGGTGAGCACGGCTGATGCCGAGTATGCTCCGAAGTTTACTGCGCTGTGCTCATGCACAACAGACTCGAAGAACTCACCCTCGCGGTCGGCGCAGCCGGCGAGCAGCCCTGCGACCGTAAGGATAGCTATCGTTACTGACTTCGCGAGCATCGGCCCGTGCCGCCTGCTCCGAACGCTTGGGTAAGTTCTCTTGAGTTTCATTTGTCGTCTTTTTTAAAAAGGCTTATTCTTAAAATGTTCTTCCTTTTGTCAAAGATTAGATTATGCGCCAACTACGTTGATAGGAACGTAAACGTCGGTCTTGTTGTCGTCGTCGCTGTCGTCGTCGTCGTCGTCATCGTCGTCATCGTCGTCGTCGTCATCGTCGCCAGTGCTTGAGCCGTCGTCCCAATCCTCAACAGTAGCGGTGAACTTAACGCTGGTAAGACCGAAGTGCATAATGAGGTTGTACTTCTTTCCGAGTTCGATGGCCTCTTGGAACGAAACGTTCTGGGTGATGGTCTGCTCCACCTCAGTGTAGCCCTTGTCAAGGTGAGCGTCCTCAGTGCGTACTATATAAGTAACGGTAACCGAGAATGCGGGCTTGGTGCCGGGGAGGAAGATGAGCGGCTGAGTCTCGTCCTGATAAACATTCTGAGCAGATGTGGTAACACCAGTAGGCAGGTCGCTGAATGCGCTTACGCTTGAAGGCTCTGCAAGGTCTTTGTTGAGGGTAGCCGAAGAGTTTTCGGTGTCCTCATCCTCGCTGGCGTCGCTGGTGATGACGTGGCTGATGTTGGTGGAGTTGCCCTCAGAAGTGTCGAGAGTCCAGATACCGGTGGCGAGGTCGAGAACGCCAGTGTTGTAGATGCGGTCGTCTTCGTTGATGTTTCCGTCGCCAGTGTAGTCGGTGTTGTCTGCGCCACCACCGTTGTTGTTCTCAATCTTGATGGTCTTGATGGTAACCTTAGTGGCTGCATCGAGGTCGCCGCCAGTGATGTCGCCGTCCTTGTCGATGTCGAGCTGAACCTGGAAGCCGCTTCCGGTCTTCTCATAGGTAACAGTGGTCTTGCCCGTCTCGGGGTCGGTGTTGGTGGTCTCAGCGCCGCTGCCGCCAATCTTGGCCAGAGCGTGCTTGAAGACGAGCAGCACCTTGTCGGTAACTACGGGCTTGGTGAGGTCGATGTTAACCTTTGCCTTGCCGATGGCAGTCTCGCCGTCTCTGATGGTGTCGCCTTCCTGCGATGCGCCTGCAACGGTGGTGTACTTAGCGGTCTCGGCGGTTCCCCAGAGCAGGTCAACCACGTTCTTGCCAGTCGGGTCGAGCACATACTTCACGGTCGGGTTGCCTGTGTCGGTGTTCTTCGAGATCTCTACGATGCCCGTCTCGCCAGCGTTGGTGAGCTCACCAGTGGTTTCATCTCCCACGAAAGGAGCGTATGCGAAGAAGCTGACATAGCTGCTCGTGGTGCCCTTTGCGCCTGCGTTGTCTGCATCGGTGTTGTCGTTAGGCCAATACTTCAGAGGAGCGTAGGTCCACTCGCCCTCGGTATCGTTGTAGGTTACCTTCTGGTTGTACATCCAGTTAGGAGTAGCGCTCTCGCCTGCGTCGGCCCACTTGTCGGCCTCAGTGTAGTAAGCGTAAACGCCGAAGCCATAGTCGGACTTCTTCAGGATTTCGGTGTTGATGCTTCCAGTGGCACCAGCACGAGTGTTCACACGGTTGCCATTGTAGGTGCTGAAGTTAATGGCGGTACCGAGGTCTTTGGCTGCCTGTGCCGCGTCGAACTTGGCCAGGTCGGTGTCGTTGGAGCAGCTGGCCAGCGTCAGCATGGCGGCGGCTGCAAAATAAAAAATCTTTTTCATCTTACTTTTGTTTTGGTTTTTATCGTTTTAATTTTCTCACTTTTTCTTACTCACCTGCAACGTTGATGGGGAGGTTGATTACAGACTCTGTGGTGTCGTCGTCCCACTCCTCAACGGTAGCGTCGAACTTAACAGTGGTGAGGCCAAGGATAAGCTTCAGGTTGTATGCCTTGCCGCCTTCGAGCTTCAAGCCGCTGATGGTCTTGGTGATGACGTTCTGCACCTGCGAGTAGCCGACGGCGAGGTTCTCGTCCTTAGTGGTAACGTAGTAGGTAATCTTCACGGTAACGTCTTCGGCAGTCTCTCCGTTTGTGGGGATGATAAGCAGAGCGTCGTCCTCTTTCGCGAGCAGATATTGCTCCTCAGCGGTAACGCCGTCAACAGTCTGCACCTGCTTGCCCTCATACTTCAGTTTGGGGTTCAGAGCGTCGCCCTCGATGGTCATCGAGACTTTCTCAGAGCCTTCGGCAGTCTCCCAACGAGGCACTTTGGCTGTGATGTTGTTCAGATTGAGCACGCCTTTGGTGCCGCCGCCGATGTTGCTGATTTCCACCTTCTCGATGGTTACCTTTGTGTCTTCCTCAAGAGTGCCGCCAGCGTCAACCTGGTCAAAAGCACCCTGAACCTTCAGCTGGAACTTCGACAGAGCGTGGCGGAAGCTGAACTTCACCTTCTGCGAGATGGTCGGCTTGATGAGGTCTTTGTAAGGCAAGCCTTCGGTGAGCGTCTGGGTGCCGATTACGTTTTTCCAAGTGGTAACTTCACTGTTGACAGTACCCCAGAGCAGGTCAACCTGCTTCGAGAGGTCGGTGGAGGCAACATAGGTAATCTTCGGGTCGCCAGGGGTTGCGTTGCTGGTGATTGCGGTGATACCGTAGTCGGCGTTCTCCGTTACTGCGCCGCTGGTGACGGTAACATCAGTGTAAGGAGCGTAGGCGAAGAACGACAGCTTGTCGGCTGCTTCTGCCGTGGCGGCGGGACTCTGATTGTCAACAGCGCCATTCTGAGCCTCGTTGGGCCAATACTTGACGGGCGTGTAGCTCCAGTCAGAACCCGAAACCTTCTGGTTGTACATGAAGTTAGGAGTCAGACCGTCAGCATATTCGCTGCCTTCAGTGTAGTAAGCGATGACGCCGAAACCATTCGACTGCAATTGCTCGTTGTCCATCGCTCCGGCATAGCCGCCACGCGTCTGGACACTCTTCGATGTGTAGCTGCCGAACTCAACAGGGATTTGAGCCGACGACTTGAGGTCGCTGGTGTCCTCACTTTGGGAGCAGGAGCTCATTACGAGAGCTGCGCCTGCTGCTAAGAATAACAGTTTTTTCATCTTTGTTGTTGTTTTAATTTTGTTTCCGTTTTGTCTTTATCTCATTCTTTATCTCTGTTAGTCAGTCAGGGGGGGCATCAGAGGTTGATGTCGAATGTTCCGCCGTCTTCCCACGGCTCCACGATGGCATCAAATCCTCCGGCCTTCTGGTCGTATTCCACGTCGGGCAGCTCAATCACGTCGCCGTCGGCGATGTTGGGCAGGTCGAGAATCAGCTTCAGGTCTTGCGTAACGTCGTCTCTGAGCAGTATGGCTCCCGGCTCGTGGCCGATGTAGTGAATCAGTTTTCCGACGTTGAAGCTGAACACGGCCGTAGAGCCGTCGCGCAGCACGAAGTTGAAGCATATCTCATTGTCGGTGGAGTCGCGCTTGGCCACATACTCTTTTCCGCTCTTAAATCCGAAGGTGGGGATGCTGGTGGTAATCCATCCTTCGCCGGCGCGGGTGCTGTCGGTGGTCTGCACCCATCCGGTGTTAAGCAGCAGAGTGCCGGTATCCTCAAGTCGCCAAACCTGGCTGAGCTGGCATCCGGCGGCGAGACCGGTAACGTAGGCCTGCACCGAACCCATATTCTTTATTCCGCGCACGCGGGCCTTCACGTAGAGGCGCTGCGTGAGGCGGTGGGCCACCTCTTTATATACGTATATGGCGCTGTCGGCCACCTCGCCGTTGGTTTTGCCGTTCTTATAGTTTTCGAAGATCACTTGCTTCTCAAGCATCTCCTCCGTAACGGCGATGGTGTCGGTGGCGGCTCCGAGCTTCTCGGGGTCATAGACGTAGGTCATGTCGTTGCGCCACGTCTTGCGCGCGTTGCTTGTCAGCTGGTTGGCACGCACGTATGAACGGTCGTGGGAGTCGATCTCGTTGAAGTTGAACGTTGAGAACTCGCTGACGCTCTGGTTGAAGATAAGCATCTTATAGACTCCAGGCTCCAGATCGACATAGGTTGACTTCACGTCGTTCGACAGCACGGTCTGCGTAACAGCGTCGCCGTCCTTGCTGAACAGCAGCGTCATTCCCGTTGGCAGGGCCTTGTATTTGGTGAGCCAGTCAACGTCGATGCGCAGGCGCACCTTCTCGGGATAGTAAATCTCCAGCTCGCGACGCTCGCATGAGGTGAGGCCGAGCATACATGCTGACATCAGCAAGAGAATCTTGTTGCGTAGTTTCATTTGCGGCCTCCTTTCTTTTTCTTGAACAATTGGTCGTTGAGCAGATAGACCAGAGAGATCTTCAGCTTGGTGGGACCTATGTAGTGAGAGTTTCCGTTGAACTGCCATATCAGGTGGCGGTCGTCGAACATTCCGTAGTAGCGGCGCCAGCGGGTGTCAAAATAGCCCAATCCAACGGAGTATTCCATGTTCCACCACTTGCCTATGCGGTGGGCATAGCCAAAGGTGACGCCCGGACTCCAGTATTCGCCCTGATAACCCTTGCTGTTCCATTCGATGTCGTATTTGCCGCTCATCACGTAGGCACCGGCAAACCATCCTGTCAGCCAGCGGTGGTCGGGACTCTTGGCGTTCAGCCAGTAGCGACCCTCAACGCCTACATTTAATATTTCGTACGCGCGCGAGTTGTGATGCCACACATACCACGGCGAACCCCACTCGGCCATGATGCTCCATTGGCGGTTCTTTCCGAACCAACGCTCCACTTCGGCGTTGGGCCAAAGGGCGGCGTCGTAGAGCAGGTTGGTCTTCAGCGCAACGATAGCCTTCGGCTCGCGCTCTTCTACCACTTCGACGGGTTCTTCCGATGGAATGGGCGTTTTTTGCTCAACCACCGGTTCGGGAACCACCACCGGCTCGGCCACCTTCTTCTGATTGTAGCCAATGCAAATCTCGGTGCTGCGGAGCGACGGGAACACTCGGTCGTGCATGTCGCGGTAGGCAGCGGCATGGCGACGCTTTATCTGGTCGAGCTTGCGGTCGGGGTGCTCGTTGCTGTCGATAATCTCAAGAATGGCATCGCGGTCGGCGTAGGACGAGGCGGCAACATAGTCTCGCAGGTCGCGCCAGTTTTCACCGCCCGACGTGGCATTCACCTGCAGGCCCTTTGCCACTCCAGTGTCGATGAGGTAGCGACGGAGACTCTCCATGCGCGCCTGCGACAACCTATTGTTATATGCAAACGAACCGTCGGGCGAGGCATAGCCGCAGAGCGTGATGGCCGTGATGTCGGCATTCACTTTCACGGTGTCGATGAAATCGGCAATTTTCTTCAGCTGGGCTTGGTTCTGCGGCTCCGACTGAAGGTCGCTGCTGTTCACCTTGAAACGCACCTCAACGCACTTGCGCTGACTGCCCTTGCCAGAGGTGAGCTTTTTCACGATTTCATCGGTTGTATGCTTTGTTGTGGTGATTTCTTTCACTGCGGCTTTCTGGCTGGCCACGCTCTCGCCCGTAGTGTCGAAGTGAACTTCGGTGCGGCGCAGGCGCGGGAACAGCTCGTCGGCCATCTGGCGGTAAGCCTTCGGATAGCGGCGCTTCAGCAGAGCCAGACGCTCGTCGGCATTGTCGGTGTCGCTGATGAGCTGGAGCATCTGCTGCTTGTCGGCGAAACTGGAACGCTCGATGTAGTCTTTCACCGACTGCCAGTCCTCGCCGCCGTCGGCCACCACCACCGGCACGTTGCCCGACAACTGCTCGCGCTCAAGGATTGAACGGAGGCGCTGCTGGCGCGCGCGTGCGAGACGCTCGTTATAGGAATAGCGTCTCCCTCAGGCGAAGTGTAGCCACGCAGAACAATCTGGCGGATTTTGCCATTGCCCTGTGCTGCGTTGCTGTCGATGATTTGTCGGATGCGGGCCAGCTCGTGGCGGTTGTTGCGGAAGCCGCTGAGCCAAGTGCTGCTCCCAACGGGGAAGTGGACAACGGCATCGGTGGGCTCAATCTCCTGTGGAGCCTGAACCGCCACAGACATAGTGTCGCTCGAAGAAATGTCTCCTTCGAGCGATTCAGCATTCAGAACGATGCTGAAAATCGTGGCAAATGCCAGCAGTAATAGTCGTCTCACTGTGTTACGCACTTGGTTTAACGTCTGCAAAATTACAAAAACAATTCTCTCTATACAATATTATATAGGGGAAGATTTTTCAGTTAGGAAAAACTTTCCCCTTTTTTCGTTAAAGCGAAATCGAAAACTTTTATCGGTAAATTCGTTATTTTTTGCACAAAATAGGCCTTTTTGTGTCAATAGCGAAAATTTTATTGAATTTTGGTTGTAATTCAGTTTTTCCGCGAAAGTCTATATCTGCGGACGTGAAGCGCAACGCGATTTTCGGCGATTTTTGAAATGGCGGTTCGTAGATTTTTGGGGCGGCAAGCAGGCATTTCCGCCATGCCATTCGCCGACTTTCCGCAAAGAAAAACCCCGTCGCTCTTGTCTGGAAAAGCGGCGGGGTGTCTTCCCTAAATTACTTTATTGATAGACTCGTTATCTTGATAGTGGTACTTCTCTGGGAAACATCCGCGAAGAAAGGAGCGCAGGATTGCAGCGAAACATACAAATAGCGGTAAACTGATGGTCATCGCTGCTTGATTGGCCGAGGCGGGCGGACTTGGTGGGCAACACCTATGAATGAGATTGATTGTGCCGCCAGCTGTCCCAACATCTTGCGCTCCCCTTTTCTCTTGCGGAAGACCCGATGGCGCGGCCACGCCGGCCGCCGGGTGCTTTTTGGATGCCTTGCCTCTGGATGGCCAGACATTCGTCGATGTCCTCTTGCGAGGGGAATCCTGAACACATTATCTTCTTGCCTGCGGCTTCGTTGTCGTTTTGGCTTACTTTTGAGCACGATGAAATCATGCAAAAAAGCAACAGCCACGATAAAATCTTCCCATTCACACTGCAAAGGTAATGAATTGTGAGAAAATAGAGCAACTTTTCTTTGATTTTTTTCGTCCCGAAGTCGTTTTTTTCTTTTATTGAGACAATTTTACCTCAAAAATGGCGCAATAATCGGGCAAATCGCTGCTTTCGCGCAGGTTGCCCCGCGGCCCGTGAAGGCGTCCGCCCTTGCCCCGCTGGCCGTTGACGCCGTAGCGCACTTTCCAGTCGGCCTGTGGCCGCGACGAACAGACGAGAGCCACCGCAGAGTCGCCCACCACTACGCCGCGCAAGGGCTGCACACCCGACGGAGCGACAACGCTGAAACCATAGTTTTCGGCTTTGGCAACAAATGCTGTGTCGAGCTGCAACGGGAATTTTTCGGCGTTGAAATCGATGAAAATCGTGTCGCCGCTAATTCTGGTCTGTCGCGGATGAAGACCTGTGCGCCGATGGCCCGCAAAGAGCCATTCGGCAACGGCCCGCCCTTCATAGCGTCCAAGCTGCTGCTGTCCGCGACCGTCGATGTGGACATACTCGCGCATCACCGTGAAAGGATAGACGGGCGTGGAGACGAGAAAACAACTGTCGGTCTGCACCAGCTCCAGCTGCTCGCAAGGCACGCGCAGCTGTCGGCAGACATATTCGTCGCTCTGATAGCCGTCTTCGGCAATGGCGAGGGCCGACGTCTGATAGGCCACGCACATCAGACGGCCGCGAGGACCGAAAAGAGCGTTTTCATCGGGAAAAATAGTGCGCACGTCGGCCTCCAAGTCTTCGCGGAAACGCTGCAAACGACGGCCGTAGGCACTGTCGGTTGACCACACCAGATCGTTCTCGCCCTGCACCCAACAGAAGGCAGGCATCACCACCCGGCAACCGCGTCGGCGGGCTGTGGCTGCTATCTCGCGAAGCTGGTCGAGCAGCTTGTTGTAGGCGTTGGTTCCGCGACTCATGTAGTCGATGCCCGTCTGCCCCTGACCAGCCTGAAAGGTGCATACCACCGACCGTCTGTCGCCATGCGCCGAAAGCGAATCGACGAGCGTGGCTCCGAGCATTGCCGCCGACGTCTCGAAGAAGCGCGTCTTTCGGCGCAGCAGCAGTTTCACCCGCTGGCGGAAAATCGACGCATCGTCGAAATAGCCAAACTGCTCGTTGAGCTCGCTGCCCTTCAGGCGGTGGCTGGTGGCGGCAAAGAGCGAGTCGAGAGGAGTTACGGGCAAGGCCTCCTCGCCCAACGCGAGCGACTGTCCATAGACTGGCACCACATAGATGGTGGCGCCCTCAGGCACATCGCTGCGCAACGAACAGTAGATATAGACCGCTCCCGCGATGAGGAGCAGAGCCAGGATAAGCGCTATCTTTTTCATCGATTATTCCGCTAAAATCTTCTTCAGCTCGCCGCCTACCATCTTGGAATAGAAGCGCGCGCCGGTGTCGTTGAAATGGCCGCGGTCGGCAAAGAGGGCGGTGCTGTCGCAGTAGGGCTGAAGCTCGGTGTAGTCGAGGAAGGTGAGTCCGCGCGACTGCGCTATGCTGTCGAAACGCTCAAACTGACGTAGCGTGCTGGCCGAGCGGTTGTACATCGGCGAAGAGATGAAAATGAGCCTTATGCCGCGCGACTGGCAGGTGTCGATGAACTGGTTGAACAGCTGGAATTTGCCGCTTTCAACGGGGAAATTGAACTCGTCGGTCATCTCGCCCTCCTTCACCTGCATGTAGAGCGGCTTGTAGCCGTTGTCGCTCTGCGAGTTGTCAACAAAAAAAGTTCCGGCGAGATAGTCCATCAGCTTGCCGTTGTGGCGGTAGAGATGGGAGAGCCGGAAGTAGGAATAGGTGCCGGCCTTCCGGAAGAGACTGTCGAGCTCGTGGTTTTTTCCGATAAACGGCGAGAGAATGTTCAGACGCTCGACGTCGGAATAGGGCGTGGCAAGAATGTCGATGGGATGCACCTCGTAGCATATCACCTTCGGCGTGTAGCGGTCGAGCATCAACTGCAGCAGGCCATACTGATAGTAGATGTTCATCATGCCCCACAGTCCGGCATTATAGACCGACCGACCGATGGAATCGCTGATTATCGAAGGCACATAGTTGTGGTGGCACCGCGAACTGCCCATAAAGAGGACGTCGCTCTTAACCTCGCGCACCGTCTGATTGATTTTGTAGGCATCGGTGGCCTTCGACTGTCGGTAAATCCAATCGACGCAGAGCGCCAACACGCGGTCGGCCACAAAGGCCAGGGCCAACGCCGAACAGATGAATATCAATAACTTTTTCATTTCACTTCACTTCGTTTTTCTCCATACCATTTTTCAAGCGGCACTCTCCCACTCTCTTTTTCTCGGTTTCATCGGCATCAGAACTGGAAATAGATGAACTGACTGCCGTCGAAGACACCGCAGACGAGCAGCGCGACAACCATCAGGGCAAGCTTGACAAAGGCAGGAATACGGTCGATAAACGGAAAGGTTTTCCACGCTCCGTTGGCACTGCTGAGGAACAGCACCACCAGCCCGAGAGCCGAGAAACCCATGCTTGACGCGTCGAGGAACGGCATGCCCCAAGAGGAGCAAATTCCTCCGATGATTTCGGTGATTCCGTGCCATCCGTCGGCTCGGAAGATAATGAGACCGAAGGCCACCAACAGATAAGTCCACACCATCTTTCCGGCATCGGAAAGCGACGGCAAACGATGACTGTTGAGCTTCAGTTTCTTCTTCTTGAAAAAGGCACCGCTCATCATCGACGGCGCATAAAGCAAACCGTGGTAGAGGCCGAAGAGGGCGAAAGTCCATGCGGCGTTGTGCCACATTCCAATCAGCACAAAGGTGATGAGTATGGCCAGCTCGCTGCCCCACTTTCCCATGTCGCGGAACTTCACGTTGAGCGGCATGAAGACGTAGTCGGTGAGCCAGCTGGTGAGCGAGATGTGCCAGTTGCGCCAATATTCGGCAATGTTTCGCCCGAAGAAGGGATACTTGAAGTTGTCGGCCACCTTCAGCCCAAGCATCTTGCCCACTCCAATGGCCATGTCGGAATAGCCGCAGAAGTCGGTGTACATCTGGAGTGGATAGAGCAGGCAGGCCAGCGTAACGGAGAAACCGTTGTGGTGGGCCACATTATTAAATATAGCCTCGTTGTAGATGTTGAGCCGGTCGCTGATGCACATCTTGAGGAACATTCCCCAAAAGATTTGCAACAAGCCTTCGCACATCATCTCGCCGTTGGGACGACGCTCCTTCCGCAACTGCGGCAAAAACTTGTTGGCGCGGTCGATAGGGCCGGAGAGAATGGTGGGGAAGAAGGCCACAAACGTGGCAAACTCGATGAAATCGTGGGTGGCGTCAATCTTTCCGTGATGAACGTCGAGGATGTAGCCCATCAGCTTGAAGGTGAAAAAACTGATGCCGATGGGCAGCACAATGTGGAACGTCAGCGGGTTGCAATGAATTCCGACGGCATTGAAAAGCTGTACAAACGAGTCGATAAAGAAATTGAGGTACTTGAAATAGAGCAGTACCCCAATGCCAAGCGAGACGCCGAGAGTGGTGAGCAGCGATGCCCGCCGCTCGTTGGATTCGAGGTTTTTGCCAATTCCGATGCCGAGAAAATAGAAGATGACCGTGGCCGCCAGCAGCAGGATGCACATGTGCCAGTTGGCCACGCCGTAGAAATAATACGACGCCACGAGCAGCCACGCATTCTGCCACTTCGACTGTCGGCTGAGCAGATAATAGCCGATGAAAACGACCAAAAAGAAGGTGAGGAACTGAAACGAATTTATCAGCATGGCTTCTCTACAATCTCGATGAATCCAACCTCACGCTTGAAGAAATAACAGATGAGCCTGTTCTGGAAAGCAATGGCCTCTACGGGGCGGAACAGCGGCGTGAAGCCAGCCTCGCAGAGAGCGTCGAAGGCACGCTCCACGTTGTCGGCCTCGTAGCAGCAGTGATAGGGATGCACACCGTTTTTCTTCAAAATCTTGTTTACCGAGCATTTCTCCGTTGCCGGCTCTACTAGCTCTATCGTCGGCTCGCCTTGCTTTGAAAGAAAGCAGATGTTGGTCTGCTGAACGTCGTCGAGCACCGTCGGTGACTTCTCGTAGCCGTTGGCAAGATAGAAAGCGGCGGTTTCATCGATGCTTTCCACTGCATAACCAATATGGTGGAAGGTGAGCCCCTCCACCATGCCTTTCGCTGCTGCCATCATCCCAAGTGGCTTTCTATCGAGTCGATCATCTCGCCGACGTTGTTCCAGCGGAGAATCTCCTTCGACGTGAACTTCACGCCAAACTCCTTCTCAATGGCCACAATCAGCTGAATGTGGGAAAGCGAATCCCACTCCTCAATATCGTCGGCGCATGACTCCTCTGTCAGTTCAATCTCCTCGTTGTCGAGCACATCGCGAAAGATGGCTTCAATCTTCTTCAAAATCTCTGTTCTTTCCATATCTTTATATTTTAAACTTTATTCTTTAACGTCGATATAACATTCTCTCTCCTGATAGCTCTCCACATCGAGGGCGAAACGACCGTCGGGAAGCTCGGTGAAACCGAGATTTTTGTAGTGGTCTTTCACCATCTGGTTCTTGGCCGTCGGGATATACTCGCCCACAATCCGCTTGCAGCCGCGACGGCGCGCCTCGGCCACCATCGTGTTGAGGGTGAAGTTCTCCATGCCGCGCTTCAGCACCCGGCAACTCATGAACCACGTATCGACAAAGAGCGTCTGCTCGTCCTCGCGCTTCATGATGATGACGCAAATCAGTCCGTTGTCGCCAAACTTATCCTCAAGCGTGAATGTGAGATTTACTGCGGATTCATCGGACGCCAATGCCTCTATCTCGGCCTCGGTGTAGCGCACCGTGCGGAGGTTGAACTGATTGCTGCGCTGCGACAGCTGGGCCACGCGGGGAGTGTTGAACTTGTTGAAGCCCTCCACCTTCGACGTCATCTGGAGCGACTTCAGGAAGTCGGCCTCATTGGTGAACGTCTTTGCAAACGACGCACGCTGGGCCTGCACCTGATACTGCTTCGTGCGGTCTTTGTCGGCGGCACTGTAGGAGACGGTCTCAAAGAGGTTGAGGCTGTAGAGATACTCCAAATACTGCGCGGGGTCGTCGGGCAGTTCGGGAACGGTGATGCCCTCGATGTGCTCTCTTACGATGTTGCGCTCAAACGGATTGTCGTCGAGGAAGACCATCGAGTCGAAACCGATGTTCAGTATCTGCTGTATGGCGCGAATATTGTCGACCTTGGTCTCCCAGTTGGCCATAAACACCGAGATGTCGTCAAGACGGAGCACCATGTCGGGATGCTTCTCGAAGGGTTCCTTCGCCTTGTCCTCATCATTCTTAGAGCAAACGCACACGATGATTCCGCGATTTTTCAACTTTTTCACCCACATCTGAAACTCGGTGAACACCTTGCCGATGCCAAGCCCATGTCCGAGCTGTATGCCTTCCCATCCGTCGTCGCCAACGACACCGCCCCAGACGGTGTTGTCGAGGTCGAGGATAATGCACTTCTTGAATCGCCCTTGCGCTGCGGCAATGATGTCGAATGTGCGCGAGGCCACCAACGGAACAGCGTCGATGCTGAGCACCATCTCTGTGCTGGTATATACGGCAGGGTCGAACATCACGTCGCGGCCAATCTTGTTCTGAACGGCGGCAATGTCGCAAACAAAAAGGTTGGGCAGTTCCTGCGACAGACGCATCAACTCATAGTTCATCTTGCGCACCTGCCACGTGAACGACGTCTCCACGCGGTTGGCATAACTGCCAAACACCGTATCGTCGATTTCAGGATAGTTGAAACAGATAACCCGCGATTTCATCGAAGAACAGACGCTGCGCAGAAAGTCGAGACGCTCGTCGGCAAGGGCTGCCTGCTGAGCCACGGGAAGCAGACTGTGCTTCTCGCCCCACTTATGGGTTGACTGGAAAATCACCACATATTGCGGCTCAAACTGATAGAGGTCGCTCGTGGGATCCATCAGCTGACGCTCCACCTGATTATACTCTGCCTCGAACAAATCGACGTTGAAACCGCGGCTGACTCCCTCGCCCTTCAGCGCAGTGGCCAAAAACTGGGTGGCGGTGTCGCCGAGCAAGGCTACTTTCACCACAGGGGCAGAATCGCCGGCTCCCTGCTTGGCATATTTTTTAAGCTCCTTGAAAGTCATTGTCGTTAACTATTTTGATTATTTCCTTTATTATGGTTGCAAATTTACACCATTTTTCTTAAAAAACGGCATACAAGCAAGAAAATTATGGTTTTTTGGGTATCCAGTGAAAGAAGATAAGCGGAAAAATCGTAACTTTGCAGCTATGAAAGGGCCATACCTCTATTATTTTATAGCAGCGGCGGCACTCGCCACAATGGCGGCATACGCGGCCTACAGGGTTGACCGCCGATGCGGATACATCGGCGACGAACTGTGGCCGACCGACCCCGCTACGGCAATCGTCATCGACGACGACGGACACCCCGACGGAATGAGGCGTATGATGGCCCTTGCAAAGGCGCTGGGCATCAGATGCTGCTTCGCAATCATAGCCGATGAAAAGGCGAATTTTCAATTCTACGACAGCTGCCGGCAAGAGGGCTACGCCCTGCTCTCCCACTCTCTGCACCACGCGGAATATGCCAACCCCTACAGCCCTAAGTTCGACGGCCGGCTGATGGACCAAGACCTGGCCGAAGCAAAACGCGACCTCTCAGCGATAGGAGCCGCGACCGACGCGCTGGTGTATCCAGGCAACTGCGGCAAAGACTACACTTCGAGGCGCATCGCCCGAAAGCACCACCGCCTGTGCTTCAGCGGAAACTTCCTGAAAACCGACTATCTGCTCTGGCCAAGAGCCCACAGAATACCGCGATTTTTCATCGATGGAACCGACGGTTTCGACAAATTCAAGCATCACGCCGACCTCTGCCGCCGCAGAGGCCTTCCCATAGTGGTAGGCACCCACAGCAGCGGCTCCGACGACTGGAACGAACCCCAAGTGCGCCGTTGCCTGACCTATCTAATAGAACAGGGCTACAAATTCAGCACACCGTAATTGGGCGAGCGGCTGAAACTGATGACCAGAACGCAAAAAAATGCCCTGCTCATTGCTGAACAGGGCGATGAAATCAATAAATTACGCGCGGATTGTTGGCGGTGGATTTCGACGTCTCTTGCTTTTTGGGACGGAGGTCATCTACGTCGAAGACTTGGGAGCGCGTGCCGTGACCATCCATCCACTTGCGGGAAAGACCGTCGGGCTCGAAGAACTGTATGTGCTTCACCGACTTGGGGAGAGGCGGATAGACGCAGACGAACTTGATGGCGCGGTTGGCCATGCCGTGAATCCAGTAGCACTGGTTCATCGGGAAATGTTCTACGTAGCGTAGCATGTAG
>Ga0181612_125749_pt1 | contig 15159 bp, 5 predicted proteins | sample HoacroProtozoa21_FD_119630 | JGI IMG/M metagenome (GOLD analysis project Ga0181612, IMG submission 119630) | Hoatzin crop microbial communities from Cojedes, Venezuel. Combined Assembly of Gp0051906, Gp0051904, Gp0051908 | reverse complement strand
CTTTTGAGTACTTACTGGAATCCTATACGCAGACATTGAGCGCCATGTTTGAACAATGGAAGACTGGTGAGAAGCTTTACAAAAAAAGTACAAACATACTAAAAGAGAAACTCCAAAAGTTTTATTAGGATTTCAACAGACATTGCAAAAAAAAATTGCATAATGATTGAAAACATAACATTTTAAACAAAGTAGCAATGTGGTATCAAGTAAAAGAAAGACGAACAGCTGTCTATGTATGCTGTAAGGAAGATGTACCAGGAAAGGGATACGACAGTTTTAAAATTCAAGGGCAAATGTGAACAAGCCACATTTTGATAGACTGACTATACACCATAGATGTTTTACAAACTGCATAGCAGTGTATAAAAAAAAAGTTTTATCCTAACTATATTGTATTCCTGCACTTGGAGCAGTTTACAAGGCAGAGATTTTGTTTACAACATTGATATTTTAATAGCTCTGGATTCTCATAAAAAATAAACTAATTTAACAGAAAAGCCTGTATCTACATTTGAAAACAAAAGTGCATGTATTGAGAAATAGTGTTATTTCTTAAGAAGAACACTGAGTACTTAAAAAAGTTCATTTTAATAGATCAACAACTGATGACACTTTAGAAGCAGATCTGCACTGTGCTACAAGCGAAATTCTACCAACACCAGCTCCTCTGAATACCCTCTTTTCCTAAGTGACCGAGACACATGCCTGCCTACCATACTTCTCAGGGTTCCGGGTAGTTACAAAGAATGCCGAGTACCAAAACCACCACATTGCTGACTAAAAAATACCAGTAACAAAACAGCTGTTTTAAAGTAGATTTAGCCATAAATGCAACCATAAACTCCTCAACATTCAGGATCCTTCAAGTCACACAACTACTTTTAAACACTGGACAGCAGCAGCAAGGAGCCATTAGAGCTAAAAGGCGAGAACTGATGAAAGTCTGTCTCCTGCCTTGTACTGAAGAATTTGTGGGTAATAAGCATTTCAATACATTCAGAGGACAGGGCGGGGATGGGGGAGGAGGTGTTGAAATCCCTACCTAAAACCCAGTCAGTATAGTCAGATTCATATGTGAATCTAGATTCACCTTTCCACGTAACTGTGGTAACAGCAAAGAGTTACTCCAAATATTGCTAACTTCTGTAGAGGGTTTACTCTTTTCCTCTCTCCAAAAGAAAAAGTGTGGAAAAAGAACATGTACTTTGAAGATCCAGGCAGAACTTCTGTTTGAGCTCTTGTAATTTCAACTCATGGCACTGAAGAACTAGATTTAATTTTTTTCTGGGCACCTGTAGCACTCTGGATAGAAAAAGGCAGTGAACGTTTAGCTGGGCTGGACCCAGAATGGGAAATGCACAGACACCAAAGTTGTGAACTGCAGCCAGACTAGCCATAAACAAGTGTCCAGTACAGAAATTACGAGTAATAAATTCAGCCATTTTTGTAAACATCTCCTTACTAATCTCTTATTTTTTCCTACAATGGAAATATGTACTGTATTTCTTTGTTCCAAGCTCTGGTCTGTTTTTGTTTTAGCTTTGTGGCACAGTTGCTAAGTGCAACAGGCTAGAGACACCAACATTAATACAAACAAGTTGGAAAGTCAATTCAAGTTATTACAGTTTTGTTATACCAGGCCATTCTTTATAGCATGTATTCTCTGTTCACAAATGCATTGTAAGATCTTTTATTATGGAAGACTGGAAGCAACTTGGAGCTGTTCATTTAACAGGTGTGATTGAACACACATTTCTGATATGCCTTATGCAACTAACAAATCATGTCTCATCTTATGAAGATGATACATTTGCTATACATACCAGTAATTTAAAATGCTCCTCAAAACAGCAGCATTTTTATAGACAAATTAACAGAAAAGGAGACAATACATCTCACAATACCAGAAAACAAGTAAAGCCCTTTCATTAGCTGCATTATAAATTTGTAACTGTTCATCACATACTTTCAATTTCTGACTGCTCAAGCAATTTAACCCTCGGCCAACTGCAGGACAAGGAAAAACATTTTAAACATTTTATATCGATGTCATTGTAGGTGCAAGAGTAAAAACTAGTATACCATGTTTTTAGCTCTAAAAGTTTTGCTCCCAAAAGTGAAATAACCATTAAGAGTTCAGACAAAAAATAATCATTGTTGACATGTGAAAAGAAAGTTGTACTAAAAATTAAGATGCTGTAAATCTGAGTTCACTTAGATCACTCCTAAAAAAATTTTTTTAAAAAAAAGCTGATCCTAGATCACCTGTTAATTAGGAAGAGCACTAGAACACTGATTTCATGAGAAAAGATGCACTTAAAAACCTGTGTTTGAGATATCTACTATAAAGTTTGGAACTCTTATTTTTCAAATATTTGGACTATAATTTGTTAAAAAAAAAAAAAGACCAAATACAGCAAGTACATTTAGTCGGGATTTTGTCTCACTACAATTCAGTGTTTTCTATCTAAATGTGCATACCATTTGGAGGCCATTTTTGAAATGTTAGCAGTCAACAGCAACATGGGCACCAGTGAATCAGAAAACACACCTTAGCATTTTGTTCTTAAATTATATAAGTTAGATAAAACTACCCTGTCCAGCAAGTTCTGAATTTTTCAAACGTTAAGGCAACTTTCATTACTTTCCAGCTAAACAGTATTATAAAAAATAAATGTCACTTCAAACCTTATATACACAGTGACAGAATAGATTTAGCTAGAAAGTATCTTTAGTACATTAATAAAGTGTCACGTAATATTACCGAGGTTATATTAGGTGCTTGAGTGTATGTGCAATTGGAGTGGTTGCAATATTTAAAGTACTGGTTTCAAAACAGAGCGCAGTGAACGTCCTTCTTTAGTGAGTTCTCGTGTTACACACATACATGGCAGCGGAACAGCCTCCTCTCTTCTCTCTACAGCATTATAGCTACATTTCTTCAAGTGGTCAGCCATGCTTACGATGTCAGCAAACTTCCACTCATTCACAGTACAGAAGGCCGTACTGAAGCGCCAAACCTAGAAAATAAGTTGCACTTAGGCTCAAAATGTTTTAAGATACCTGAACTCAGAGCAGGAAATTAAATGTTTGTGCTAGAAATCTTTCAGGCAATGTTTTGTGTCTACTATAAATCATACTAACAATCAATGTAACAAAAACATACAGTGCTAAATTTTGTATAGTCAGTCCCAGGCTGATTCAGACTCCAGGTCAACTCTGAACACTGGGAAGAGAGGTAGGCAATACTTTTTGCATCTACAAAGTAGACGAAGTATTGCATAACCAGTCCACAATGATTTATTTCTGAAATTATCAGCTCCTGCAATTCCAAATGATTGCTGCAGATACTCTGCAGTTTAGACGGGGAATGGTGAAAACGGTACCATACAAAGGTCACCCAAAGGTTTTAAGAATTCTTAACGTACTTAAGGCACTCAATATCACGGCAATGGATAGGATCTCAACAGATGAGCAAAAATTAAAATTGCTGTAAACAGTATAAAGGCAAGAAAAGCAAACTTTGTATGCAACCTTCCCAATTTCATGGACCATTGATATTAAAGAAAATGATGAAGTAATTATTCAATATTTTAAAATCTTGGGAAAATCAGAGGATAATTTATTTACATCAGGTAAAAACTATATAGACATTACTTCGACTTCTACTTCAAGTGTGGAGGAGACAACCAACCTGCTAGCAATTTTCACTAATTGCTGTTCTACGTGACAATCTGTTTCTTGAAGGGATATTATATCAAAAAACAGTAATAACAATAATGATCAGGGAAAATATTAAGGGAAAAAACAGAGACATGACCAATTTAATACTTTCCCTTTCACCTTCAAAGTAAAAAACAACTTACCTTTTCTTTTATCTGCCAAGAACCACCTCCATCCGGGTACTTTTTCTTCTCCCAAAGCAGTATTACCATTCCACGTGCTTGGAGCAAGCTTCCACACACATCTCTCATTAAACGTGACACTCTTGAAAGCTGACATAAACTAAAGCCATCTAGAAAACTGGCAATGTGCTGCAGAACCTCAAAAGGTAGACTACTCAGATGGTCATTGTGTAGTCCAATCAAGCAGCTTTTTGCTGGTTCTACTAATACTGTGGATATACAAGGTTGAACCCCAAATGACCGTAAGTGGCGGTCATGAATAATTTTTGCCCCTTGTGTTGAAGGACAAAACCTTCGCTGAGAATATGTACACCCATAATATGCCAAAGGACACCTCTGCTCCATCCAGCCATTAAGGCCAGCATGAATGTCACCATGCACATTCTTAAAATGCGACGAGAATTCATTCCTCCTAAACAACTGTCCACAAACAAATGTAAACATTGAACGCTGTTTTGTTTGGTATCTAGCCACATATTCCAATACCAAATCCAGTCCAAGGGTCTGGAATGGACTTGGATTTGAGAGCTGTGGGTTGGCATGATCACATGCAGAAGCTGAAGCTATTTCCCCCACCATTGTATTTGTGGCCAATATAGCAGATGGGAGAGAAAATGTTTGGGTCCCAAAGTCAACGTGATACACATCGACAGTGCGACTTTCTGATATCCCCCTACCTCCGGGAGAGTCTCCTAGGCAAAACAACAGAGCTGCAGTGATTAGATCAATCCCCTGGAGACCCATAGGATCTTCCGTTATCTCCAAATCTGATGTATCAACAGCTTTGTCTTCTTTTGGTGTAGACCAATAGTGGTTAACAAGGAATTTGTATGATCGATGCCGTAAAAGTGAAAATGCATCTACGTTTCTCAATCTTTCTTGCTCCGCTTGTCTCTCTAACATTTCTTCTTCGTTAGCATTATGGTGAAGTAGTGCATGATTAACATTGCCATTAACTAAGTGATCAGCTGATATTACTTCTTTAAGTTGTGCTGTTACAGGGAAGGAGCTGCAAGACTGCAATGCTTCATGGTCATGAGATGCAGTACATTCACCATTTGCTACACCGGATGGTTTTGAATTAGATACACCAAGATCTTCACTCTGGTCCAACACCTTCGAACGTTCACTTTCTACATGGAAGCCATTACACAAAAGTGAGGAGTTACTGAGGTTTAGATTCAAGTCATGTTTTTGCACTGCGTCATAACAAATATCACAAGAACCATTTTTCTCCGTTTGTGAATCCTGACTTGGGCTACCAAAGTTAATTCCCCCAACTGCTCCTATGTTCTCTTCATCTGGATATTCATGGTCAGACTTTTTATCCTGACTAATGCCATTAGAAGCTTGTTCTTTAATTTCAGTATCTTCTTTCATTTCACGTGGTGAAATGCAGAGCCTTGAACTTAACATATTAATGTCCCTTGTAGCAGTGTTCAGGATGTCCAAAGCAGCAGCTAAACTCCTCGTTGTTTCTACAGTAGCTTGATAAAGTGCACCATAGGACTCTTCATCTACTGGCATCAAACCATTTGAATGCACTGTATCTGGGGCACTTGATTTGACAGGGGTTTGTTCTCTGGATTCTGGTATTTGATCACCTCCTTTTGACATCATTGTTGCTACTTTAAGCGATTCTAATAACATGCGCTGGTCTTGAAGGGCCAAAGCCATATCTAGCTGCTCCACTTCATCAACATCTCTACTCAAATTTTCGTAAGATTTTCGGTCTGCGTAACTGACTGGCCATCTATTCCACTCCATGGTACAACATACCACACTTGCAGGACAAACTTCTAGATGATCAGCAATTTTATTTCGGGCTACTATGAAGGGACATCCAAAGCCACTATTCAAACAAGGCACTCTTTCAAGTGGACATAACATGCGATGTTCCTCAGCTTTACATGAGTGAAAAACTGCTCCGCAAACCAGCGGGCATCCAATTAAATCACAGGAAATGCCAGGTTCTGGTCTGGTCATACAACGACGGCTGACACAGTTCACACAGTGTAAATGTTGCTGATGCTCCTCCATGACTGTAAATCCAATTCTGAGTGAAGAGAAAGGAGACAAAAGCATAGAATATTAAATCAATGTTGTCAATATTTACTAACAGTTATTTGCAGTTTTGCATCCTCTTTGTGTACAGAGAGATACATGTTACCACAATGTGAAATGATCAGTAGCCATTTTAAGAGAACAAGTATGTGACATTTTATCACAAAGAAAATAAAAGATACATGTTTGTATCAGAGTTCAAGACACAGTCTATGTATTTATTCACCAGGCATAATATATATAACTTAGGTATAAAATATTATATAATCCTTCCCTCTGGAATAGTTCCTTTCCCCTGCCTATTGCAAATAGATGATTCAATGAAAAACAAAGCATGATCATAGACTATGACCTACTACCTAAAATCATAAACTATATAACTCTACAGAGTAGGGAGATGAAATAAAGGAAGCCAGATTCATCCTCATCTCCAGTTCTCTAAATTAAACAGAGGCAGCCTATTCCCTGGGCTGCTTGATACCACTCAAGTCTCTGACACCCTCTTCACACAGTTGTTTCAGGCAGTCTGCAGCCCTCAGCGTGTAACTCAATCCTGTCGTGTCCCATTCTCTGCCCCTCCATGCCTCTGACAGACAGCAGTCCTTTGCAACAACTCTTCACTATTCTTTTTTTCTTCACCTGTAGCCTATGGCTCCTACCTTATAGTAGTTGTTGCACAAGGGTAGCAATTATATTACACATTAAATAAGTCCTTTTATTTCACTGACAACTTATACATAAAACTTTCCTACCCAACATGGTCCTATCTCTACCTCCAGTTCAACCCACAAAGGGTAATTTTTTTAATGCATCCTATGGCCATCCTGGTTACAATACCAGCAGTTCAAAGTGTAATGGCAACACAACAACTTTACATAACAAGGCCAAACAGCAACAAAAAGTCAAATAAAATTCATTGCATAATCTCTTATAACACTCTGACACAAACAAAAAATTCAATTTTTTGTTGTGGTATGGATAAAAAAAGAAAAAGAAAAAAAAAAAAAGAGAGTAACCTTTGCGCCTTTGTACCATACGTTGAGACGCGTTGGAATTGCTCACTGGCTGGAGTGCAGGCCCACACAAGTGACCAAGCTCTCCTCTATGCTCTAACAAACTCCTTCTCAGAAGTGATACCACTAGGGATTACAGTTCAGAGATATCAGAGAATGACTTGCACTGTCAGATCTCAAAATACTGTGTCAAAAATACATTGCTCAGTTCCATTCACTCCCCATCCTCCAGCAATTTTCTTGAAAAATAAAATGCTTACAGAAATTAAGATTAATAGAAATCGTTCCTTATTTTATTCTACTAGCTAACCAGTGCTCTCATGCATTTTCTTCAGACTAAACACTTCAGTTTGAATGCATTAAAACTTCTTAAATTAAAAATATTCTAAACTGTAAAAATAAAACTGAACCTTTTGTTCCAACTGAAGGTAAGAGGAAACAAAACAGCCTTTTAGACACTCCATTTTAAATTATTTAAAGCATTTAAATAGAAATCTATGTAACACTTCACTCATATTCTTTCAGCGCTTTGAAATTCATGCCAACTTTAAGCAGCAATCAGTCCTCATCCCCCCATCCCTCGTAATCTGGATAACTCAAATATTTTAGCCACCCACTCTCCTGAACACTTCTAACAAAGAAGCATATGTGCTACACTTAGCAGGCAAAACACAGATAAATTTTCTCCACCATACCTTAGTATTTATATACTGAGTAACAAGTAAGTTTCAAATAAATTATCAAGCGCATCAGTCATGGAACTCAGTGACTGACTCGTTAAATATTTTAGGAAACCCTTCTGGCACACAACCTGCTTTCAACTTGCGTATTAAGTCAGACAGCATCTACTGCAAAGAGCTAAAACACGCTCAGTAAAGAACTGAAAAGAGAAAAAGATTTGACTTCTCCGAGACGTTTTAGTTCTTCTAGCAAAGCCTTCTCTAAGTAATTCCTGCCAAATACAGCAGCCTACCTGTTGCTAGACTAAAGAAAACGTCAGTTTTGCATCAGTTTTTCTCAAGTCAACAGGTAAGCAGAGATCAACAGCAAGCTCTCAGGATATATGTGTATTTTAAAGTGCTTAACATAAAACGGAAACAGTCCTGAAAAAGACAATTGCTAGTTTTTAATGCAAGGGCCAACACAGAGCTCAGTCCTTGCTTCATGTATCTAAACACATTCCTGCTCCCATAAAACAAGCAGTCAGGCTTAATTTAATCAGTTACCCACAATTATGCTTAAAAAATAATAATAAAAAACCAGTTTACCTACTTTGCAAAAAGCTATGCACCCTGCCCACTTTAAGATGGCCAGAAGTGAGCCACTCGCAGAGCGGAGGGCAGGTGTGTTAGCTAGCACACACTGCTAAGCTAGTGCTGTTCCATTGCTTCCAGGCCAAAGCTGGCCCACAGGCAGACAGCTCAGAACACAGTCAAACTGAGCTCGTGTTTGCCTGCACCATTTGTATAGACATATCCTAAATTAGTCAACCATCATTAAATACTGTCTTTAAATAGCCTATGTGAGCTTACACAGAAGAACATTCTATTAAGACAGTAAAACATCCACCTCCCTAGCACACTATCTCGGTCTTTACAAGTCAGACTGTGAAACTCGAGTTGCTTGATGATACTGGCTCTTCTCAGGCTCCTGGATTCCTTTCACACATAAGCTAATATTCATCAAAACTTAGTGATTTCATACAAGCAAATGAAATTTTGAAGTATGTAAGAAGGAGACGAAACCTGGTGAAAACATCAAATATCACTAACAGACAGTATACGAAAACCAGAGCAGACACTAAAATACCATGTTTTGCCAATAGGCAGATGCTAATTTAGCTCTGTAACAGATGCTTGCAATTCTTTTTATAAAGAAGCAGTTACGCATGCAATCAAATAGCTCAAGTAACCTATTATCTCAGTTTCCATAAATTAGAATTTTATTAGTCACTAAAAAGTTTTATATTAATTGTCATTTCTCTTAAAATTCAAATCCTTTGGCTCCTTAACTAAATATATAATTTAAAATCTCCTTGGGCATCAGCAGACCATCAGCAGGACATAAGCTAAAATTCTGTGTCCTGCTTACAAGCCTTAACTTCACAGCATCTGCTGCAGAACTTCAATCAGAATATCGCATTTTATTTATAGCTTACTACAAAGTCCTTTCATATATACTGAATGTCCTTTTTCTGCATTTTTAACTGAAATACCTGGGCTTTACACTCGACAACTGTTTTGGGCGGTCATGAGTTCGTGGACCGTTTAAACTAGTTAAAGCTTTTGATATAATTCAATTATGAAATTGCAAAGTAGGTCCAAAGGCAAAAAAACAAATGACCCTATCAAACTAGTGAAATAAATGGCTAAGACCTCAAGAATTAGCACATTCATTACCCAACAAATGGTCACGACTCGCTCCATTTTGTAAGCTAACCTTGTAAACCACAGAACTTAGCATCTCTTTGATTCATTAAGATCATCCACATATGAATCATTTTCCTTTGAAGAACCATAACAAATACATCACTAGTATTACATTGAGAACAGGAACCACCCTCTTCCCAAACATTGCCTTTTAAAGGGAAAAAATGTTGGGTAAAGGGGAGATAAAGAAAATTCTTGTTGGAGGTAACAAATTGTTCTCATTTACTCTGATACAGAAAATTAAAAGGGCTAGAAAAGAGTGTCATTGCCAACCTGAAGCAGTAATATTTGCAGCATTTATATCCCATTGTGTTCCTTGCCACAATTTGGTGGGAAGACAGAGTGACAGATCAATGACTACAGCAAGAATGAACAGCTGTCCTTTTCTGATAGTGTAGTGTCAGCAACTAGTTTCAGTTCACATGAGATGCTTAAGTACACACACTTGACTGTTACTAGCAGAGAAACCTAAAAATACATCCTGTTCCAGTGAGGTGACCACTGCTCTCAGAATCTGTGCAATCACTTGATGTTATTGTACATACTATACAGTCAGCTGACCAAATCAGCCAGAACATGCTTTGAAAATCTGTCATAATTAAAAGGATTAAAATTCCAGCTGCTACAGCCACATGATTTTCAGTTGCTGTTGTAACACAAACATTAAAATAGCATAATAAGGGTTTCAAAGAGTTACCACACAATACTTCAGCAGCAAGTGAGAGGTCTCACTGTCTTCTACACCACAAAGTACAAGGAGCTGTACTTAGTATCACCAACGCTAAGTCACTTGCTTACTCTCCACTATGTGAATTCTTCAGTGCCAATAAGATAGGAAATCATAGCAACTATTACTGGTGTTGGAAGCCTCCACTACTCAGTTACCTTTTATTCACCAAACCTATAAAGCTCAACTGTCTTTGAGACTCTTCCCTCTATCAAATTTGGTTAAATAGGCCAACAGGTTCTTAGATTACTGGTTCAAGGAAGCAGAACAATAGAGAGACACAAGCCGTACTACAGGTTAAACTCCCAGGAGCATCCAAATCCACCCACAAGCAGCCACTTGTATGCAAGCCATTCAAAAATTCCCTTTTGTTTTGGAGATTGTAGAGGAGGCTGCCATATTGCTGAATCTGCCATCTTTTACCCAGGTCTCTGGCTAAAAGAGTGGCTAAGAAGTCTGGTAAGATGTAGAAACTTTCAGAGAGGAAATGGACAAGTGAGAGAGTTAAGTGATAGGTGGTTAAAAAAAAAGGGCAAGGAAAAATAGGACAAGAGGTAGGGAGCAGAATTTAAAAAAAAAAAAAAAAAGGAAAAAAACCAAAAGAACTTTAGAATACTCTGCCAGAATAGAATTGGTAGTACTACAGATAATTATTGAACAAGGTATTTTACTTTTCTATATCTTACCACGCATGGGAGAATAACTATAATTCACCCTCACTAACAGGTCTAACTATCAAATGCTTTAAACAAGCCTTGTAGTCTTCCAGAAGATAAGCTTTCCTTGTCTTGTCATCCCGATCCTGCACAAAAAGTATAAAAATTTTTGTATCTAAACCCCAACACCTCAGTCTATTACTACAATAGCATGGCCGCATTAACTTTCTACGTTATGCATGTTCTGCTCCTCTTTCGGGTTTGTGGTTGGTGGTGTTTGGGTTGGTTGGTTTGAGGTCTTTTTTATCAGTTTTCAAATAACCCCTAAAAAAAATGAACTGGAGGTTCAGCAAGATGTCTTCGACACCATTTCAACTGAAGGACGGCAAATGCCACCGTTAGTTGCCACCCCTGCTTGGGATGAGCAACAAAAGGCAGCTCTAACTCTACTCTTCAAGACTCCACAAAGTCTAAGGTTAAACAGCCCCATCCTGAGGCTTCTCCAAAGCCAGTGGAGTCATTGTCCTCATACTAGGTAGCTGGGTACCTCAAATTCTGCTTAAATGTCTCTCCATAACATTGGGAAGGCAGGAAATAGGGACATACAGCAAAATTAATCAAACGCTACACTAACTTCCAACTACTCTTTAAAACGGTACACTCAGAAGAACAACAAATAACATTACAAACTGCTAGCTATTAACGTGAATAAAATGACTCAGATGTGACAAATTTAAAGGTATGTACTTCAGTCGCAGAGGTCAGAGAGTAGTACCTGTGGCCATATTTTAATATCTTACATACCAGGCAACTGTTCTTTTTTATACAGTTTTTCTGATTTCAGAGAGAGATTCCCGACAGGAACTTTATGAAGCCTTACATTTCTTCAAGGTAGTTTACATCACACATACTTTTAGGAAGTGGAATCCTTTCAGATGCCACACAAAATCTCAACCCTACAGGATACAAATTACCACCCCCCCCCGCCCAACTTCAGCAGGACAACCCCAGCTTCTGCTACAACTAGGCAGATCACACAAGTTAAAACTGCATTCAAAACATTTAGATAGACGAGTTTTCACTGCATTCTCAAACGTAAATTCATCCATAACAAAGAAGAGAGCATCTTCTCTGCCCAACAGTGACTGCACATATTGGACATACTAGAATGAGTCTACATAACTTTTTTGTTAATCACTGAACACATGAGAAGGAGCTTCAATTACCAAAGTCCAAACTACCATACAAGTAGTATGCTACTTCTACCATTATCATCTGCAATTTACATGTATTACACAAAAGAGGCAGAAAAAGGTCAGGCTCAAAATATGGCTTCTTACTGACAGAAGAAAACCTCAAGAGAGATACATACTTCTGGAAAGATACTAGTTTTATCAGTGATCTAGCATGGAAGGAGTATGTACTAACTGCTTTCTGAAGCATAAATTAAAGTTATCCACCTTCCTCAAAACCAAACCAAACTAAAAAAAAAAGAAACTTGTAACTACAGCAAAAATAGTGAGCATTAGAATTATAAGGAATTGCAACTTCTTTATGTCAACCTTATAAAGAAAAGCTTTTCCATGTCTACCCATGCCCCAAACATCCTATTACAGGAGCTGACCTGTATTTTGCATTCTTTTGAGTAACACTTTAGGAGTTCCTTTCTCTGTAGCAGTAAACCATCTTCCTCCCATTCAGAGCATTCAGTGAGATATTTCCTCCAAAACATATTTTTGGAGCCAAAAAAAATAGAATTCAACAAGAAAATGACCCAGAGTGAAACACTGCTTCGACTGAAGTGGACCCTCCACTGATGCCCCGCGTGTCTGGCTTTGTTCCCTTTCAGAACAGAAGCTCTAATGGAATGACAGAACACTTTCTTCTATCACTACCCAACTCTATGAGTGTTAAAAATCAAAACTACAAGGCTTTTCCTTAGAGTACTTTTGTGACAGATCTGCCATGCATTCTTGTCTTCTTGACACATTCCCCAAAGAAGAAACCCAAAGGCCTCAATGTGCCTTCGGCCACACACTGACACAGGACAATCACACCAGGAACAGATATGCTTGCTGCATGGCTCAGGCACAAAAGCACTCTACCTGTTGAGATGGTGACAGGGCAGAATCAGCTAGAGAGGCAGTAGATTTCATGTGTAAAGCACTTCTGAACTTGAACTCAGTGCGACTCCTCAACTGCTGCAGACTCTGCAAGAAATGAGATCAGAAGTAAGGTTTCATTTCAGGTGTACAGATTGCTTTCAGTATGTACAATCCTCTGGAAAGGTCATGTGCTTACACTATCTGGAGCTACAAACGCTGAAATATTTTGCAGGCTTTACGGAAAAACAAACAAGTTTTTAACAGACTTTGCAAGCATAATTTAAGTTCTGTCATTTTAGCTTGTTGCTAGCTGTCAGCCACACTAGATAGCTACCTATTTATATTTAAGGCTAGAAGAGATTATTAAAATTTATTCCTCTCACCTACTTCATGTAATTGTTTGATTTGGCCCACCAGAAACCACTCAAGGGAAAAAAAAAACAAGCTTCAGTTAAAGACTGCAACAGCTGGAGAACTAAGTTTGATTATTTCACAAACTGTATTTTAGTCTAGCTAAAATTTGTCCAGCTTCAGTCTTCAGACATGACAACTTATTAAGCATTCTCTTAATATTAAAAAGCTCTTTACTATATCAAGCTGCTTCTGCTGTGTGTTCATATCCGTGGATTATCACCAAAAATTAACAGAGATGGAACCGAGGTGATATACCCAAAGGAACAATGATGTCTTTATCTCCAGATGTTGTTTCACAAATCCTTCACAAAACCAGAAGACAATATAAGCCATTTCTTAGAAACCACAAACAGAACTACTGGAAAAAATTCTATATTCTATATTACAGTAGGTAGTTTTAGCCACCCAAAAGAAGCCAAAAATAAATCCTCCTTCTTACATAATACTTCAATTCATATATGTTCCCGCAGAATTCGTGACCTCTGTTTACAAAGATCAGGCCAAAAAACTTGTCAATATACTGTTTCAGGTCTTACTACACAAGTTTAACCAGTTCCCATAGCAAAATAAGAAAACAACTTTAAAGTAAATGGAACATGAACACAACTGCTCTCCAAGATCCCAGACTGAAATGCGGTTGTAATGTACTCTGTACATATAAGGTTATTTTTTTTTCTACTAATATACACCCTGGTTAGTAGAAGACGGCCTGACCACTGTATAGCAAAAGTACATAGTACACACAAAAAATTTAACAGACCCCCACACACACACTGCACCAGATAATACTAAAGTAGAAAATGCAGAGTTTGTCCTAAAATATTTTGAAAAATTAAAAGTAGAACAAAAAGAACAGGAGAACAAGAATAGAGACAATACTAACAAATTTAACCTCTTCATTTTCAGGTATTTCACTTTCTTACCAAATGAAAGACTTTTTTGCAGCACCTGTTAGGCTTTTCCCCCTTCCAAGCTGCTTGGTTTTACAACCAATGAAAACAGGAAAAAAATACCCATTTTTAAAACACTACTTTCTAAACAAAAATTCACCTGTCTCAAATAGTTGATGACACTAAGCTGGGAATATATCTCATAATGATATGAGCTGGGAATATGTCTCATAATGAGCATGCTACACCAGCTCTTTCAGTATGTTTTTAACTTGAATGAAGAACTGGAAAACTCAAAAGATCTGCACTACACTTTTGTGCAGGGTTTTTCGGACATACAATGAGTCATCAATTTCTGATCTCTAATATCATTTAGACTGCCTTTTCCAAATGTCAACAGGCTTGATGCTATTACTTTTTCCCCAAAGACTGCAGCTGAACATTCCCATCCAAACACACTCCATCGCCAATGACAATAGTGACTCAGCTAAAACAAGGTTTTTGTAAGAGCACTGCAACTACGCCAATAAAGCATGCTCCTAAAAAGATCCTATTTGCAGTGAATCTGTCACCCAAATTACTCTGTCGCACAGGACTGTTGGAAAACTACAGTTTCTACTACAGATGCTTCTAAACAGACAAATAAATACAAAGCTTCAACTTCAACAAACAAACTAAATACCACCCACCTTCCAGCACCTATGTAACCAAGTCTGAACCAGGTATCATTGCTCAGCCATCAACCTGAGCCACTACCTTAAGATTTACATAAAAAGCTGTAACTATGGCAATTAGAATTTTACCTCACCATGCCTCTCATTCTTAAGCTGTAAGTTTAAACCCATCAGGTTTTCAGTGTGATTTCTCATTAAGAGCTTAGATCAATGTTTGGCATTTGGTAAACAAAAGCAGAGTCTATTCAATTAGATGTTCCACAGACTGTAAGAGATCGG
>Ga0181612_109425_pt1 | contig 15159 bp, 10 predicted proteins | sample HoacroProtozoa21_FD_119630 | JGI IMG/M metagenome (GOLD analysis project Ga0181612, IMG submission 119630) | Hoatzin crop microbial communities from Cojedes, Venezuel. Combined Assembly of Gp0051906, Gp0051904, Gp0051908 | reverse complement strand
TTTCAGTTTCATTTCAATTAGTGTTCAGGTGTATTAACAAAATGCCTTACAAGAGGTTTAGTTCAGATGCTCAGATCTTTTTCTCTCTGATGAACCATGCCTCTTCTCCCAAGCTGCAACTCTCAGGAGACACCAACGGCTTTTCAGCCACGGGGAGCTGCGCAGCCTACACCCCAGGCCCTCACCCAGAGGCAGAGCTGATGGGCAAAGCCAGCTGGGAGGGCGAGACAAGCGTGAGAAGCACCCTGACTGTAGTTACTTTGGTCTCTTGAGAGCATCTTAGACCCTTCTGTCACTTTTGTGCAAGAAACAACTCTAGGGCTGGCAGTAGTCTGTCATCCCCCTCAGAGGCTTCAGTAAGTGTGGAAGCTGAAGAGCCTGCAAGCACCAGAACAAAACCAGAGTTGCATCAGACTGGTTCCAGTCTGGGTTAAATACGCCTGGCCTTTCGGTATTGCAGATCAAGAGTTCAAGTATAAAATGACACTATGTTTTAAACAGTTAGTTCCAGTGTAAGCAGCAACTGCAAGTGCAAAAAGCAATGATACTGCCATCACACCCCTAACAGTCAAAACTGTTTGGAAATCTCATTTGTTTTTCATTAGTTACCGCAACAGTTTGAATAAAATCCTGTTCAATCTCAGCAAAGAGGACTTTGGAAATGTTAGTCTGTTATTCTTTAAACAAAGTTCAACAGCTATTAACAGAGTACTTGTTTATGATCTTCTATAAATATTATGTTTCTGTACTTCTTTGAAAATGTGGACTTTTTAATTTCATTTTTATTTTAGTAAAAACTGTAAAATTATGACTCACCAGTTGCAGAGTGCCAAGACAGGATATTTCTCAATATATGGGGCAAAAAACATTTTTATGTATTTTTGTTACCAATCGTATAAAACTCAGTTTATTTTTATAAATGGCTCCATAGGCCTGCACCATAAAACTTGCATATAATTTTATCCCAGTTTTCAGGGATTTTGGTGCCCATTAGCTAGGAAATGTAAACTCTCATGTTCCTGAGCAAAGTCGATGTTTTAGTGATCAGTGAAACCCACTCATTTTCATGTAGAAGTGGCCACCTTTCTTCTACTCAGCCAAGATCTCACAACCCAGACTGAAAGCTGAACAGGACAACACTGCACATGCTGCTATGGGGTTTCAGTGCAAAAGCTTAAAAGGAAGTTGCAAAATTGGCAAGGGGAGAGTGGTGATATTTTTTTCTTATTCCTTGAGTGCATATTTTTGTGGCATAGCCACACAGATATCACCACTTAACTGTAAGTCATCCAGAAAAAAAAATGTCTTAGATTAATGACGGGAGCAAGATTCATTATATTATGATGCTTATAAAGCTTACTGTAATGATACCTATAGTGGTCTACCTCTGGAACACTGAACATGGCTGACTGAAAGGAATTCTATTGAGCTATTTGTATAATTAACGTGGGGACTTTAGTGGGTAATTTAATTCCCAGATGAATATTTTATAATAGCTTAACCTTCTTCCTTGTGACTACTGCTGTTAAAAGCAGTGGATTTAGATTTAATTGAACGGGTTGTGGCACTGCTTTCACTTGTGTCTAAAACTTTCAGCGGCTTTCCTGAAAACTCAGACAAAATTATATGTAGATTTATGGCTTAGGACACTCTAATGCATTCTTTTTTCACCTAACACCTTTGGTTTTATCATTACTTGAACTATTTTATTTTTAATCTGTGGCTAGATTGATGCCTCTTAACTGAAAAAAATGGGCATGCAAGGTTTTGTCTAAAAGAATAAACAATCAGTTTAATTTTTGAAATTGGATTTATTATTTTTGTTCCAACTTGTTTTCAAGTGGTGTCAAGACACAATACGAAAACCCCAAATCTAACCTGAGTAGAGGGCAAATAAAATCCCCAGGAAGTTTTTTCTTAAATGCTAAGAGCCTGAGGAACAAACAGGAAAAACTCTAAGAGTAGTAAACAAACTCAGAGAAGAGCAGCTTAAGTAACTAAGAAGCAAAACACGAATGTGGAATTTATCTTGGGAGAAAGGAAGTAGGCTTACTTTAAAGGCTGATTGACTTTTTATTATTTTCTATAAGGAAATCCTTTGATGGCTCTGAAGAGGTGGTATTTAAGGAAAATGAGACCTTCAAACACAGTAGTATGTGCAACCACATGTTGTAGAACAGAAGCACATCTTTAACAGGCAATTAGCAGGGGCCAATGAGATGCAAAGCGTGATCTGGAAATTTACCTTGGGTATTAGCCAAAGGAAACCTGGCCAGAGGAAGGTAGGATGACTGCTAAAGGCTTAATGTTAGAAAGCGCCAGTATCTGATCAAAGAGACGCGCAGACTAGGAAAGTGTTAGGAGCTTGGGCAGGCTTAGTCAAACAAAGGAGAGTGGATTAGACTTGAAGACTCTGACAGTAAGTCACTAAAACTGTGTGGAAGGAAAGACTAAGACCACCATTGCTTGTGACCTCTGTCTGTTGTTCCTCGGCTCCATAAAGAGCCTGACTCCTTCCCACTGATGGCATCCTTTCCGGTACTGGGTGCTGTTGTTGGGTCTCCCAGGCTGAACCAGCCAAGCTCCCCAGCCTCTCCTCTCAGCTCAAGTGCTTCAGCCCCCACTGTTGTGGCTATCCTCTCGTGAACACACCCTAGGCTTTCAACACCTTTCTTGTATTAGGGAAGCCATAACTGGAAACAGCATTGAGATGCAACCTAATGAGTGCTGACTGAGCACGGATCATCGCTTCCCTCGACCTCCTGGCTGTGACCCTGCGGATACAGTCTTGTATCCTGCTGGCTTCGCTGCTTCCCATGTTTGTCTGCTGCCCACCAGGACCCCCAGATGTTTTTTAGCAGAGCTGCTCCCCAGCCAGTCAGTCCTCAGACTGCCTCAGTGCAGGCAGGTCAGTCCCTCCCAAGTGCAGGATGTTGCATTTTGTCCTGGTTGAACTTGATGATGTTCCTGTTGGCTCGTTCCTCCAGCCTGGCTTGGTCTCTCCAGACAGCAGCCCTGTCCTCGCATGTGTCGCCTGCACCCCTCTCCATCTGGAGGTATCCACAAACGTGCTGGGGGCACGTTCAGTCTCCTCCAGCTCATCAACACCGAGGTTCAGAAGGGAAGGGAGAAAGTAGAGCACTGCACAGACTGCAGTTTAGACTGTAACCAGGTAATTACTTTTGGAAGATCTTTTTAGACAAAATATGTTCATAACAGCAATGCAATGTCCTGAAATTGCATGAAATGTTTGGTGTAAGAAGCTTCTAAAACCCCACATTCGGTGGGACTGAGTGGTGTACAGGCTGTGCAGACTTTGTCCACTTCAGCCGCAGGTATTACAATAAACAAAGTTAATTTACTTCTAAGATAAGAATAGTTTTGTGACATTCTTCTCGCTTTCAGGATACAGTATTCACCTAAATCTATTAGATCTGTCATAAACTATCTTTTCAAACAGCAACAAAGTGTTGTTGTATCTGGCAGCCCTTCTCTGTGACACTGGGTTACCATTCTGCAGGCCAGTATGACGGAGTAGTGAGCTTTGTGAAATACACAAGGTATAATTCTCCTTTTTTCCTTTTGCGCAGGTTAGAAAAAACAGGATGTAAAAAGAATGAAGTTCAGACACAAAACCAAAACGAAATTAAAAAACCTTTTTGCAGTTCATGAGGTCACTATTTGCAGGCTCCTTGTAATTTATGGTTATTCCACAGTACTGTATAAGATTAGTTCAAGTTACATTAGGCTACAGTGCTTGACTCTCACTCTGGATAATCTGACAGCCAGCTCTGGGACTAATCTCGGTGTGCTAACAAATTAAATACATTTTTTCTTTCTCCCTTTTTTTTTGCATGTTGGATTAAGTTGCAGTGTTGTCTTTTTAACAATGCTCAAGGTTACTTCCTGGGCACATGATATTACTGGAGTTTTTGACTGTTTTTTCCCCATTTGCAAGATTTTATTTTTGTTTCATTTTATACATTACATACTCCTGTAATCATCTTACTTTTTAAAACCCAATGTCAAAACAAGATTTGAGCCAGTGGGAGCATGTAAAAGTCTGTTCATGGTTAACTTGCTGAATTAGAAACCAGATTTTTATTCAGATTTTTTGAACTCATTGGTCAGACTTTGGGCAACAGCAGAAGTCAGGTTAGGTGCGTTGGGAAGGAGACGCATACCTAAGCAACACTTCAGATCACACAGAATACAGAATGAGTTTTATTTTAATCACATTTATATCGGACCAGTTTGTAACAGCTATGTCCAATCAGGGAACTGAACATTCAATACATGAGTCACGAAACATGGAAAACAAATGTCTTGTGAAAAAATCAGCTGAAAATAACAGTTCATGCCTCAAATCAGATGTGAAAATTAGCACTTGAACACAGCATTTGTAAATTAAGGACTGAAAAAACAAGTGAATCTTGTAGACAACATATATAGGAGACTAATAGTTTCTTTAAATATTAATATCCGACTTTCAGGTACCATCTCCATGAAGAGCCCCCCCTATGCAGCTGCCCTCTTAATTTACAGAACCTGAAATATCTGTTAATGAAGAGCTCTGATTCCTGCATTTCTGAAGGACTTTTGCGCAATCACATTGGAGAGCCAAGAGCTGCTCAGTGCCCATTTCACAAACATGCTTTGCCATGATTAATAGTTTTTCTCTCACCTTTCTTGTCATGGTCTCCAATTTAAAGGATATCTTGGAGTGGCTCCTCTCAGCTTGGTGGCTGCTGAGGCACTTTGGCCTCTGCATGTGTTGTATGTGGGAGTCTGAATGAGTCTGTTAGGTAACAGGGTGCCTGAGGCTTTGTTACAAAACTCAGTATGCCTCTGTCTAAATCCGTGTTCTCAACCTGATATTTTGCTTTTGTGCTTGCTTTTATAAATGACTTTAAAATCTTGCTACAAGTTTCTCTACTAATAAATGCCAAATGGTCCACATATGGCAGACCTTCTCTTGTTTTTGTTTTTCTACTTAATATTTACTGAATACTTGAGGTATGTATGGTTTAAGAGATCTTTATTGTATGTGGCATAGTTTAAACAGTAGTGGTAGTTTCCCAGTTGTTGGAGAAAGATGTTCTGTTTGATCAAGAACATCTGTTCGTTCACCAGCTGTGCAACTGCGGTCATTCAGAAACCCCGAGTCAACTTATCATCTTTCTACTGACAACAATTAAAGGCAGAGAATCAGAAAGAGAAAGGAGTCTGACTGAAAAATATATTAGGTCTTCTAAAAACGTTTCCTTCCCTAAGGTGAGGAAAATCTTCTTCTTGTTCTAGCAATTGCCCTGCCGCTTCATGATTGGAAGATAAATCTTGCCATAAATTGAGAAATTGGTGATTTATTATGTACAGTTATACGTACCCTCCTTAACAATGTCTTCCCCAGGTTCAAGGAAGCGACATGTTGCTGGTTCTACATCAGACTATAGAAACCAAATAATTTCCAGTGGAAAATGCATCTTCACGAGTGGTGGCTGTTTTCCTGCCTGAGGAGACTCTGCCTACAATTATTCTTCCAGGTCGGTCAGCAAAGCATTGCCTTTTTGGACCTGTGAGCAGCACCCATGAAAGAATGAATGCCTTATGAACAACCCTCTATGCACTCATTTGAAATGCCATATTTTAAAAGCAAACTTCCTCTCCGAGTTCAGCCTTACTCTGTGAGTTGATAGTGATTCTGAGGTAGTTGTTTATGTCCATCTGTGAGCCATGCATGCTTTACTCATCATTCTAGCTGTACCTGGGTGGCCTGGAGGAAGGTATGAAAAATGTCATATATCCTTTTGGATATTGATGTAGTATTTAATTTTTTAAATCAAAACTTTAGTTTCAATTCCAAAAGTTGAAATGGCTGTTGATGGTCAGTAGTATTTATTGGCATGGCTCTGCTTCTGAAGAGGCAGCTTTACACTTGCAAATTATTTTTGGCTAAGTCCTGGTCTGAGCTGACACCTGATCTGTGAGACAATGAAGTTCTAAGTGGTGGAATCCACTTCATAGACTCGCACTTTCTCAAGTCACCCATTTGTTCTCGTCAGCCTCCATTTCTGTCCTTCCTCAACAGTTTCTTATTCATTATTTTATATATATATGTATGTGTATGTATATTTTTATTTTGTGCTGAACATAAAAAATTATTTGCTATCCCTATGCTTCTCTTGGATGAAAATTCAGACTAGCAAGAATCAGCTACAAGAAACCAGGGCTACGTCTTCATTCTCTGCAGCAAGAAAAATGCCACACTGTAAATATTCCACCAGGTTTTACCACATCATGGTTCTAGAAGTCCAGTTTTGTTCATAGATGATATTTCTCAGCAAATACTTTCCTTGAAATCAGAGGAAAATTATAATGACATAAGTATTCCTGCAATATGAGAAAAGACACAAAACAACAAACTATAAATTTTCCTATGCAGTTGCATGACTCTATTTATCCTTTCCATAGTGGCTTTAAGAGAGTTGTCAAGAAAGATGTCTTTTCACTCAAGCTCCTTCACCGTCATCCTTCATTCAAAGTCCTCACAGGCCCTATTTTATTAGAACAAATAGTCAGTAGAATTGATCAGCAATATGTAATATTGAGAGCATCACTGTATGCTTTTCATGTTGATGGGACCTGAGAAAACACGTATCTATTAAGATAACTGTTATGGGAAGATACTTATCCATGGGTCACTGTCAAAACTGATTTAGGTGTCAGCTGAATTTCTGCATTTGCATATTCAGAGTCCAGGGTGTTCATCCTTTTCCTTAGTGAATCGGAAGAAGAAACAAGGCAAAGATAGGGTTAGAATTAAAAAGCTAATAAGTACATTTCAAAAATGGTCTGAAAACGTACAATGAAATTCCTTAAGGGCAATACAAAACATACGGAAAACTAGCTGCAGAAATATAGGATAGGGATGGACTGGGTTGACAAGGATATTGTAAAAAAAGATGAAGACTTTAAAGAAGCTGAAAATTAGTCTGCAGAATCATCCATTTGTGGAAGGACAAGATCACACTGGGTTAGATGACCAGAAGTGTTGTACACAAAACCTGTGATGTAAAGCTTGTGCTACTGGAACTGGTGCGTCCCCAGCTGGAGTATAGTGGCTTGGCTTTGGCACTACAATTCAAGAAGAATGTGGTCCTATTAGGAAAACACAAAGAGCAAGAAGTAGAAACGTTGTACTAGGAATGGTAGAAGGAATTAGGATTACTTGACAGTGGGAAGACAAAGCTGAGGGTAGATATAACAGAGGTATTTGAATATAAACGACAATTATAAAGAGGAAGTGATTAAACTCAACTGCATACTTGGTGTGGGTAGGACAAAAACCAATGGACTTAAATTACAGCACAGGAAGCTTAGGAGATATATCAGGAGAAACTTTTCAGTAGTAAAGGTATTGAAATACTGAAAAAGGTTGCCTGGGAAGATGAAAAATTATCTATTACTAATAAAAGGTTTTCTGAAAGGGTAGATAAACATCTGTCAGAAAATGGCACAGGCATAGGTGATACTCCCTCCTGAAATCTCTTTCAGGTCTTTTATATGATTTCAGATTGTACAGTTCGTATTGGCTATCTGACCTCTGCTGATATTTTAGACTCTATAAGAGCCAGTGCTTTGCTGAGCTGAGAGCTATGTTCTTCAATCAGGCATGAGTCTACTCTCCTCTGTCTAGCAGAAACCACGTAAGTCCACAGTTTTCTTCTTCTGGTTTCAGCTGCTTATCTTAGGTTTTAGAAAATATAATAATGGATGGTTGTCATTCATTTCCTGGAAGGCATATCCTGCTACTGTATCAAAGCTGACTCAGCAACTCACATCTGTTTTAAAGCACTCATGGAAAACAAAGTGACCATATAACGACCTATCCCAGAGCGTGCAAAGTCACACAAATGCATTATGACCCTAGGATCCCTAATCTTTTGGAGAACATTTACTTTGACTAAAATTCGCTATATTCAGAGGACAGTGTGATTGAGAAGTATTTTGATGACATCAAAAAAAAAAAAGGAAGATAGATATTGTCCTGTTCTTTCAGGAATATTGTTTCTTAGAAAGAGGGAATTTCAATGATGCAAAACACTGGAATGAAAAATTATTTTCATGGGAAGACTTCCAAGAAAGAACTGTCCCTTAAAAAAGAATATGTATGACTTCATGCATGTTATTTCAGAACTCTTCAGATCTTCCAAAGTCCACATTTCAAGAATGACAGGAGTCTGAAAAGTACCTCAGTAAAAAGAGCATTATGAGGTTCTATGTTTATTGTATTTTAATGCTTTCTCTATATCTCATGTGCTCAGTTTAACTTGGTGGATAACTCCAGGAATTCAGCCTCAAATCAGAGTTAAATTGGCAGGGCTGAATCAGACTCATGGAGTCAAAGGATAATGCAGGTGGGAAGGGACTTTGTAAGGTCTCTACTTGCCGAGTCTCCAGTCCAACCTCCTGCTCAAAGCAGGGTCAGCTCATACTCAGGCAGACTGTTCAAGACTGTATCATATGGGTCATGAAAACCTGTGAAGACAGGGACTACACAGCCTCTCTGAGCAATCTGATCCACTGTTTAGCTGCCCTTCTGTGGAAATCATTTTCCTTTTAGCAAGTCTGAACCTGTCCTACCCCAGTTTATGGCCTCTGTTTGGTTTCCCCCAGCCGTGTACCTCCATAAAGCGCCTGACTCCATCTCCTTGAAGCACTGCCTGCAGGCACTGGTAGAGGCTGCTTTTGGGTCCCGCTGAAGCTGCCCCTTCACCAGGCTGAACAAGCCCAGATCCCCAGCCTCTTCTTCCAGGGCAAGTGCCCCTCACTGTGGCTGTCTTCTGCTGGACATTTCTCAGACTGTCAACTTCTGCCATGTATTGGGAGGCCCAAAACTGTATGCAGCATCCAGGTGCAACCCAATGAGTGTTGAATGAAAAGGGTTTTAGCAGGGTAAATCCAGTAGTGGTAATAGGTAGATAAAATAACAAGAAAAAAATTGTCTTTGAAACAAAACACCTTCAACTGACTAGACACAATGATGGTACATGTTCAAGCAAAATAAGATTAGAGAAGCATCCTGCTGCAGGTTTGCTTTGCTATTTGACAGACTGGATACGGACTGAATATTTCATTTGCCTGGTATATTTTAATGATGATGCTAATACCTTGTTCTCTGAAGTATTACCATGTGGAGAAGGTTAGAAGGAGTGTTTGAAGATGAAAATAATGTCACTGTCACATAATTTATCTAGAAGTCCTATAGCCATTCCCAAGAGCCAGTCAGGTAAAGCTTTATTAAGTTAATCCCTCAAAACTGAAATAGCAGAAAATTCAGCCTACACTTGGCCAGCCATTTTTATTTCAGAACTTCACAGTCATAGAAAGAGTGAAAATATATCTATACATTCAGGGACAAAATCCAACAATATTTTCTCTTTTTTTTTTTTTTTTTAATGGAACTGTCTCTGAAGCACTGTAGTTCAGAAGAGCACCTAAAGGCAGAAAGAATATACATTATGACTATGGTTTTTTGAGACAAATTCAGGGTTAATGATTCATTTCTAAATAAACAAGTTATCACCACGGGAGACAGTAAATACTTAAGAACACTGAGAAAGAGAGGAAGTAGAAAGCAAAAATTAGTCATTGCTTGCAACCAGTTTGCTTCAGTATACCTAATGTGATTTAGACATACCTATTGGTTCTTTAGTTTAAAAGAGACAGTCTCTGTGCTTTTGAATTTCAACTTAAAGATTTAGTGCTTGCTGAAAGAAGGGTGGAATGAAGTGCCTGCATGAGAGGATAAGACACAATTGCATTCATCCGTCCTGTTTTCATGTATGTAGCTGAAGGACACAGATGTCCAGACTGTCAGCACGCAGCCAGAGCATTTGTAAGGGCAGACTGGTTTTGTACACGAAGCTGGGGCAGACAGTGAGTTGCTTACCTTGCCATAATAAACTACGCTGATATGCTCATGTTTGGACAAATGGTTATGAGTGCTACTAAGTGTGTACAAAATTAGACTCTGTTTTTTGAAACATTGGTCCCAAATAGTTCTTTTAAATGTACCATATAGGTAACGGCAGCCTCACAAGCGGTCAGTGATCATCACCAGCTAATGCACCTTGTCTACGTGCCAGCTGACCAGTAAGAAGCACCCATGACTGAAGCAGTTTTATTTTTTCCTTGCCTGCCAGTAAGGGTTTATGGCATGGAGAGAAAATGAGTAATGATCTTTACTTTGCATTTCATTTTAACCACAGAATATTTTCTAGTGCTTTGTTCAATCAGATTTTAAAATACTCCAGAGATAGGGCTACAACCAAAAATTCAAGCCTAGCGGGTGGCTACTCCACAGCCTATTAGAACGTGCTATAATTTTTTTATTTTTTAGATTTTCAAGACTTTCTTTCAGAATTCTTTGCAGACTTCATTAGAACTAATTGTCCTCTTCTTTCACACGTCACTGTGGTTGAAGTTTAATTCTTTTGAAGCAAAAGAGAATCTGACCTCTATACTTAAAATATGATGTTTAAATCAGAAAATATTAACCCACCCCAAAACACGTCTAAAAGACTATGGAGTTATACATTATTTTATATGTCAGCTGTCGATATAAATATATCTTTTTACAGTGTCAGAAGGCCAAATCAATCAGTACTTCAAGTCTGTGGACAGTAGACATTTCTCTAAAGAAGGTGTTTCAAGAAATATTAAATATTAAAAGGTTAAAAACTAAGAAAACAGTAGCAAAAGAGAGAGAAAAAAGTTCTCCCATCAGGCCAATTGATTCTAAGGGCAGGGTCACTGAATGTAGCATTATTTCTCCTGGTCATGTTTCTTTCCTACCAGAGCTCCAAAGTAAGCTAACTGTGTAAGCAGGATTGAAATACACAACCCCCTTGTGACTGGAAGCAGTAAAGCATTCTCCACTTGCGGTTTTCTTCAAATGAGCCTGCATGGAATATGTGTTTGAAAACAGTGAAACTCTTTATTAATCAAGTACTTCACTTGCCATGCCAGCATAAAGTTTCATTTATGTCAAAACTCCCTTAAAAATGGTTTGGAGTAGTGTCTTGTACACAGACCTTCAACAGAAGAAATATTTTTGGAATTGTAAATACAATAATGGAGGCAAATATTTGCACCATTTGAGCAGCTGCTGTTAAGATCTTCAATCATAGGTTACAATTCCAACATTTTACTTTGGTTTCCTACTGTATGGAAATAAGGAGTTTATGTAGCTCTGCGTCTCAAATACAGTGTCAGACAAACTATCCAGATTAGTAGAGGAGGTCTTTTGCTAACCATATCTTGTTTTCATAAGAAATGTGTCACAATATATGAAATAACACTCTAGATTTCCCCATAAGCAGTGGTATCTAAAAGGAAGCTCAGATTTTATTATCTGCTCAATGTTAACTCAAGGCTCGAAAGTGTTCTCTGGTATGCAAATTCTCTTTGAAACTATGGGTAACTGCATAACTGAAGATAGCTTTAAAGAGACATACTTTCTTGAAATACAGACCCCTAACACTGCTGAACTAGGAAACTCCATTCACAACACCCCACTTTCCAGGACAAAGGCTCATGCAATACATATGCAGGTGAATGGCATTTTACTGGATTTTTTTTTTTTTTTGTGAATCTGTGAGACAAATCCATGGAAGAAGCTGAAGAGGGCATAAGGAGAGTACTGTGCCTATCCAGCACAGGTACATAGAGCAAGGAGAAAAGCCCAGAGAGAAAAGATCTAACATCTCTGTAAACAAGATTGCATGAAAGAAATGCCTGACTTCATCACCTCCTATTTCTTCTCCTAACTGGAAACAACCTGAATCACCTTGTAATTTTGGCTGAGCACTAGGATTAGAAATGTTATTAGCCCTTTTGACAGACAGCCCCAACAGACTCACTAGCCTGGACTCTGCTCTCAGTAGCATCGTCTTCCCATTCAGCATCTGCAAGGGAGCTTGGAGCTGCCCTGCCCTGTGAGACATCAGGGACCAAGCTGTAATTTGGACAGTCGCAATCAGGCTGCTTTTTATCTAAAAGACAGCAGCGGTGGGACATGTGTGTGTCAACTAAGCCATGAAAGTGCTAAGCCATGTGGTACAAAAGTCATGAGCACTGAGCAGCTGTGGGGAACCCAGCTCCACAGAGATGGAAAGGGTGCAAGAGCCAAAAGCATGTGCAGAGAGAACTGTGCACACACAATTTTGTGGTGTCCTCAGCACGTCCTCTGTGAGTACCCCATAGAAGCAACATGGCTTACATCTTCTGTAAAATGCTGTTTAGCTGGTGTAAGCACAGCAAAGTCTAGCCCTGTGTTATACATATTTACTTGCATTAAATGTTTTCTTTTTTCAGTGGCTTAAAAAAGAACAGCCACTGCTCATTCATTCACTAGAAAAGACCTGCTGATCCTCTGACAGGTATAGCAGAAGTTATTTTTCATCGTGACATGAATAGTTTGTTTTGTTTTACAAAAAAGCACTTCACACCGAAGCACAGCCAGGAATTATCATTCCTTGTATGCTTGTACAGGTGCACTTTCTGAATTAGGCACACAGACTCAGGCAGGCTCCTAATGGAGTGATGACACTAACACCACAACAATAGAAGGGGCCTCCAGGGATGCTGGCTGCTGCGGAGCGGCGGTGCAGGTTGGAATGCACTCTTTAAGAGGGCTGCAACTTTAAGCATTCCGTGAAGTTGACAATGCTTTATGCTACCTCTGTAGACTTCTCACTGCACAAATAAACACAAGTACAGTAACACATATCAGACTGCGGGATTTAAATCTCAGCAGCTTGCATGGCAAGAGCTTGCACGAAGTCAGTTTTCAACACAGTTCACCTCAAGGTTTGTGCTGAGACATCCAATCCACGACTCAGGTCTTCAGCTCATGTGCTGTATCACCAATTCTTTTGTTGTTTTCATCTATCCATCTATATAGCTATTTATATATTGAAAAAGGGATCTGGACTCTACCCACAAATTCTGTGTGTGTTTATGTGTGCATGTGTTTGAACAGGGTCAAGTACAGCCATGTGAAAGCAGGAGTCATGGCAAAGCTGTTTATTGTGATGTGTGAACGAAAGAGCTGAAGTATAAATAGTTGTGTGAGTGGCAGGGGCAATGAAGCCTGAGTTAATGAAGCAGAGTTAATGCTGAAGGCTAAGATCCTGTGCGGATTCACTGGCATCTAGCAAATGCCGAGAATAACATTGTGTTGTGTGAGTGGGATCAATATGGTCTCTCTCTTCTGCTCAGAAGCTTGTTTTAACAAAATTTTCAGGAACTGGAAAGCTTGGAGAAAAGAACCCCTCTGATGAATTTGTGTGTCTGCTGTGTTCCAATGCTGTTAGGAGGAGCCCAGCAGCAGCAGTACCATGTATGCCTCATTTGTTTAGGAAACCAAAATAATTTAATATCTGATTTAATATCATAAAAATGACAGTAATAAAGAAGATGAAAGTCCATTTTAGAGTATCTGAAACTTCACTGTTCACTGCTGATCCAGATGTCTCAGACTCATTTCTTGATCACTGTTTCTGCCTATTCTTGTAGAGTCAGGAACCACGGCTGGTGCTCAAGCCCATCATTACACCGAAATGCCTCTGAAACATCGATTATTGTTCATGTCTTCAACCTACTCAGCAGCCTGATTAGCAAGGTACAAGTGTTACTGATTAACAAGTGTTAATTCAGTGTCACTGTGTAGCCCGTTGACTTGCATAGAGCCACAAACATGCTTGCATTGCGGGCTTGTTTAAGTAACTTGCAGAACTGCAGGCTTAAATAGGAAGTATGTGCTAGAAGTACAAGGATTGTGTCCATTCAATGTTCAGAGGCTGTACAGGGAAGTTTGGAGCTAGTTCAGGTTCTACTGCAAAAACAAGGATTCATATTTTCAGGGTGCATCTTGCCTCTGGCGTTTGTCATCTTTGCAGAACACCCTGTATGTTTGAAAGCATGGAAAAAAGGTCATCTGCCACCTATTTCTGTTATGGATGTTCAGATGGAAGTTGCCATTTACTGATATGACCTGGTTCAGCTACTGTTTCCCAGACCCTTGTTCTTTGGGGGACATTTTGCCTAGCATCAGTTACGTTCAGTTTCCTCTGCAGCTTCTACATCACATTTCCACTGATAATTGAAACTAGAGCACATTAATCATACAGAATGACAATCTGGTTTCCTGTTATTTTAATTCCAGTCCCAACACGTTTAGCAGTAAGCACCATTGCTTGTGCTGTTGTGTGTCTCATGTCAATGAGGCACCTACCTGCAGAGCAGAGGTAGCAGGGGGTAGGAGTATGTGGGACTGTGACAGTCCCCAGTGGGATTTCACCCAAAGTAAATGTCTTTGTATCTTGCTGGAGAGCCCTGTGGTTACAAGCTTTTTGTTCCATATATATCTGTCTAGTTCTTGCATTTTTCTCTGTTCTCAGTCCTTAATATCCTCAGTTTTTGCAGAGAAGATAATTTTATTCATGTGAGAGAATGCCATTGGAGTGATGTGTTGAAAGCATGATTTGAGAGGAAGTTCCTCACAGTAGTTTGCGGAAGAACGATTCGAAAGGTTAAAAAAAAAAAATTTACAACTAATCAGCACAGCTCAGTAGATCACTGAAGCGCTGCTTTGTTTGAGCTGATGGATGTCTGCAGCTAACTTACTTCTTCATGACAGCTAAATGTTATGATTTGAAACATACAGCAGATCTTATTGCTGACAGGGTACGTCTGTTTCCAAGAGATAGTACTAATGCAGTGACACAAGAGAGACTCTGTTTGAGAGCTATCCAGCATTTTGGCCAAACGTGGCACCTTTTCATGGAGCGTTCACGAGCTCCTCTCTTGGAATAGTCTGCATTCCTTGAGATCAAATGACAATGTAGGGTCTTCAGTCTATGCCTTCTCTGAGATACAGTGCACTACCCATTCCTCCTTGTGTTGTACAACCACCTTCGTGCAAACTGTCATGGAAAAATACAAAGCTGTATGAGGTTCTCCTTCCCCTCTACACTGCCCTGGTGAGGCCTCATCTGGAGTACTGTGTCCAGTTCTGGGCTCCCCAGTTCAAGAAGGATGAAGAGCTACTGGAGAGAGTCCAGCGGAGGGCTACAAGGATGGTGAGGGGACTGG
>Ga0181612_148548_pt1 | contig 15161 bp, 9 predicted proteins | sample HoacroProtozoa21_FD_119630 | JGI IMG/M metagenome (GOLD analysis project Ga0181612, IMG submission 119630) | Hoatzin crop microbial communities from Cojedes, Venezuel. Combined Assembly of Gp0051906, Gp0051904, Gp0051908 | reverse complement strand
CCCCACATCATCTAAGAGCAACCATATTCTCTGCTTCTGGAATGTGTGGAAACTGCTTCCCATACGCATTACCTTGGATACAAATTTTCCCAAAATTCGGTGGAAGGCAGAAAAGAGCTTCAGGTTCTCAGCTAAAGACCTCAGCTAGTGGTGGCTAATGATTTGGCTCAGTCTCTTCTATTTCACTGGAACAGTGAAGATCCCAGATTCAGTACCAAACTGGTGCAGTTTCGATATTGCAAAGGATTAGAGCATCTAGTCTAACATTCCTGTCCCAGCATATATCCATATAACATGGTTTTTTCAGACATCTGAACTTGGCTAAAGTGCAACCTGGTGTTGAGCCAGAACCTCATTTTTTGAGCCTATATCTTTTAACATCCACTGGAGCATCCAGTACCCAATAGCCTGCATGAGCAGAAGAACTAGAAACTTAGCTTCTGTTCAGAAGGAATTAAAATAATATGTGCTGTCAATCACAAGGCTTGCTGTTACCTGGGACCTATACAGAGTCTGTTGGAGACACAGCAAATCTTAGTATTATTTTCAGACCACCCTGATGATGCCTCTCTCTACTGGGATACGTAACACAGCCTTCAACGATTTGTCTTTAAGCAAGGAAACATTACTTGTCAAGAGAAAAATCCACCTGTAAGAAAATGAGATTCCCTGGGGTAAGGGAATCATCTGCCTTGATAAATTAAACTGCAGTCCTGAACAGCTGAAAGTCAGTCTTGTAACTCATAAACATACTGAAGACGTCCTGCAGGTGCTCCAAAGAGGCATCCCAGCACCTGCCCAGGTCAAGGGGATTTTCCTGCTTAATTAACAAAGCTATTTTGTTTTTCCCTCTTTAATTCCAAAATGTTAAGTAATTTGGGAACCAGCTTACAGAGATCAAAAGGTCCTGACTGCTAGTAAGCAGCCCCTAGGTTAAATTCAGCCATGGAAGCCTTCCACTGGCGGCAAGAAGATAAATGTTTGCTAGAGACTACAACCCCCGTGGTTTAAGCTTATGTCTCTTTCCCACTGTGCCTTTGAATTTAACTACATTTTCTGCATTTAAAAAGTTGTAAAAAATTTTATAACTAAGATATAAGGGAGCTAAAGCAAAACTTTATAAATGACTGTTTTCCAGATGAAAATGTGGAGACGTCTTCAGAAGCTTTGTTCTCTTTTTACTATGTTTTTTACTCTACCTTTAGAAGAAAAAAATTAGCAGGAGAGGGTTTCCTCCCTCAGGCTGCTTGGTGAACGGACGTTGTTTTCAAGGAGGCCCCATGCAGTTCACCAGCAACAACTTCAATGCTCCTAAAATTTCAGTGGCACTGCATGAGAGTCTGGAAACTCAGGGTAAAAAGAAAAAAAGCTTGTGAAATATGGTTTGGAGAAATGTCTTTTTTTCACTCTCCGGATATGGAAAGAAGAGCTTATGTTTTGCATATGATTTTTCTCTCTTGAATGAAACTTTTATTTTTAAAATAAAAATATTAGACATTCATTGAATGAAACTTTTATTTTTAATTAACACTCTGGATGGATTTCTAAAATGAATTAACAGCTCTGTCAAAATGCTTATTGGGCATGTTCATCCTTTAGAGGATTTGGGAAGGCGATGATGTGTCACTCACTGTGAAGAATTCATGAGAAGTTCTGAAGAACAGTCAGAAGAGCACAGAAATTCACACTCTGGAGTACATCTTCACTGCAAGCAGAAAGTGACAGCATCTGCACAGAGATTTTCCTTCTCAAAACAAGGAGGAAAGAAAAGAAAAACTTAGAGTCAAACACTGAAAAATGGCTACAGTCTAGGCTGAACGGATTGTTTCCAGAATCCATCTGCACCAGGAGAACCAGAGCTGTGACTAATGCATTATCTTTGGGTCAGCTATGGATCTCGTTGAATTTGGAAGGAGACATCTTAGGTCAGAGATAGGTGATCTCAGGCAGCCAAACAGACTCCCCTCCAGCCATCATTGCACTTAATGGGTCTGGAGATGATATATGACTGCTTGTCCCACAAACTGTAAATCTGATAAGAAATTAACTATGGACAAGAAAAGGGCTTTTCTTATTAAGGAAGCATCACAGAATAAGCATTACATGAGCTTAAAACTCAGCTGCTCAGAGGAAGCTGTAGCACTTGGATTTAGTGCCACAGATGCTGTAATTTCGCCTGTCTCCAACAAGATGGCAATTGCTACAGTTAGCATGAACACAGTTCACTTCAGTGATCTGAATTTACATAAATTGTGAATTGTTAAAGGTAGTTGTCCAGGTTCTTTTTATTATTAAGATAAAGATGGACAGACAACTCTAAAGTGCCATTCATCCTATTTTTATACAGCTTTGTTACAGAAGCAGTCTGCCTCTCCCTGGACTGCAGAGGAAGTTTAGGAATCTGGATTAGGTAAAACACCAAATTTTTAATTGAGTAAAGCAAGAGGAAATGAATCTCATGCATAAACAGCATGTCACGTATGGCTATATCTTGAGTGTACTCTATGTTCATTTATCTCACAGTTCTACAAGGACGAATGGACACTTGCCATAGGTCATAGGAAAGTCAATGTTGGAATTATATTTCTTGCTTTAAATCACTCTCTTACTTTGGCCTCTTGAAAAATAAGTTTTCACTGTATGGTCTCCATATTCTTTTTCCCAGAGTCTGAATAAACTCAGTGCTCAAAACCGAGTGTTTCTAAAGTTCTAAGCTCTAACCCATCTGCTTGCCCCTCACCTCTTCATCCTGCAATCCAGACTTACAGATCATTGGTAGTGTTTTCTCCATCTTATAAGGAAACTGAAGGCATATATTTATTCCATTAGCTAAGTAAAAATTTGGAAAGAGACATGAATTCCAATTGAACTGCCCTAGATTTCCATCATTAAATATCAGTGTCCCTACATATCGGCATTTTTATAAACCCATGTTCATAGCAACATGAAAGCATGATGAAGGAGAGGAAGACCTGGGTGGAAAATGGAGCATCCCTGCAAAAAGCCTTCTTTCATTCTCAAGAGTAAGAAGAAATATTGATTTCTATGCCCAAGAATCCTGAGGGCTAGATGTGCACAGTTGGAGCTGTATAAATTCTACAGTCTATACTAGTGATCCCACAAGGATGGCAAGAGGTAGAAGCCTTGGTACCAGATGTTGTTGGAGAAGACTTCAAAATGGTCTGATTTCCCTGATCTCAGAGTTTTGGCTACAGCCAAGGACTCACAGGAGTTTCACGGGATAAAAGCATACTTCAAAATATGTCCTAGCTGGACAACACCACCCCACAGGGATGCTAGGAATAAGGAGAACATCAGAAAAGGACAAGAGTAACATATTTTGCAGATACCAAGAGCATAATTTCAATCCTTCAATCATACTGTCATTTTTTTTTGTCCCTTCATTTAAGTAACTGAAACAAAAAACTTGTCTCATCTTTCAAAAACACTTGTTGGCAGAATGAATAATGTACTTGTAAGGAAATAAGTAAATCAAAAGCAAAGGAGATCTTCTTAATTGTTGAGACAAATGTTATTTGATCTTTTTCTTACCAAATTCTGCCATCTAACCTCATTGCTAAAACTCGTGCAGTAAAGAACCCCACGGAGGAAACATCCTGGCTCCTTAGAAATCCATGTCAAAACTCCCACTGTCCTCAGTGAGAACAGGAGTCCTCCATATAACTAAAACCCTACGAAAAATCCCTTTTCAAGCTTTCTTCATTTATAGGATCAAGAGATCTCAGGACTGGATTCCCCTACATTCAAATTTCTCAAATTAGAGACAGATTTTCAAAGGAGTTTACTTCCAGTTTTGGCATATAAGTAAAATCTGGATCTCTTTAAGAGCTCAGCATCCCACAGAGAACACTGAGATTCTCATAACCAGGTGTTTGCAAAGATTCAGGACATAGGGCATCCTCAATGCCCCAGGTTCTTGCAGATGTGTCTAAATAAGAGCTGAGGTCTTTTAAAAACACAGCCTATATTTTATAAAGCAAAGCCTTCACAGCACTTTAATATCAGAAATTTATTAAGACCTGTTACACCTTCGTAAAATAGGGTCATATTTTTACTCTTCTAATTTTACATATAGATAAAATGAGATAGAGAGAGCTGAAGCTGATGTGCTCAGGATCATAAAAGAACTATAAATTAATGCTGAGTTTGGATGGGAAAGGTCAGACATCACAACTCCCACTCCCTTCTTTAAACACTGGACCCCTAAAGTCCTTAAAAAATCCTTCTAAGTGATTACAAATGAGATTTTATTCCATTTCCCATCTGTGATTCATCTTATAGGCTATGTGACCTAAGAGCTTCATTCAGGTTTTGGAAGAGACAGAATGAAACATTTATTAATAAATAAAGAGAGTTTGGAATATTTAACAGCACCAAAGTTTAAAGATTATAAAGATCTGAGGCTCTTTAATAAATATTAAATATACATTATTCACCTCATTTTTGGCCAGACATGAAGTGCAGTGTAGAATTGCAGGGACAACGAATTCTGAAGCCAAGAGACCTTTATCTTTGTTATGGGCTCTTCCTAATACGAAATACTTCTATTCCCTTCAGTTCATGCAAATGTGCAGTTACTCTGATTAGCGTGAAGAGCGCCAAATGGCAATGGAAATCAAGGAACATAATTATTTCCAGCAGTCACTTCAAAGATGCTCCACTGAAATGAAAGACATGTCTCTCACCTCTTGGGCCCTATTATGTTCTAAACTTTGCCTAGCCCTGCTGACATGCCACCTCTGTTTCAGACGGATTTGATGAATCATGAAAACAGCATCATTTACAGTTCAAGGTATCAAAGCAATTTTCCATTGGCACCTCTATGCCCTTGCTGCTGTAAAAGAGCAGTGTATGAAAAAACTCCGGTGACTTTTCAGCAGTCAAGTGATTTCTGCAGGGGAAAAAAAAAAAGCAAGAATGATAGCAAATATTCTCTGAGAGCAAGTACATACGTGTAGACAACGGCATGCATGTACACAGGCATGCTTCAGTGCTCGCTGTCTGTGGCAGAGAAGGTTTTTCTGCAACAAGGATGCACAGGAAGGCAGGAAAATACAGAGGAGGGTAGCACGTCAGCAGGGTTTGGCAGCAGAGGCTGTAAGGCATCTCAGCATCTAGAGGGGTGTGTTGAAGCCTAGCTTTGAAGTCACACTGAAGGTTGTCCTCAGACAACTCACCGATAAGTGGGTGACAGTTTGGTCGGACTGATGAGTTAGAAGCAGCTCAGCATGTTGCTAACTGCATCCCTACCCAGGCACTACTGGCTATGGAAACCAGCCTGCCTTGACCATGATGGCTCAGTGGCAGACCTTTAATCCTGCTTTTATAATTACTGCACCCTAAACCCCGATCGCAGCTTACGTATAAGTTTATGCCACTTGCTTGCAGCCTACGATGCCAGCTCAGGGACTGCTGGCAGGTCAGAGCAACCCTTTTGTGTCTGTTGTTTCTGCAGTCACAAAGGGTGTGAAGGTCTCCATGAACCACGCAGGAGGTTGCTGTTCCTTTTCCTCTGTTCGTCCTTTTTTTTTCCTGTTTCCAGAATACAGTAGCAGGGATGGCCTGTTAAAATGGTGCCAACCCTCATTGTTATTTCGGTCTTTCTGCAGCAGACAGTTGTTCTCATTACTTAGTCTAAGGAGCCCACCATTTTATGTAGAATTAATTTCCTTTCTGGAACTGCGTGAGCAGAGTTGAATATATATTTTTGCCCAAAATGTCAGGAAGGGTTTTTTTTTGGTTAATTATACCCCAGGACATTTCAAGATTGCTTGAGAAATGCTGCAAAAGATTTACTGATTATTTTTTTTTTCTTTCTCTGGTAAAATCCTCACAAGATGGTGGTTTAATATTGACATGTGTGAAATTAAGGGAGTTCCACAGCTTTATATGAGAAGTGATCTCTGTCAATGTGAATGCTAAATCTCAGAAATTTTTAACTGTGATTTTAACAGAGGCTGATATTTTCCAGTAAAAATACATAAAATTTCCCAGCACTTTAATATAGTATGCCTTTAACAAAATTTCTATGAAATACTTCCTGGCCTGACACCCTTGCTTTGACCATTGAATATCAACTTCATCAGCTAGTCATTGAATTCAAAGCTAGAATGAGTCCTTGAAAAAAGTGAGAATAGGGAGACAGAAACTGATGTGAACTCAGAGCCCTCTTCCTTCTGCCTCCAAGTTCCCGTCTCTCTTAGAAGGTACTCCTGGCTGAGGTGAAATTTTCCTAATTTTAGAGGGTGCATGAAGTTTTTCATCAAAAATCCAATTTTCAACAAAAGACATGGATGCTGTTCCTGATCCTGTCACAGACTGTGCTGTAACTTCAAATGAAACCATTAATCTCCCTGTGTTTCTGCTCCCCCAATAAAATGACATAGTCGAGCTTCCTTTCTCCTCTTTCTTTGTCTTTATGATTTATTTGTTTTACTTCTCTGCCATGTTTTCACTGTGTATTGGAGCTGGAGGCTGTAAATACTTTTCATAACAATACATTCAGCCTCGGATTTGAAGATCAGATTAACAGATCCCGAACGAGCACAGTGACATTTTCGGTTAGGAGCTGACTGATTTACATCAGCTGAAATCACTTAACTCATTTTTTTATTTAAGTAATTTGCTTTCGTTATATTAATAAAGTGGCTTTAAAATGCATCTAAAGGGAAATACATGCAGGAGCTAGACTGAAACCCCAGGATCACTTTGAAACTTTGTACGACATTTTTGTACAGCACCTACCCCAAAAGGGTTGATTCCTTGATTAGAGCTGCCTAAAGTCTTTCTATTACTTTTGAATTTTAATCCTCATCTCTCCAGACTGCTGATTTTTCTCCTATTCACTGCCCTTAAATCCAGTCTAATTCCAGCACGCATCAAACCCTGGGGTAGGTTTTTCCGAAACTCGGCTGAATACATTTTCTTATGTTGCAATTTTTTCCCTTTTTTCCCTATTTCTATTTGCTTAAAAATAAATAGTGTCTTTTCTGTAATTCCAGACAGAATGCAGAGCACTTGCCCTATTACACTGCAGCTGAATTCTAAGTATACAATTATACAGGGAGGATCTTTAGATAAACCAGCTTGAGGACTTTTGAACATTAAACTCAAATCAGATAACAGCTTTCATCCTGTGCACTGCATTACACAGTGTGCTGCAACTAAGTGGAAGGCTCAAGGAAAAAAATATATCTTCCATGGGTATAAAGATGTCAAGGTAATAAAGTAAGCAGATGCAAATTCCTCCAAATACAAGAGGAATGGAAAAGATGAAACAGATAGACTGCGCTGCTTGTTACCCACAGCTTGTCGGAATCTCAGAGACTTGGCCTGGCAGAGTCTATACCTGTCTTTTCATGTGCTGCTGAGGGCTAAAAAAAAAAAAAGAGCAAATATTCTGGGTGAATGTTGAGTCCCAGATCAAACTGCTAATTGAGTATTCTATGTAAAACAAGCGAGGCAATTATTCCACTCAGCTGTGCTCTGGTAGGGCCTTAATTGGAAGAGTGTGTTCAGTCTGAGCTCAGTGCTTTATTATACACACATATATTTAAAAAAAAAATAAAGACTAAAATGGGGTGGGGGAACAGAGGAGCAGCTCCTAGGAACTCGTATGTAAAAAGATTTAGGAGACTAATGCTGATGAAGAGAGCTTAAGGACACTGGACACGAAGTAAAACCCTGAGTAGAAGTAATTATTACACAAACATTCAGCTACGAAATGCAGAGGTGAGGCAAAGCATTTGTTCTCAGGGAAGAGCAAGCAGCGTGCATCCTGTGCATCAGATAAAGATCTCTTAAGTCTTATTCTGACAATGTATACACAGCCTTTTTGCAGGCCATCTCTCATTGGCAGTGCAGAGAAAACCCCATCACTTCATGTCAAGATGGGACATTTTTACACAGGTTTGCTATAGTTGCCTTCAGACTTCAGGGCTGGCTTTGAGACCCGTCGAGCATGTGCTAACACCTGTGCTAGGCAGAAATCAGTAATGGTCTCTTCAAAACAGCCTCCAAATGCATTCTTCAGTGCTGCCTGCTCTCCCTCCCCAAGAGGACCATTTAGGGTGTGAACTTTCAGCTGGTTCTCTGGAGATAGCATAAATCCATTGCAGTCAAAGAAATGCATCCTCTAAGTCAGTTCAGAAAAGGTTTATGGCAATGATTTCATAAGGGTCTGAATAAACCAAAGCTGTCTGTTGCCTTGGATTGCACAACTCCAGATGAGATATATCCCCCTCTATCCTAACAAACACTTACAAGAAACATTTCTATTTCACAGCATCCTCTGGATAGCAGGTTTTCCTGAAGGCAGATAAGGCACCGAGTGCTTCAGCAGCACAGGAAAGGCATTTCAAAGTAATCTTAATGACTTATCCAAAACTCTTCCCAAAGCTAACTCTTTTTCTTGACTTCCCATTACTCTCAACTCTTGCCTCTATCTCTGCAATTCGTAACAATATCTTATTCATCAATGGCACTGATCTCTCGAGCTATTCTATGATGATTCATTCTTGTGGTATTTTAACCCTCATTGACAACTGGAAAAAATGCTGAAAAAGCTCACAGGTAACTTTTTTTCCTGAGAACAAACCCATATGCTTCTGTAAAAATTTGTTTTCAACATGTAAATTTATGAGCTACAGAGATCACTGGAGCAAGTGTCTTCTGCCTATGGTAAACATTCACAGTGCAAATCTCTCCGTCTCAGCCAGACACCAAGCAACTTTCTGCCCGTCAGCGAGAGCAGCACGTGCCAGAGTGACTGCAAGTCATCTCATCACAATATTGTCTCATTGCATCTCCAAAGCGTGCTTGTGAAGGACTATTTCACCCAGCTGCTACGGAAAGGAGTCAGGACAGCCAGCTTAGATGCCAATGTCCACACTGAGAGCCAGGAGTAAAGCCAGAGGAGGTGAAGCCTTGGTTCCTACCCTGACTTGCTGTTTCACCCAAAACAAGTTATTTCCCCTCTCTTCTCCCCTTCCCAATTTCTTTTTTGATATACCACCCACTGTAAAGATGAGCTTGGTCTTCTGGATGCCCATTGCAATCCGTAATCCCTGGAATTTGGGAGTTGCAAACACCAGTCCAGTCACTCTTATTTCTCCATCACTGGTATTTCAGGGTTAAAAACCCAAGGAGCAGAATATACCAGGGGCTGCCTTTACATTGCGAGTGGGAATTAACAGCAGCATAGCTGGTTTATTGTAACAATAATAACATTTCATGTAAGGTCTCCCATTGCACACTATTTTTTCAACATAAGATAATCTCTCCAGGGAAGGTGAAAAGAATTATAATTACATCTGTGAAAACCCCAAAAACCTAGAGGGGGGTGGAAAATAATTTGCCATAAGGTGTGTGGAAAGTCTTTGGGAACACAATACTGGTTCCTTAGGGAAATAAAGGGGGACTGGGGGATGGACAGGTTATTTGTTTTGTCTTCATTTCATTTTGTCACATTTTCACCCTGTAAGATGGCCATAGAGGTTTAAAATCTTGTAACATAAACATATATGCACTGAAAAATGATATTTTATAGCTATTAGTAATACCGCCTGCAACCAGGCAAGCAGAATTATTGCCTAAGGATAATCAGACCTTATGCTTCAAAGTATATGTTAATTGCTTCTGGTAGTCAGGCAGGAGCACATTACTTCCCACCCCTCAGTGCACAACTGGCCATGTACATTATGCGCTATTGCAATAAGACATTTACTCTATTCTACAGCATCAGGTAAGAACTACTCTCGATAGGATATTGGGCTGCATAGCCCAATAACACAAGAGATGCCTTCAAATACAAAGAGAAAACTAGCTAGGGATGTCTCACAGTTATTTTGCAGTCTACTGGATGAAAATCCTTTCCCTCCAGTCAATGTCCATCATGGATGTCTGCCTGATAAAGCACTAGAAGGAACGCAGCAAAGACCCCTGCACATACAGGACTTCTCCACATCATCACCCAAAGATTCAGAATCAGCATTGCCCAAGCCCATCAGCTCCAGCCTTTGCACTGGGGCAGGCTGATGGACTGCAACCTCTCACCCAGTCAACAGCCTGGACAAGGAGCTGGAGGGGATTAAAAGCTGGCTGCACTGCAGTCTCGGTACTGCACTGGAGTACGAAACAAGGGGAGCTGAAGTTTCCTCTGTCTGTGTCGTCGCTGACCTTTTAGATACTGTGAAGCAAAAAGTCTCTTTCCAGTGTGGAAGTCTCTCATTTGCCACTTCAAGAATCAAGAATAAATAAAAATCTCTGTTGCCATTTCGTTGAGGGAAAGCAGAGGCACAGGAAATTGAAGTGATTCCCCTAAAGAATGGCAAAACTGAACCCAAAATCCAGTTTTTCTCTTTCCCAGTCCAGGACACTGCTTTCCATCACACTTCTAAATGGTTAACTCCATTTCTATAGCCTCCTCAAAGTCAAGCTTTCCCACTGTTCTTTGTGGATGGCCCTCCCAATCAATTATGTCAGAACAATCACCAGTATGGTATAATAATGTATAATTTTTCATCTAAATTAAAATGTACTTAGGAGACCTTCATTTCCCTCACATTTCATTGCATTCATCAGAAATACAGCAGGAAAAAAAATACCTCTGAGCAAACACTGTGAGTTGTTTACAAATGTTTCAAGTGCAGTAAGACACGGATTGTTGTTCTGCAAGGCCCCCCTCTTCCCATCACACAGGGGATTTTTCAAGGCAAACTCCAGAGAAAGAGATAGCAGGGTAGAAGGGCCAACTCTGATCTTTAGGAAAACAATTTGTGTAAAGAGATGGTGTTCTATTTAAAAATCTTGTGGTGTGCTGTAAAACAGTAATTGCTGTCTATCTAGAGACATTCTCATTTCACATCTCTCTTAGTGAATGAAACTGCAAATTAATTACTATCTTGTGTATGCATCAAAGACCAATGCTGTGCACAGAAAACATCCAGGGTGAAAATCAGACCATATTTATTTCAGTCAGGCTGTTTAAATATAGGTGAAAATTGTAACAGTCTCACAAGCAGTTTAGACAAAGCAGGACAATCCCACAGCATCCCCAATAAATCTTTACCCGACTCCACTATTTTCTTATCAAACTCTTTACAAGGCTGTTCATATATAGAAAGCTATAGATACAGGTGTGTCTGTATCAATAGAACAGGAGTTGGTTTCCAAATTAATGAATAACACAACATTTCTATATTCAGAACTATAAGCAAAAATCTTTTCCAGAGTAGCTCATTGCTTTTAAATATATTCTCAGCGCATAACTGTAGGTTAGCTATTAATCCAACCACCCAACCAAAAATGTGTAATTTTGCTGCAGTCTGTGTTACACTTAAGCGCGTGTACTGCGAGTGTGCACCAAGCCCAGAGCTCCTTCGCTTTCCTGGCTTCCCCTACCCTGATATCCCGCGGTTTGCTCCTTCTTCCCTAAAAGCTTCCCTGATTTTGCCTGTCCCTGCCTCTGTCTCTGACTTTGCACATCTGTGGGTTACCTGGGATGTGGTTTATCAGAAAACCTGTTTTCAAGCATGATATTTTCAGAGATAAAAGTTATCTCAAGTGCAAATGATAGTCCTAAAAGTACTGTGCTGTAACCCTACAAAGAGGGCTGCCATGTATCATGGTTTTCTTGGAGACAACATCTTATCCGTTCTAAAAAATTTTGGCCAGATGATTTTCGAGGACTTCATCTATTTTTCCAAACAATGACAAGCCCAAGAGACCAGCCACCTGCAGTCAGGCTTTTGCTCACCTAGGAACCCCACACATAACCAGCATGATGCTATTACTGTCATTTTTCTCCAACCAACCTCTCACTAGAAATGACTTAGCAGTATCAGTGTGGGTTTACAGCAAAACAATATCACTGTAAACGTTTTGTCCAAAAGATACAGGGGGAAAAATTGCATTACAGTTAGAAGAATCAATTAGGTTGTGAACGGGCATGTGGAAATTTCAATTCTCTCTCACACAACTAGATAATCAAGGGAATGCTTTGATTCTAAAACCAGTGAAGTGGCTGCATATTTCAATCCTCAATTGAGTAGGAAAACACCAAATAAGATATTAACATTTTTTCACCCATAAGAAAAAAGGCTTTTTCTTTCCCTCTTGAAAATGAATAAGAAAAATGGAAGTAAATATGAGAATCTCCAACTCCCCCTGCTGAGTTAGTAGGACTAATTGTACAGTCCACAACCCAGCAGTGTAAGTAGGCAATTGGCCATTTGGGACTTAAAAACTCTGATTTCTATTACAATAGCTTCCAGCATCTGCACTGGACATGGATTTCTTTTCAGATGCATGCAAAATGGATGGTGCTTTTCTAAAAAAAAAAAAAAAAGAAGAAGAAGAAGAAGAAAAATATTCAGAAAAAAAAGAAGCAATAGGAGGGAAGAAAGAAGGAGCCAGAGAGCAAATGCAACTTGCTTAAGGTCACATTGTATGGGCAGAAGTAGAAACCCTTTCTTCTGAGTCATGCTCTCATCACTGGGCAATGCAAAATCTGGCTAGGGCAGAAGAGCTGGGAAAAAATCAGAAGAGTTGCTTTGTTCATTTATATCCTGATCTCACTTTTTTCAGGGCTTTATTGGAATTATACTAATGCATTTGAAAAAAAGAAATAAAAAAAGAAGGAAAAAGTACACAGTGTATTTGAGAGGAGACATGAACCATTATGTCTTTGTCTGTTTCACCTGAAATATTTATTTGTACATATTGACAATCAGCATTTACAGCCGTCTGCTGAGGAAATATTACCCTGAGCTGCTTAAACCACTGTGCTAATCGACAGTGAGGTAGATTGGCAGCGATTTCCTCTGGAAGCCCCTTGGAAGCCTTCTCCAGCAGTGCTTTGTAAGTCTGGCTTCCCCAGAAAATATGAATATCCCTTTCATCCCCTGCTCCAGCAGCAAGGAATAGGGAAAAAGAGACCATTTGTGGGTTGATGACAACCATTTTGCCCATCTATTCGAAGGTAATACGTAGTCATAGGTGATAAAGGAGACCCAGTCCTTTGGAGCAGATAAACTTTTTCTGCTAGCTCAGTTTGCATGGAGGGATCTGGTCAGAGCAAAGGGATGATGGGGATTTTCTGTCAAGGCTGATCAGGTGCAGGGACCTTCCTGTCTACTGAAGACTATGCTTGGCCTAAAGCCTTCTGCCACTTTCTTAGATGAGAACTCAAAACTGCCTGTGTATCACCGGTCCACCAGCTCTACCCTTGACTCCTTGATGAGCATCACTCCCTAAGGACTGACATGGGCCACAGATATCCTCCTTTTTGGGGATGTTGTCCTGATTTCAGTACCCGCTCCATTGCACTATGCAAGCATGGTCTTCAGGCTACATGGGGAAGCAGCCTCCAAAAGAATTAATAGGTTTTATTTCCATCTTTGAACAACAGCTGTGACTCTGGGTCATTTCAGTCACACGTGGAAACAGCTCAGAGTGGTGTTAACAGCTCTGAGTGCACAGGAGAACATTTCTGAGTGGCGGAAGAAGCATGGCAAATCCCTTTATACTATCAGCATAGACCAGGCAACGGCCTTTGCTTACACAGATCATAATCATAATCATTATCTTTTATGGTGAAGTACTTCAGTATTATGGGGCACAGGTACTTTTTTTGAAGTGGTTACTAACACATTAAATAAGGAATTTAGAGCCGGGAAACATTTAATAAATGGCTAGTTGGGGGAGCACTTAAACCATAAAATCTGCTTGTGATAACAACATGGCTTCAAGTTCAAGACGACAGTCATCCCTGACTTTTCAGCAGTGCTGAGGATGCTTGGAAAGAGAAGGCTATCATCCTTTCAATGTCTCTCCAATCAGTGTCCTCCTGGGAAAATATCCTTCTAGACTGTGATCCAACTTCGCACTTCAGCACTTGGGTAGCTTCAAGACACGCACTGACTTCAAGCAAACGTCCTGTTAAAGATCTCATGCAAAGCAAACATATTCAGATCAGGGGGCCAGGATGAGGTCTAGGCATGTCCATCTAAAGGCATAAGTGGGAGTGAGCAGGTCTGTAATCGGCATGTTTCACTCCAGGTACCCATGTTTTTTCCTTCTCTCTCCATCTTCATGGTGGGACAACGCTGCAAAACTCTGAGCACAGACCATTAGAGGTGGGATCCACCGTGCTGAGCTGAGGGGAGGAATTTGTCCTGTTACATTAGCTGCCTGTGTAGGCGGCACGTCCCCTTTCATTGCTAGTAAGTGATCACGTCTCCTCAGATAGAAGGGCTGATGAAATCAGAGCAGCTTCTGTTGTTTCTGGCTCCAAGGTTAATTTTATCAAAAGCAAAGCTCCTTTGACTGCTATCAGCAGAAAGGAAAGTAAAGCTCTTTTTATTACAAGGATATCGATAGAAGCATTTGTCTGACCTCCCTGTCACCTCTCCCCTCCCCACCCTCACTGGCTCCAAATTAGGGATGGAAGAATAGATCTGATAAAAGAGGGTTAAGATAAAAATCTTAATATTGCAGAACCCACAACATGGAAAGTAGGAAGAACCACAACAGCCCAATTTTGACCTTCAAAGATGGCTCGGAATCAAAACCATAGGACTGTATCTGTTTTAGCTATCCCAGTCTCTGGAGCAGGTTAAATGAAGCAAACACATGTCCTAAACAACCAGAAGTTTTAGTTTTTTGAAGGCAAATCCAGCCTACAGCGACATATCTCTCCTAGTGATAGGATACTGGAGACAATACAAATCGCGATTCCTGATGGGTTTTAGCAGCTCCATCTCAGAGTCTGGAACAAAATTAGGACCCGAGATGTGCAAACTAGAAAACTGTGAGGTTAGAAGTCAAAATGCTGATCTCTACCACTGCCTCAGACCTTTTTCATTTATTTCATTCATTGGGGTTTTTCAGCCTGGAGAAGAGAAGGCTCCAGGGAGACCTCCAGTACCTGAAGGGACCCACAAGAAAGCTGGAGAGGGACTTTTTACAAAAGCATGTAATGATAGGACAAGGGGTAATGACTTTAAACTGAAAGAGGATAGATTTAGATCAGATATAAGAAAGAAATTCTTTACAATGAGGGTGGTGAGGCACTGGCACAGGTTGTCCAGAGAAGCTGTGGCTGCCCCCTCCCTGGCAGTGTTTAAGGCCAGGCTGGATGG
>Ga0181612_115661_pt1 | contig 15162 bp, 9 predicted proteins | sample HoacroProtozoa21_FD_119630 | JGI IMG/M metagenome (GOLD analysis project Ga0181612, IMG submission 119630) | Hoatzin crop microbial communities from Cojedes, Venezuel. Combined Assembly of Gp0051906, Gp0051904, Gp0051908 | reverse complement strand
CTTAAAGCATGCACATGAAATTTCATCTGTACTGGTATCAACATAAAACTGTTAACAAACCTTGTGGGTGCTCTTTTAAATTAAGAAAAACTAACATTTTTATTCCATTAAGGAGGAAATGAAAGAGAAAGCCAAGCTTGAAGAGGAAAAAAAAGATGAAGAAAAAGAAGACCCTAAAGGAATTCCCGAGTTTTGGCTGACAGTGTTCAAGAACGTGGACTTGCTCAGTGATATGGTTCAGGTAGGTGGTGGTCCAGGCTTGTTTGAAGTTGTGTTAGTACTTAATCCAAATGTCCTTAAGAAAGGAGTAGAAACAGTACATTACTTGGTATGTCTGGAGAGCTAAAATGGGACAAGTACTTGGATGTCACCTCTGGTACTTTATTCAGGTAAGAGCACAGAACGCTCTGAAATACCTTCTTACTGTGTCACTTGTTGAGCTTATTCTACCGTACTTTCTGTGCTTATAGGAGTGTGTGTATGAGATACGTATTAGATATTGCTAAAAACTGTACTTGGTGTTTCTGCGGTGGATTTAAGTTGTGTACTGCAGTGGAAACTCTCTACAGCCATTGTTGCCATCTGCTGGTCATGTTCATGAAAGGGTTTCAGTGCTGTTCACAAGGTTCTTGGCTTCTGTAAAGCTCATTCTAAATACGGCTTTTTATCTCTGCGGGGTCTTAAATCTGTGTACAGTTTAATGCTATGAAAAATGAATAAACTGTGTTTTCTTTACAGGAACATGATGAACCTATCCTGAAACACTTAAAAGACATAAAAGTGAAATTTTCAGAAGTTGGACAGCCTATGGTTAGTTTAACCTATCAAACAAGATTACTTTTGTGTTAGCTTAAGATTATTTGTATGTTAGTAGCATGGTCTGTGGTAGCCAGTTGTCTTATGAGAATCATGAGAAATACGCAGCTACTTCTTGTTTTCTGAAAAACACTAGAAGGACCAGTACTAGTCTTGCAGTATCATATGAATTAGTTTATATTTAATTTAACCTTCCAATTCTGATGAGTTAATAACTTGACCTTAATATCTGACGACTACATTTCACCTTCAAATTTTTATACCTTCAGGCACTTTTTGTATAATTGTTATAACTGGATATAATTTCCATGCCAGAAATCAGATAGCTTGCTAAGTTTTAGTATTTTAAATTTACAAGTTCTCTCTATACGTTAGCACCAGGAAAGCTGTACACTGGGAGATCTTGTGTCGTTACTGCAAGCAGTTTATTGACTAATAAGCACAAGATCAACATGGTAAATGAAAACATTTGAAGATTTGTTGTATAGCTTGGGCAGCAAATTTTAGAATGAGTTACATATGTATGTCATTTCATTATTGGAGGAGATGGATATATTCTGTTGCGTGTGTATTTTTGGTTTTGGATTTTATGTATTTAGAAGTTCAGGGTATGTGTTGCTAAATTGCTAAAGTTGTTGCTCTGCAATTCTTTTTAAGAGTTTCACATTAGAATTTCATTTTGAACCAAATGACTACTTCACAAACGAAGTATTGACAAAGACGTATAGAATGAGGTCAGAGCCAGATGATTCTGATCCCTTCTCTTTTGATGGACCGGAGATCATGGGTTGCACAGGGTAAGTGCTAATCAGCAACTTAAATGACAATGTAACAATTTGTTCCTTAGCATTATGCAGCTGTAGTCTTACAGCATCTTGGGAAGGTGCTGGAAAAGATATTGCTATCTAGTAACTTGTAAACAGCTGGGTTCAACTTGAGTTTTTTGACTTTTTTTTGAGGTATTAAACATCAGTGTTTTCAGTAACTTCAATACAACATATAAAACTCTATATATTTATATCATTTATAAGTATATATAATATATGCATATAAATAAAAAATCTAATCAGTATTTATCTAGAAATACTGTTCTGCAGTGGCTGAAGCTGAACTGGAAGGTGGATGATGTTACCATCTTGTAGGCTTGATAGCTTTTTCAAAATTTGATCACTTTTAATCTTTTGTATTTCTGATAACATGCAGCATTTTGGGAAGTCTGTTCCAGTTGTACTTTCTATATTGTAGTTGTCCAGTTTGTTTTGTAAGTGTTGAATGTTTGCTTCTGAGTGTTTCAGTTGATCTATTTGAGAAGTGGAGAACTGTGAGCTCCAATTAACTCCCAAGGTTCCTCATGATTTTACAGAGCTGCCACACTCCTTTCTCGATGTCTTTTCTTCTAAATTAGCTGTTATTTCTCACACTAAGTAATCTCTTTATTTTGTACGTGTCCCTTTTCTGGGGAACAGAAGGATGTACATCAGGGCTCTATGCATCACAGCCTGTTCAGTTGTTTTAGTGTTAATTTCTCTTCAGTGTTCTGACTGCTCTTCTGAGTGATCTGGTAGCTAACTTAGAGCCTGTCACTGCATGGGCAGGGTTGGTTTTACCCATCTGTTAATCTGCAGTTGCTGATACTGACTTTTTTTTACCACTTCATTCCCCAGTCAATTAATGTCACATTTTTCTGCAAACGTCCTGTAAGATTTAGCCATAAGTGCTTGAGTAGCTTTGACCAAAGTGTTTTGTCTTCCTCCGTTTAGACTGTTTTTCAAAAACAAATCCTGGCAGAGGTTGTTGTAAGATGATGCTCTGCTTATGTGAAAATGATTTATTTCTAGTTCTTCTTTTGTCTTTTAACTAAGACAGCCTCTTCTTATCCTAAAACAACTCACCCCCTTCCTCAGAGTCTTTAAAGGAATCTAATCAGAAGCTTTTGCAAATGTGGACGGTCTTAATTGATGTGACTTCTTCATTTACATGTCCCCAGAATTCTTTGAGTGAGAAGCCTGTGCTCAGTAAGCAGAATAGATCTATAAAAACCCAACAAAACCTGACCAAACAAAACCCCAAAATAAACAAAAGGCAAAACCCCCACAAACTAACAACTAAAAAAATTAACCAAAACTTGCACATGTGCTGACTGCATTATTTTAAGGACTTATTAATTACAATGATAGGTGCGGTAAACCTTGGCATATTACTAACATGATGAAATATGACATTACTTTATAATGGATAGGTAGCTCTGAAACTGGTGTGATGCTGTTCTTTGGTAGGAAGCTAAGTAGAACTTGGTAGCTAATGAAATCTAGCATTTCAGAGATGGGGTGGGAAAGGAGAAACTCTTGGATGAAAACACTTCAGTCCTAAAAAGAACTTGTTACTCTTGTTCTCAACATATAAACTAATGAAAAGATAGCATGGAATAAATACTACCTTAATATTTTATATTCACTGTATCCCTTGCAGTTGTGATAGTAGGTATCTGTAACAAGTGGAATGGCACCAAGCCACAGCTGTGGGGTGTTTTTTCTTTCTCCTTCAGTTGCCAAATAGACTGGAAAAAAGGAAAGAATGTTACTTTGAAAACCATTAAGAAGAAGCAGAAACATAAGGGTCGCGGAACAGTTAGGACAGTGACAAAAACTGTTTCCAATGACTCCTTCTTCAACTTCTTTAGTCCTCCTGAAGGTAAACTGAACATTAGTTTATCTGCACTAACTTTAAATGTAGTATGTACTTCACTCACTTGTTTCTTCTCTTTTTTCTACAGTTCCTGAAAGTGGTGACCTGGTAAGTAGGCTTATTTAAAATATGGTGGTGGAGGGGATACTCCAGTAGAAGAATGCATGCCTTTGTATATACAGTGTTGGTTGAAATTGTTTGGGAATTTGTTAAGCAGCTTCAGCTTCAACTGTTTCTGTATTTAACTGAGAATACTTGTGATGAATAGTGTTTAAGTTTTTCTTTTTTAGAAGGAGTATTTGTTGAGTTGGGTGGTAGAGTAAACTTTAACCAGCTTATCCTTCCTGAAAGCTACCTCGTAAATTGCTAGCAGTGGTACAGATGTAATGATCTTTGTTATTAGTCTTTGGTCTAATGGGTAGAGTTGAAGTCTCTCCATTCGGGCATTGTTTGGATGATCTGCTCTAGTGGCTGCATGTATCTGGTTTGTATTTTCTGCTGTTAAAAATTTCTCAAGCTATTAATTCTCAGAGAAAGTAATAAAACAAGAATATAAAACTACAAGAGCCCGCTCTTCTGTGTGCTCACTAGTAGAAAACTGGAAATAAGCCATGTTTTTGTAAGGAGAAAAACTACCAAAAAACACTTAAGAGTGCTGAATCCATTATGCAGCTTGAGTGAGAAATGTGATTAAAGCCCAGAAGCGTGCTATTAGAACTCCAGTTAGCATGGACAGCAAAAGCTGTATGTTCATAGTCTTAAAAAAAGAAGCCTTTTGAATTGAAGATAACTTCTCAGATGGGAGACAGCAGAACACTTGGTATGTAAACAGAAGGATTGAAAACCTGGGATTGGATCAAAGCGGAGTTTTAAGTGTTCATGTGCTTCACAGTGGCTTGCTTATTGGGAACCTTGAAGGAGATGTACTTTAGGAATCAAAAGTAGTTTGTAAAATCTTTAGTTGGATAGGCTCACCTGGCTAGTGTTTGGTTCTTAAGGGTATTGTACATATGAACGGAAAGCCTGTGTGTGGGAGATGTTAAACAATTTTTCTACTTAGAACAAAAGCAAGTTGGGGATGGGGGAAGAATAAAACTTAAACTGCAAAATTTTGTATAATTAAGCTTACTTGAAGAAGCAGCGTAATGCCAGTAGGCTGCTTAATGTAAAACTTGGGTCCATGATTTCAATGCAAGTATTGAACCAAAAAAGTCAGCATATGGGATTTGTATAAATCTGGCCACATCGCAGTCTGTGCAACTTGTGGTTTTGTGTCAAAAGTAGTTATCAGCTTCTGGCTCAGGAAATAATGTTGTCTTGCGCAGGATGACGATGCTGAGGCAATCCTTGCTGCAGACTTTGAAATAGGTCATTTCTTGCGTGAACGTATAGTCCCCCGATCAGTATTGTACTTCACAGGAGAAGCTATTGAAGATGACGATGATGATGTAAGTACAATGTTCTTTCAAAATGCTAAAAACATTGAAATAATGCTGCTTAAAGACTTTGGGTAATTTTTGACTTATAATGTTGATATTCTTAGAATGGGATGTACCCGTGTTAGTTTGAGCTGAGCTTCAGAATGTTCAGTAAAGAGCAGCACAAAAATAATTAATCTTTGAAGTAGTGACTTCAGAGTTTTGTGGCAAAAGTAGTGGTAGAAGCTGAACATTTACAGGATGTCAGAGTAGAACTTTGTGTATGAGACATTCCTAGAGTGGCGTACCGAATACTTTGGTAGAACTATAATGAGCTGCCAGAGATCAAATTAGCCTGTCTGTCTAGCTGCTCGGCTTGTTCTTTGTGCTTATAGTGATACTTGAGATGTAAGACTGATCCTTTCAGGAGGGCACTCTTATTAGAGAATGATAGATAAATACGTTCAAAGCATGCTCTGCAGAAGCTTGACTTAAGTGCTTTAAAGGAGCTGAGCTTGAAAAACAAACCACAAAACCCCAGAACTTTATACAAGTGAAAGATTCTTTCCACTGCCTCTGCACAAGTGAGGACAGTTTGATAGTTAAATAGCTTAGATAAGTTCTGCCTTAAAATTAATTTTTAGGAAGTAAAATAATAGCCCTTAGTCCAAAGCCTTGGCTGGGGGAGGTGGAAGAGGGAACTGACTGACTGTAGGGATTGCCTCTGGCTTTGAGTCTCCCTGCTGGCCAGAAGGCTTACCACAGTACAATAATCTCTTCCAGTATTGCACACAGGAAGCAATTCTGTTTTCTCTACCAGAGCGTAGCTTAAGAGGTTGAACATTACTGATGTTGAACCATAAAGTATTTTTACATCTGTCAGATATAGGAGGTTCTCTTAGAGCACAAGACAGTGTGGTCTCTGGCATCTACTTGATTTATCTGGCTGTACTTGAGCCATAAATGGCTGCACTTATGACACTATCAAAACCATTTATTTTCTCTCCTAGTATGATGAAGAAGGTGAAGAGGCAGATGATGAGGTAAGCTGACAGATGGCCTTGATTTAGATAGTTTCTTTCCCTTTTGTAATTTGTCTGGAATAAGAGTTCCTTTAGTTTTTGAATGCTCTGGGCATTGTTTTACTTACGAATGCAAGACAACACCTCTTTTTGTGGATCGAGGGTGAATATTTAAAGAAAAAAAACTAAACAAAACAAAAAACAACAAAAAAAACAAACCAAGCTAAGACAACCCTAAGGTATGCTGCAAATTAAGTTGCACATGATGTCAAAAGATAATGTGCTTTGTGGAGGGCAAGCTAATACAAGATGCTTGAAGTGGTAATTAACGTATGTAAGAGTATACTTTAATCTTAATTTTCTTGAAAATGTCTCAGGAAGCTGAATGTAGGTAAGCTAGAGAAATATAAACAAGTGTTTTCTTTCAGGAGGGGGAAGAAGAAGCAGATGAAGAAAACGATCCTGATTATGACCCAAAGGTAAGGAATTAAAAAGCATGTGAGAAGTGCATGTATGCATACATGCACTTGAAATTTTATGTAGGTTAAATCTTGATTTTTTTAGTTTAAATGTTTAATCAGCAGTTCTGTGGTGAGTGTGTTTTGGCTGAGGCTGTTTCAGTCCCAGTTCTGACAGACTAATACTGGTAGAGCAACTTTTTTAAAGTTCTTTCTCTGAGGATCATTTTGTAAAAGTAACTTCTGGCTTTGAGCGCTGAAATCAGTCAGGCTTGGTTTTCTGTAAACTTGCCTTGCAGTAGGTTGCTGCTAATGATGAAAATGTTCTATAATGGTTGTAAGGACATGCAGAGAACTGCATAATCCAGGTTCAATTTTGGGGAACTTGTCACAAGCTGACTCTGGCACAGATTTTGCCAGCAGAGTATGAAACTGAGGTTTTTTCAGGTTAGATAATAGCAAGACTTTTAGTCCTTGGGGTAGCAGAAGTCAAGGTTCCAAAATGCGTGTACCGCCAAGTACTAAAACATGAACAGGCAAGAGCAACTGTCAGCTTTCTTACTCCATGGGAAGAGCAAATCACTAGTCAGGCTCAGTTTGCTGGAAAAGTGATTGAGAGCCACTCAATTCATAGCTTTTTCCTAGCTGAGGGAAAGACGTTTTTGGCCACCTGAAGGCATTTAATGGTGGTAGGTGAAAGTTGCAGTCTTGAAAATGAAGTCCATGTGAACTGAAAATGCCTGCTGTGAAATGTGCATGCAGTTTCAAATGAGGAGGCAGCATGTTTTTCAGCAGGAATGGTTTGAGCTACAATCAAAGTACTATTGAAAGAATTACACAGTCTTAGCATTGTACCTAGAAAGATGTAGGGTATAGAACTGTTAATCACAATGTACAGCCTGTTGGTGATGACTCATCTGCTATAGCGTATGCAGATTGCTTCCTATTCGAGAAAGTTTTGGAATCAAAATGAAACAGCTGCAAGATGGGCTTCTTGCTTCCACCATTTTGGATTGCTTTTCTAGGCTAAACAGGACTGTGAAAGGGCAAGATTCCATGTTCAGTTTCAGAGACAATTGCCAAAGGGCCAGAGACAGTAGTGGTACTACAGCGTGTTGACATAAGAATAAATAGTTGTAAGCTGATCACAGGCTGAAAGCCAGCTGAATTTATTAAAGCACTCTGGTCCTACAATAACTATCCAGACTGAGATACTGGAGTAAAACTTGCAGATGAACTCTGTCCCCAGAAAGCCTGTTGCTTAGTTTGCCATATTACTGTGAGATATTGTTGGCTGTCCGTTACATTGAAACACAAGAAATTTTCCATGTTAGAATTTTCTAACAACTGGAATTTATAGCAAAAGCTGTTTCCAGAGTGTTAAGAACGTACCATAATTTGGTGTTTCATATCATTTGCTCTGCAGTGGCTCCTGGAGTAAGGCTGTGCTCTTCTTACTGACCACAGGAAGGTTCTTTTGCCTCAAAATGTGTAGAAGGCGTTGATGCTGCTTCTGCGCTGGGTTATTTGTTACTACGCGTAGCTCCTCCTCCTTTTTCCAGTTCTAGTGTCTTTCAGGGTATCCATGCTTGGTTCTGAACAGATTTTTGTTCTGGATCACATACCTACACACTAACAAAGCGGAAATAAATGCGCTGTGGATGTTGCCACATCCAGAGACAGCGGTATTACTAGTACTGGGCAATTAGTATAAGGAGAAAGGTGAAAGAAGAAACTGAATAGTGGAACTTGAGAAAGTATGCCTAGCAATATTAAAAGTTATTTTAAAACACTGATATCTGTAAAATGCTATTTCCTTTTTTCTCAACAGAAGGATCAAAACCCAGCAGAATGCAAGCAGCAGTGAAGCAGTGTGTATGTGGCCTTGAGGATTACCTGCACTGTAATAGCCTAAACACAACTATTAGTTACTTACAGCCTTATGTTTTGTATCTTGGTAGAATTAAGTAATCAATTTGTTAAAAAAAGAAATCAAACACATAAGAACCAGTTTAAAATGTAGGTTCAATCTACCTAGCATTTTAACAGTATAATTTTCTGCCAATATGTAGAATGCAGTAATTCCCCTAAAGCATGAATGTTAATTCATTGCTACATAGTTTGGTTCTTGTGAAGTCTTTGTCATGTAGCTATTAGACTGCAGCTGTGAAGATTATCAGAACTGTTAACTGAGACCAATATTTGTTTAGAGAAAACTCTCTCCTGAAGAACCAACCAAAGTATTTTTCAGCCCAGTAGTCTGAACGGGTTTAAGTCTGCTTGCACTAGCTGTGCCTTCATTACTTTGTTATAGAAATGGCAGTGACTTGTACTAACTAGGAGATGATGATGCGTTTTGAATTTGACTACTTGAGAAGACTAGTATGACTTGTTTAATTTCCAATGAGACCACATTAAACATTCATAACTGTCAGCTTGTTTATGCTATGGGTTTTGTATTTTATGTGTCATAGTGATCTACGAAAGAAAGCTAGTCATCATATTAAGGTTATTGTTTACCACTGGGGTGTGAATAAAACCTAGTATTTTCAGAAGCTAGTCTTGTTTTATTATGATGTGTGTATCTGCATATGTAAACTGGTAAGGCATATCTTTCATGCTGCAGTTCCCTTTTTCCTACAAACAAAAGCTGAGAGTTACTGAAAAGTAAATTATGTAACACTTTAAAACCAAACACAATAGTTTGGAAAGTTGGATCCGTACTTTCCACTTGCAATGTGATACTTGTAAATCTGAGCTAGATGTTTCAGTGGTTGGTCGACACTTCTGCTGTGGAGAAGAGAAGTTTTTAGAAGTGGGGCTAGATCTGATAAAGGACTTTGGTATTGCCGTGCCTGACTCTAAGGCATTGGTTATTAGTGTGAAATCTGGAGCCAAGAAAGGTGCCTTGAATTTCCAGTCTGTGTGGACAGAGCTAGGTTGTCCTGAACAAAACTTTGCCCTGCAGCCTGAGGAAGTGCTAGAACACATAGCTGTATTCTAGTTTGTACTCACTGTATCAAACATCTACAGAGGAGGAAACAAACCCTGAGGAATTCCTACCTCCTCGCCTAACGTTCTGTTCACTACGCTTTTGTTTGCACATTCTGGTTCTTATTTTGTCCATATTGGATGTTCATTATCAGTTGAAACATATGGGCTGGAAGATCTTTCTCGTACTAAATTTGCCTCTAGCCTAGCAGTGGAGGTGGTCATGAGATGTGAATTTAAATGCACTGAGCTTGAAGAGACCATGAACTGATGTCTTCCATTTGAGTTTTCCTAGTCTGTAAGATGCTACTGTACTCTGTGCAGTCTTGTCCTTCACGTAACTGTAGAAGTTCTGATCTTCTAAGGAAGTACCCAGATAACTTTTTGAGGGATGGTAAGGTCCTTGCAGGGTTGAAAGGAAATGTCTGGCTAGCTGTGGAGCTATTTCTGCAGTAGCTACTTTTCTTTTTTTTTTTTTTTTTGCCACTGATATACTGACTTAGCCATAAAGGGTTAAAGGTTTGAAAAGAGCAGGTCAAAGGCAACAGCCATGTGAGGATGGGGCTGGTAGAAGAGTTTCTCTAGGATGTCTCTTGCTTGGAGGGAATAGGAGAATGAAGCTTATCCCAAGTGCCCTTCAGAATCCTCAGCCCTCCTGAGAGGAAGCAGGTCTAGTGTGCTCTGACTAAACTGATTTTTTTTATTCCTCAAAGGCTTAAATACCACACTGCTTCATTTCAGAATCCATCAGGCTTCATCTTTCTCCTCCAGATACGTATGGATTTGGGAGAAAGAGCTCTTGTTATCTATAGCTGTATATAAAACAGTAGTGTCGAAGCTGTGCTCTTAGGTGTTTTTTAGGTGACAATAGATAATAGCGTAGACAAATACAGTAATGAAAGGTTATCATCACACTTTCCAGTAGCTGTGTGTTAAAGTAGATGTGGTTGTGTTCTTGTGATATAAATCCTGACAGAATATGCTTATCCTTTGAAGCACTGGCCCTGCCAGGTGTTTGGGTTTCACTTGGTCTCTTCTCTGAATGTCTCCCAGTGTTAAGTTTAAACTTAAACTTCAGGGCATGTGGAGACCAAACTGGTAGTGTGTTAAGAGCTCAAGCAGTTATTAATACGGGGCTTTGGGATTTGTACTTTTGGACATGAGAAGTCTTTGAAGTCCTTATTTAGATCTAGCCCGTTTTTGCTAACAGCATCTGGCAACTGTATCTTAAAAAGAGAAAGCACTGTTAAAAGCTGTCTGATGAATTTCAAAAGTCACTTTGTAAGAAATTTGGCTTGTGCTCTGATTGCTTTCTCATTTAATATCTTCACGTCATACAATGGGTTACAATATTTGAAAAGGGGAGTTGGTAGATGTCAAAGCTCACCTGCAGCCTGCAAGATCTAGAGCCGTGAATCCATCTCTGTTGACAGGTTTTGGTAAGCTTCTTTCTAGAATGACTTGCTAGTTCTAAAGCAGAAGCTCTTGTGCTCTCCAGACTGCGGCAAAAGGAAAAGGATATGATCATACAAATTGAGGTGCCAGTTCTTATGGCATTGGTTAAATAAAAACTGTTTTGGTGCTTAACTTAGTTTTGTGATCAGCGACACTCTTGTTCAGCAATTCTGGAAGGCAGTATGTAGCAGGAACATTAAACGTTCAACATGGATTGGAGTATTGTGACTCGTTCTTTTCACTTCTCCTGGATTTATACCAGCTGTAGAGAAACTCCTCATTTAGTATTTGAGGAGGTTAAGTTGCCTTGTTAACAAGTTCAGGCTACAAAAATGTGTTACTCTAACATGATTTCTTGGTCAGTTGTTGGCAGTACTGCACCAAAATTTAAGATCTGTGTAAATGATCTCTTCTGTACAGTTTGGGTTGCTGTGTTGAAGGGAGAATTACCTTAGGGGAAAAATGGGGGGTTGGTGAGGAAAGGGGTAGGAGAATTAACTGAGACTTTGGACAAGAGGGAAGGGCGCTCAGAGCTTATGCTTGGTAGAGAGGGATGCTTCTTGGTGATGCCACACTTTCAGTAAGTGTAGATAAGATTACGCTAGCACTGAAGAGTTTTCCTGTCTGGTATAACTTTGTTAATGTTAAAAAAAAGTAATTTAAAAAGTATATGACATGTAGTAGACTGGATTTAAGCTCAGCATTCTTAAGTTTTACCTGCTGGAGAAGGGTGATATCAGGTGCAGTTAGAAACATTACCTTGGATTATTTAAACATCAGGCATAGCAACACTTCTGACCAATGTCTTCTGCAGCCAACTCGCTTCATAAGCGCAGATTCCTAGGTGGATTCTTGGAACTGATGTTTTCCAAGCTACATAGCAGGTATTGTAATTTTGATGTGTTTTTACTTGTTAAATGAAATGTAATATAGAATATAGAAAACTGCAGGAACTGAATGTGTTCGTCTTTGCCTTCAAGCTGGTATGTAAACTTTCCCTGTGTTTAAAGGCCTGATTCAGAAGCTGATAGGGAACTTCCATACAAATGGATGACTGGCTTGTCTGCTAGAGGTTTCCTGTTTCCAAAGGTGTCTGTGCCGACCAGTATGATCAGTGTGTTCTGAACTCACAGCGTGTTTTACTAGGCACTAGGTGATCAAATCTCGGAAACATCATGTCATTTAAACCCTCTTACAGCCTGGCTTTGCTCTGCAATGTGTGCTGAAGCGTTTTTAGTGTTTTAGAAGATGGGTATCTCTGAAGTGCGAGGGGCTTGGGAAGAGCCAGGCCGGAGCAGCTGTGGTGCCAACGGTCTGTGCATTGCACACGGTTTCTTCGTTGGGTGCTGCCATGGGTGACAGGGAATGCTGAGGCGTGGGGCAGTGCGGCTGGTGGCTGTGGCAAATCTCCCGTCTGTTTATGCCTGGTTTACTGTGGGGTGTGTGCATGTATGGGTGAGACGGAGTTTGTGGGAGAAGCCTGCTGCCCAGATCACAGGTTGAGGGCTTCAGCGGTCAGTCAGCAGCAAGTTCCAGTAAGATTACTGGGAGATGGTAAAGGTCAAGAAGATATTTTAAGTAGTAACCACTTGCAATACACGATTAAAGGAATTAGTAACACATCTATTTGTCATGTGTTTCTCAACCCTTGACTATTTTTTTTTTTCCTCTCATTTTCTTTCTGTCTGGCAATGACCGGCTCGTATTTCCTTTAGGTTTCCTTCTTAACCCTTTTTCTGTTTTAGCCACTTTGTGATGGAAGAAAGATGATGCGTAAGGGTTGTCCCTCACGATAGGCTTAGCATCCCTTTGAAACTAACAGCTGATAGTTGGTGTCAAGCTGCTGTCTGCAGGGTCACTGCCCAGGAGGACACTAGTGAAATTATGGGTTTTCTAGTCTTTCACGGTGGCTTCCCAAAACAGTGTCTAAATTGCCTCAGGATTTAGAAAGAACACTTTTATTACTTTTACCGTAATTACTCTTTAATTAAGGTTACACATACAAAATTTCAGCTATTTGAGTCTAAATTAGGGAGCTTATGATACAGGAGATCAGTGTGTTTAACCACCAAACATTTTTGTCACGAGGATCAACTTTGTACGTGGAAAAGGAAAAAATCAATAAGGAATAAAACGAATTTCAATGCAGAGACTCTGAAGTATCAGACTGGGTTTTTTCAAATTGTAGTAGTTCAGGTTTGACGGTAGGAGGCATCTGCACATCAGATATTTCAGGAGGAACAGATGCAGAACCTGCATAGTATTTAGTGAAACTTCAACAAAGGTGGTGGACATGGAACATTTCTTTAAACATGTATCTAAAGCACTGCAGTTAGAAGTAAAGTAAAATCTAAGTAAGATACGTAGTGTGCTTAACTGTAGAGAATGTGTTTTTTCAAAATACTAATGTAAGAAACATTTCTGGAAGTTCAGTTTTTACTTCCATCTAGCAAAATGAAGCTTGTTATGCTTTACTGCCAAATTCTGCACAATGAAATTGGGACTTCTTATTCTTTTACCATGAAACTGTCGGTATTTCATCTTACCCTAGTCCTCCTAGGTTTGACCGATCTGGTGTTTTTGGTCAAACGTAGTGTATTTTAAATGGCTGTGAGTATTTGCTGGCTTACAGAGTACAAGTTTAAATGGATGTTTTGCATGTTTACTTCTGATCTCCTGCTTGGGTGAATTCCACCAGGAATAAACAGTTGTTGTTGTGAGTCTATACGTTAGCAGAGTATGTCCATCGATCTTTAGGGTTGGGTTAAAAATCTGCCATTCAACACTTGAGAGAACTTTGTCATGAAAGGCCAAAGTAGAAGGACTCTAGTCCCTTTCTCCTGTGTAGTTGATGAAAATCTTGGCCTTCCACGCTAGTCTCAGTTTCTTTCCTTTGATTAATTACAAATTACCATTAGCACTGAGAACAAGCAAAAAAGCTCACGTTAAAATATACAGGTGTACACTGTGTGTAAATTTCCCAAAGTGTTACGGTGCAGTGTTCGGGGAGGGGGGGTGTGTGTGTGTGAAAAAGTTCTTGAGTGCTTATTACAGAAGAACATGTGGGACTCCCAAGTCCAAGGGGGGTTTGCACACTACTGGTCAGTGCCTTTACTTGAACCCAAATGGCTGCTGGCGTACAGCGGTGGAGCAGCAACCAGGGCTCTGCGGGTGGATTACCAGAAATGAGTCTTCTGCAGGTTTAGTTCCATATCTGTGCCTTACACAAACTCAGGATTTTGTTCGGTATAGGTAAATACTTTTTAACCAGTTTGGTTTAGTTTAGAAATCTCAAAACTGAGTCTCTGCTCATGTGAGACATGTGATGAGCGAAGCAGCAGATGCGAAACGCACCAGGTGGAAAGGCGGGAGCTGCTCTGACCTGGCTGAAGCTGCGTGTGGGGCTCCCCGTCTGCGCCCCAGCGGCGGAAGGCGCGGGTGCCTGCGCTGGGGAGCTCGGCTTTGGGGCGGTGAGCTGCAGGTGGAGACGGTGCGAGCGGTGGTCTGGCCTCTTGGAACTGGCGGTGGTCTGGCCTCTTGGAACTGGCACGTGCCTCTTGACATCGGTGTGAGGTCATTGCCGGAGGGAACTGTGTCTTGGAGCGTGTGTGTTCAGCTCTGAGGAGAACGGACTGTTCTGTAGAGAAATGGATGTTTAAGATACTAATTCTCTTTTTTGTTTGGTTTGTGGCTAGGAAGTTGTCTTTACTGGTTTGTCTTCCAGTTACCTCAGGAAAGGTAAAACAGCCAAGTAATTTTAATTGCCTTTATTACCTTAATTGTTTACCTCTCCACAATTTATCAAAATTAACTTTGAACTTCAGGAGGAAAAGATTGTAAGAGGGAAATCCTTTTTAAAATGTTATCAGAGATAAACGCCATTAAAGCTATCTTTAATATTGATTTTTTTTTTTTTTTCCTAATGTGCTCCCACTGACCTGTGCTACAGCATGACCTGCTTCCTAGCTGCCAAGACTGAGAGGAGGGGTTTTTTTTCTTTGACCATGTTAAACGCATGTTTAAAAACCCGGTGCTCTCAGTTGTGGTACGAAACTTCCACCGTCCAGTTCACACTGGCACTGTCAACTGAATTCAGGTGTGTCGGCTTTCGGTTCACAAAAAATCAGAGTCTAGTGTTCACCTTGGGTCATTTCGCTGCTGAAAGAAGTGGAATCTAAAGCTCACCTGAGGGGAGAATCCGAACAGGGAGCGAACGTGTGGCAACAGAGCAGAACAGCGAGGAAGGCGGCCCTAGCTGTGTGCCAGGTCGAGTCCGTCCCTTCGGTTTTCCCCGGCCTGCCCTGGCAGCGTCCGAGT
>Ga0181612_166791_pt1 | contig 15163 bp, 6 predicted proteins | sample HoacroProtozoa21_FD_119630 | JGI IMG/M metagenome (GOLD analysis project Ga0181612, IMG submission 119630) | Hoatzin crop microbial communities from Cojedes, Venezuel. Combined Assembly of Gp0051906, Gp0051904, Gp0051908 | reverse complement strand
GTCAGTATTGATGATAGTAGCAGCATTTAAATTGTTTATACTGATTGTTTTTGTGTGTGTGAATGTACTTAATGAAAAAAATAAGGAATAAGTATAGTTGAAAGAGAAAGAATTCATATATTATTTATTTCCTAAGAGTTAAAGGTTCATAGGAAATAGTCATTCAAATAGTCAAAGTATTTTCTTGTATATTTTGCAAGTGAATATAAGAGGAAAAATTATGAAATTTATAGAAGAAAAACATAAAAAACTCTATAGCAGACCAATAAGAAAAAGGCAGATATCAACATTGTGTTTCAATTATTCTTACTACAGGTAATAAAGCAGAAGTGATAGAAGTGATAAAGCAACTTGAACACTGGGTATAAAGGCATATAGGCAGCCTCTTTCCTGGATACTAGAACATATTTCCAAGTAGTTCAACAATGTAGTGTACGTTTTGAAAATTAAAAGGAACTCACTGGAAAAATTAACACTAACAAGACAGAATGTCAGGCCTGGAGTAAGACAGACTAGTCTTGTAGGAGTTGTCAGTTTGCAGGCGAGTGAGAGGCTATCCTGGAGAGAAACCAGAGTAAATGGCCGCACAATTGAAAGAAGTAAGGGTGCCAGGAGCAACACTGATATAAATCTTCAGTATCAATAACATGCAAAAGTAAGGAAGTAAGACATGTCATGTTCATTTATTTAAAAGCTGAAACAAATACCTTCTTGATGTCATAGAAATATGAAAAGAGGCATTTAAAAATAAGTAAAAATACCTCAAATGTGATTGTTATATTCTGTTTTAGAACTATAAAAGAAACAAAATAATGTTTATTCACTTAACATGTTTTAACCATTCAAGGAAAATAAACAGGTATAAGGATTGTCATCTTGAGAGCAATAGAAGCAGTACTGAAAAGGTTTGTTGGATATAAATTAGGGCACCATTTAGTTAGTTTTTCTGATTAAGCCACAAATGCACAATCTTGCGTTATGCAGGTAGCATTGTCTACATTGAGCACGTGACATGATTTTTGGCTTACCTTCAGAGTCAGAATCATGGACATTAGTACTCTTTGCTTTTTCCACTATTAGATAAAAGCCAGACAGAATATGCTTCCATTTCTGAAATAGAGGAGCTTTGATAATGAAAAAAATGTCCAAATCCAACTTCTGATACTGTTTTGTATAGTGAAATTCCCTATGGAATATTTACTTGTCTAGTAGTTTTATTATTTAATAGCCTTGTCATACTTAGTCTCCCCAAGTGGCAATTTTTTGTATGGAAATATAAACTAGAGCTGTAATACTTTCCTTTTTTGATAGACCTATCAGCAAAAATCAATATTTCCATTTCCTCTTTTTGTTCCTGACAACCAAGATGGTATTAAAATTCCTACACTAAGTTTTTATTGTAGTCTGGTTACTCGATGTTTAGCTTTCAGCTCGTTTTGGTAGCTGAAGCCCTCTTCAAAGGTTTAATGTCTGTAGATTACCTAAAATCATTCTCAATACCAGTAATATTTAACATACTTCATACTCAATTTCACACAAATAGATAGTACTCATTTATCACTAGAAAGGTATATACCATTGCATGGGGAAAGGATTATAGAAAATTTGTAATAAAGAAAAAATTATCAGACAGAAGCTAAACAAGTTGTACTGATCTGATCTTTAGAGAGGTCTTTCCAGAGCAAACTTTCCTTGTTGTCTTTTTTTTCCTAAAGGTTGGAAGGGTGGGTGGGTTTGCTGGTTATTTTTTTGTTTGTTTGGATGTGTTTTTTTAAGTGTTTCTGGTTTCTTTGTGTTTTGCTTATAAACAGAGTTTTGCAGTGTTTTGTTAATTTGAAGTTGGGTCCTTCATAAGGACCTTGATAAGAATCCAAATTTTCATGTTGCAGATGTCAGGATTCTGTGTCAGGATCCGTCTGAGATATTTTAGATTATGTTATCTGAACAATTCCTGTAGCCCCACAGTGCTGGCTTTCTGTAACAGCTATGCAGGACTAAAATTTTGTTAGCAAAAATCAACAAGTGTAATTTGCACAGAAAAGTTAACTTTGGACTTCGAAGTATCTATACAGCGGAAACTAAGATCTTCTGCTCACATAATGATAAACTTTTCTTTGCTTTGTTTTTTTTGAAGTCTTCCTGAAGCTGAACACAACATGGCCTCAAGGTATTCAGGGAGTTATCAAGGAGCGCAGAACTATACTTTAGATTTGGAATATTTGAATCAGAATATTTTCATTAAATTTCCTTTCCTTATTTTCATGTAGTATTCCAGCTGGTTGTATCCCTCATTTGTCCCACACTGTGTTGCTTTAACCCTTGATTCAACAAAACACTGAAGTATATGCGTAAATATGATTGACTTAATTGAAATCAATCTTGATATCATAATTTGCTCTTGGACCTGCTCTATTTCTTTATTTTGCTCCTTAAATTCAATGTGCCTGTATGAAACATTTTCTCCGAACTGTGCTCTTACAAGTTCTAATGAGAAATGGATGGCCTATCACATTGCTTACAGTATGAAGTAGTTTAGATTTTAGATAACTCAGTTTTCAGAAGAGCATATTTTTGATCTGGCTGAAGAGGATCAATACTTGTTACTAATCTTCACTGTCATCTAAGTATGCTTTTTTCCCGGTGCAGGCAGTCTATCAAGCAAATACTGAATACTGAGCATGATCTAACTCTATCTCTCCCCAGTAAAGCATCCAAGCTTGGTTTATTTTTTTTAAACCCAATAGCCACTTGACATCATGCTAATAAAAAATTTTGGAACCATTCTTGAATGGCACAAGGTTTTTGCTAAATAGCCATATTCTATTCATACTGGGATTTCTGGAAACTTTCTTTAAAGTCTGTACTTGACATGTGGTAGTAGGTTAGATTAAGCTTGGCTCTGAATCGGTGTGGGAATTCTTGTCTCTGTTTAAACCCCCCAGAACATCCAGGGATTTGTCTAAAAATCTGAGAACTGGGAGATCCGCCCAAGGCTGCTCAAGGCTAGAGTAATAAACCACAGTTTAGAGCCAACTTTTCATATTCAAAAAGTTCTGCTGTTGTCTAATCCCTGAATTGTCCAAGACTGGTACTTCTGTCTGTGTGTTACCTCTACCAGTGAGGTCCCCATGTTCCTCTGTTGTGCCTGACACCCACAGTCACAAAAATTGTGTCCCCATGAAGCTGGTAGGTCCTGTGTGTTAAATACTAGTCCTTTGCTATTCCTGATGAGACCTCACGTTGTAGATGTGGATTTCTGAAGGAAAGGGGAATAGGTGTATCTTCCTCATTCCTTTAGCCATAGGATTGTATTGTCACTGGAGTTCACTGAAATTCAAATCCCTACCCTCATCTGAACCCAAAGCTCCCTGATTTGAATCCATTCTCCCATGATAGTCCTTCAGCTACTGTCAGGTATTCTGACAGTGCCTCAAGGCTGCTGAATTCGGTTCATTTGTGTACAATGTCAAGACAGTGGTGCCATTGTCTTCTCGGAAATTTGCTTTCTATAATCACTGAATGTCATTCTCTCCTTAACTGTTCTTGATTACTTCCTTGATGTATTTTGTGAATATCTGTCTTGGCTCCTAATTCTTATAAAATCCTCTACAAGGATGTTTGGCATATAAGGCTGGAATATGGCTTCTTCCAAATGGACAAGACATGCGTTTACTCTCACTTCCATCTTACTGTATCTTCGTTCTACAATGGAATTAATGCTGTTCTTTCAGATAGAAGTTAGAGGTTATGAGGTACTCAGATACTGCAGTGGTGAAGTGATATACATTTCTTAATTAGATAGCAAGTCCTTTGTCGATTTTGAAGTATATACAATTCAAGCAACTTCTTAAAATTAAGGCTGAATTGTACCCACACCTGATAAACTTTCACACTGGTTATACCATTTAGTTCTTGCTTTGTCAGGATATTTGATATGCACATAAATTGAAGTCTTAGTGAGTTGGATTAAATCTCTTTGGTGCTTAGGCACATTTTTGACTTCTTTACTTATAGACACTTAAAACTGAACAACAAACAAGCTAAGTACACCCAGCAGAATCATTGTTCCATAAGGCTGGAAAGCTGACTTTGGCATGAAGACCTGTTTGCTTAATTAAATCTCTTAATAAGTAGACCTCCTTTATGAGTTTTACGTAACTAACAAGCTTAAGTACTACAGATTATTTTTCTTCAACATTATTGAGTAATTCACATTTAATTCTAATCAAACCCCATAATTTCCTGTTACAGTTAGCACAGACACCCAGTTCCAGAATGCTTACAGCAAGCTGTCTTGCTTTGCTAAACAGGTACTGCAGAGCAGTAATGCTGCCCCAGAAGACTTCTCTGTGTATTCAATTAAAACACAAAGTTGCTGCTTAATTTACCCAATGAGGTGTGTTTCGTATTGAATAAATGGTTTTGGATTGGATTAGTACTTATTTCAACACTAGTATTAAAATACAGAAGGACTAAATGGAGCTGGAAATGTAATTCTTTTTTTTCCCCCTTTCCAGACAGTTTAAAGTGGAGCCAAAATATAGTATGTATATATAGCAATAACTACATCTAGCATAAAATGTTGCACAAAGAAAAACAAGCAGAAGGTCTGTTTCTTTTTCATCTGGGGTCTTTCATGTTAAAAACACAGATAACTTTTTTTAAAACCCAAATTTCTACAGTTATTGCTGTACAAGCTGTATAAAATACAACACAAACAGATGCTTCTATTTTCACTGAAAGCAACCTCTACATTTCTGTTTAATTGATAAAGTGATTAACTGGGGCCTAAGTAATCAGAAACTAATGGAATCCTTAAGAGTATTTACACTGACTCAGAGCAGTTGGACAAGATCTTATTTTTCTTCTATCTTTCAGCATTTGTGCAGAACTGATGGTACTATGATATTTCTGATATCCTGATAAGTATTTTGTAAATGGATAAATGTAAATGTAAACTAGCCAAGCATTCAATAAGAAGCAGATAGGATTGCTTGGAAAGATCTAGGGCCATGCTGCCTGGAAGCTCTGGTTCTGCATAACCAAAGGAAATCCTCCCACCAAGTGTGAGACCGAAATATTGAAAGCCTCAACAGAGTCCTTCTTATGAGTACCTGAAGAATGAAAAATGTCCCAGGGCTACTGTGGTAGCAATTCCAGAGCAGCTGGCTCTAGAGCATATTGCATTTCTTGCCATGTAGAGGTAAACTTCAAAACCATCAGAAAGAGAGGTTCAGAATAGATCCAAGTTCTTAGTTCCACAGCAGGGAAATCCAGGTGCTCTGATCTTGGAGATTCCAGATTTATAGGGGGAATTTCTGGCAGGAGACGCAGGGATTTGTCTAGGGACTGTTGTTTCTCAAAACCCAGTGGTTTCAGAGCTGCAATGAATGGTTGAGGACACCTGTGGCAGTAGCACAGCACAGCTGTGCTACCCAGAGGCCATGTTTCATTTCTGAAACATTGTCCTCTGGTGTTTCATATTAGTCAGACACAGGGCACAGAGGAAAGGTGTGAGATACACGCAGGCGCCCATCTGCCCCTTTACCCATGTGTGCACTTGTCAATGCACCCTGACAGTGCAGCAGAGCTCCCAGTGTAGATATGACCACTTCTGCCTCAGCAATGTCTTTATACACAGTGCTGATTATACTCTACAGGGACTCATTAGCAAATACTTAGAGTCCTCTTCTTTGCCTAATCATCCTACGTTTCTCTTTTTTTCTTTCTTTTCCCTGACATTACCACATCTGTTTTCTGAACAGTTGTTCTTGATATCTTTTTTATTTCCATTGCAAATTCTTTGAGATAGTCATTAATCATTCAGCATGTTTTGTAAAGTGATGTGTACACTTCCACTTCTATCTAAGCAAAAGACAATGAAAGCAGCATCTTGAAAGATTTACTGAACAAGGCAATAACAGAAAAACATTTTCTTCAAAGGGGATAAAATAGTTAACAGTAAAATTCTCATTTAATCTTACTAGATCATGCGATAATTCCCATAACTGTGAGATTACTGACACCACTGTGTATACTGTTGTTTTAATTGTTTGCTAATTAGCAGTTCATAGAGTAGACCTAATTGCACTGTGGCACAGCTTTGGCTCCACCTATCTCCTACACCCCATCTGTCCTCCTCTCTCCTTCCGTTAGCTGTGAGCAAGGGACTGTGCTTCTCATGGACTCCGATGAGAAAGCAGATTTTCCCCAGAAGAAATCTGACTTAGCCAGTCTGGAAATTTAAAGCATTATTGAAGAAGGTGTTTTTTTTGTCTTCCCTAAAATAATATTGCACTAAACTAACAACAGTAAAAACCCCTCTACTCCCTACCTTCAAAGCTTCAGACCAGAGAAATGAGCAGACCAGAAAAATGAGCAAAGAGTAACATCAGGGGAGGGTGGAATTAAAAAACAAAACGGAGGAAAACATCTGAATAATAGGTTTCAAAGTAACAGATTAGTTTTCTTTGCTGTTTCTATAGCCACAAAGCAGTACGCACAGGAGCAAAAGTAAAAATGACAAAATGCAAGCAGCAGCAACTTCTCTGAATAAAATTGAAAGATCACTGACATGAAACAGGTCTCTGCTCCCATTTCATGTCATCTAACTCATTGTTTGAAGTGCAAGCATTTTATTTTGAGATCACTGGTCCAATTATTATTCTCCAAAATCAGAGAAAAATCTGGCATAAATGGTGTGCATTGTGTCTTATGCGAGACCTGAAGTCTACTTTTATTTCAAAGCTGTAAATAACATGGCCTGTCAGAGGTGGAGGTATGAATTGCAGTCTTCAAAATAGTATTAAAAATTCTTCCCATTACTTGCTCTGAAATTAATGTGAATTTTGTGTCCTGTTCTTCACTTTCACAGAAGCCACCCCTGTAGCCCTCCCCACTACCAAAACCTTGCTACGCAAATCCGATACAGAATGATATACTGATATGCCAGAAAATAGTTTATATAAATACGTAGTAGCTGAACAATGATGCAATGCCAGCACCTCTTTCTATTTCGTATATATTCCTTTACATCTTGGTTGTCCTTGGCACAAAAAATGGAAGTCAGTGTCTTGTAGCTAATGGATGATTTTTTTTTTTTTTTAAGTTCCCCAAGTATGCAAAAGAAAAGTAATAATTATTATTATAAATGTTAATGCCATAGTTAGCTGATGTACACCAAAAGCAAAAAGAGCAGGAGATCAATACTGAGATCTGATTCCTTTGTAAATATGACAGCAATCTGAGGCATTTTTCCCTCTGTAACTGTACTGCTTTCTGCTCTTTGTAAGCCTTGAGGTGTCACATAAAAAAACCGAGTAGATTTCGGCTTAATAGGTTAAATAGATACTGGACAGGAGGAATACTTTTTCCAGCACCTTGAATTCTGCAGGCCTAACTAGTTAGCCACGACAAGTTCTGTTCCCCAAATGAATTGACTTTCAGCGTTATTTCAAGGAAACAGAACATAGCAACGTTAGCACTTCTCTTTTTACAGCTGCATTATAATTCAGTACTGTGAATTGCACATTTATTTCTGTCCTGTTGCCTCTGTCAGGCAGAACTTTAGCTTATGATCACAGCTGCATATGTACAGATGTTAAACACCTTTAAAAGGATACCTTGAACAGCTGCAATTTTAAGATCATACTTTATATTGCCGTAATTTTTCTAGACCTTGGTATGAGATCAAATACACAAATACACAGATAACAATGTTCAACTACAGCTTCTAAAAATACTTCCTAGTTAATTTTTTCACACCTTTCAGTTTGATTCTTATGTCTTTCAGGAGCGGCAATGTTCGGGTTCTGGCTGTATGCTTGCACCCATCGTGTCTACTGGTAGCCCTGTAGCTGTTATTTCTCCTTAATATTACAAAGCTTTTGTCTTTTCATTTCTGGTGATGCAACTGTACAATGAAATGTGCAAAAAGTATCTAGTTCAAGTCAATGGCCTTTTCGTTAGCCTGACATGAATCTTCTGTTTTGTGAAGGGTCATAGAGAAAGAGCTGTAGAGACATATGAGGTCACCTCACGCCTTTGTACAGTGAGCCTCTCAACGAGAGGCATTGCTCTTACAAGCCATGGGAGCTTCGGGCAAGGCTCATCTCTGCAAGGCAAGGGAGTGTAATGTCTCAGGAAGGTAAGAAATATAATTCTGGGTGTCTCTCTGGGCTCCTGAAGATGGAAGAAAGAAAGGTGAACTGTTCAAAAAGTCCATTAGATATGGAATAGAATTATTGCATTGTTATGTAGAAATATTACCAGAAAAGTTGTAAAGTTGCTTAGTAGTGAACCTCCACAGTCCTCTATTATCTCACTGTTACTCCATCAGGTCACATCATGGGATCAAAACAAGCACTTGATTACAGGTGTGAAGCAGTGTAGCTTACACATATCAAAAGGAGGAATTTAACATGTTGTTGTGCCACTGACTTTGGAGGATTCATGTTTTGCATAAAATAAAATACACTTTAAAGTACTCCGGAGACAGTCAGGTCGCTGTGGCACCATCACTACTGAATTCAAGCTGCTGAATGACAAATGCATTACTTGGGAAGATTTCTTTTTGTGGGGAGAAAGAGGATTGTTTTGGTTTGGATTATGATTTTTTTGAGAATGCCTGCAGTTTGTCAGGAAACAGAAAATAAATTAGCAGACGCTGCACTTAAAAGATATTTTAGTATGCTCTGAGTGCCAGCACAGACATTCTACACTTACTAGAGTTGATGTTTGGGTATTCTCCTACTTTCATCTCCAATCATGCCTAACTAAGTGTCTTGATGATAGTTGCTGCCTGTCTCCTGCAGCATTTTGCCTTACCCCACTTTCCCACATTCAGAATCAGGTTTTATACTTAACCTGTGCTACAGAGAGAGAGACATTCTTCCTGAGAGACTATATGTTCCTAGTGAAAGACAGAGCAAAGCATCCATGCTGTTCCTTGTTTGTAACAATGTTATAAGGGATACCACAATATTTTCTCAAATATTAAGTAGCAATTGAAAGAGCAGATCACCCACAATTATACTCCTTTCTCTTAGGTGAATCTCAAGTATGACAATACTGTCAATAATGAGAAGCCTTTTTTTTCCCTGCGGGTTCAAAAGAATAGAAGTTTTCCTCTTCCCAGTTCAACATATGTGCTAAACCAGTCAGCAACATTATAAAATGCTTTTAAGCCTGCCATATGCTGATGGTGTACAGCTGCATGTAATGTTGCATCAGGAAACAGAAAACACTGTCATCCAGATTCTCATTGCCTGTAAAAATAAAGCATCAACCAAATATCAGTGACTTAAATTTAAAGAGTAGGTAGATAAGGATAAAATGATTAGGAAATTTCTGTAAAGTTTTCATGGTGTAATGGCCCTCAAAGGCACGCATACTTTGCATCCAGTAACAACTAGACACACCTGAGCAGTTGGAGGAAAGATGACATTTGATTACTTCCACCTTATAGTAAACACTGAGTACAGACATGATATATAAAGAAATGCTTAGCATTGCTTCTCCGCATTTTTTGCCACTTAACTCTTTTGGTGAGGCAGGGAGGAAAGGTGAAGCACAGCAGACTCAAAAAGTTGCTCTGATATGAGATTTTCTAATCTCCTTTCTTTTTTGACCCCTAACAGAAATAAAAGCTGATCAAACACCTTCCTTTCGGTGTTTTACTGCCACCAGAGTGTTGGTGCTTGACCACTGAAAGTGGCACCAAAATTAGTGTCAATAGAGGTTTAGGCAGGACCGAGTAACAGTGAGCCACAACAATTTAAAAAAAGAACAAAAATTTTCATCTTCTACTGGTTTTATATCAAAGTTATTCAGATCCTCTACAGATAGAAGTAGCAAAAGTCCTAAACTCTAGTTAGGACAGGTTGGCAGAACTACACAAGCACTTTGCACTAAAAGCCGATTTAGTGTGCTGGGAACTGGGTATAGATTTATTCAAACAGAAATCCAACGAAGGTTCTGCACCATTTCCCTCAGCGTAATATGGATCTCTTATTCACATTAACCTTTTTATGTAAATAGGCAAACACGCTTCATGAAACTCAAATAAGACCTTTACATTTATCAGAGGATTTAGTTGTAACCATTTACCATAGATTAAGAATCAGGTTAAGAGTGTATTATTAAAAATATCCAGCTGGAAGGATGTAAGTGCAAAACTGGGTCATATCAACAGCTTTGGCCCACAATTATGTAGCTAAATGCAATAATATAAACAGAACATCAGTGTGCAGATATTTCCCTAATTGCTGTATTTGGAATGATTTTAATATTGTTGCCTGTTTAATCAACTATTGTAGCCACCCTACTAACCATCTGTCCTAAACACATGCTGAATATCTGGTGTTTGGATTACAGGATCTTTGTACGCTCCAGATTTTGCTGGTCTGGAAATACAATGCCTAGAAGAATGCTTTATTAGCAGCTAAAAGCTAACAGAATCTTGCTGAATTTTCCTCACCTTCTGAAGTTTGCGATACTCCAGTCTTCTGAGCAATGTATGTACCTTAAAATGAAATGATAATTCTAGTTAGATTTGACTAAGTCGTTGCTCAAAATTTTGCTCATTTTTCTCAATGATGAAAGAAACTGTCTTTGCCCCTTTGTTACTGTGTAACCAAAATGTTTTGAATTAATTTGGGATTGGACATATTCCTCAAAGATATTTTTCCTTGTTAATAACAAGTTTCTGATTGAAGACCAGCTTCTTCTGAATAGTAAGAGATATGGAATAGAAGTCAGTCCTGTCTCAAAACAAAATTGGTGACTGGGTAGACTTCTGTCCAGAATACAGAAATACAGAATATTTTTCTCTACCAGAGGTCTGAGCCCCAGGTAGTCAGGAAAGGCAAAATAATATATTGATTTCATAAAAGATGTTCAGCTGTCAAATGTGATAAGTTAGTCACAATGTCAAATTAAAATGTCCAAGCAATATGTCAATCTGTTTGATCCATTGATAATGTCCTTTTTTTTTTTTCTGGAATGATTTTAAAATTGTAATAGAAATAATTATCTTTATAGAATCAGCAGAACATAGTAGAAGGAAAAAAGTTTGCGATACTGTAGGAAATGATATATTGTTTAATACTGAATACTTTCTTCTCACAGCTTAGCTTTTAAAACCAGTCCTTAGAAATTTACTGTACACGCTAATAATGCAGTCATTCAGAGCATCATTTAACATGGAATTTTCAATATTTGTCTTCCAGAATTCATTGTTAAGAGTTATGCACACCTTAAACAGAATTTAAAGTGTTTACTGACTGCACAAAGGAAGATAATGACTCAAAATCAATACTTGGATTTGCATTACAGTCAATTGTGAAGATTATTTAGGAAATAAAAAGTAAAAAGAAAAGTCATAATGAGTTATTCAGGGATTTTAAATACTCCATCAAGAGCTCTAGTTTTATTACCATAAATCAGAAGATAAATTTCATTGCAAATGAAGAAAGAATCACTCATTTTCTGAAAGAGGAAAAGTAGAGAGTGGCAGAATAAAGAAGCTCTTCAATGATGATTATGTAGTTATTGAATCCAGTTTGCTTATTGAGCTCACCTCTGCAGCCTTTTATTTAAACTTTCCTAAGCCTCTCCCAGATCTAGGCAGGAAGGCTTCCTCACTTATTTAAAAAATGACTATCTAAGTGTTTGTGTTTTAGACTCCTTGACATTTTTCTTCATAAAATGCCCTGTCTGCCTGGATACATTTTCAGTGCCACATGGAGCAGCCCCCAGCACTTGTTTGGAGCACCTGTGGTGCCTGGACTCAGGAACATAAGAGAACTGTTTCTAGGATGGCCATGTTACAGTTAGCAGAAGTAAAACCTCAGTTTCAGGTGGAATATAGAATGTTCTCAAGGTTCAAATATATTTTCTTTTTTTGTGGTTTTGATGTCATAGATCTGGGAAAAGCAAAATCCTACATTGAAGGCATCTGAAGTTACTCACTGAAGGGTTAGGATACTGTGAGGCATAAGATCAGGTGGGTTTAGTAGCAAGAGTTCAGGCTGAGTTGAGACTGTCTAGAAGACCAGACATGGTCAGCTTGTCCGCAGTATGGCCAAATTTAGACTCAGGGCATCCCTAAATAGTGCCATTTTCAGTGCAACGATATGAACATTGTGGGCTTAACTTAGGCGTCTGGCTTGGATATATAAGTGGAATTAAAATCAAATCAATTTTAATTCTACCAAAAAGAAAATAAGAAAGCCAGGATCATTGTACAGTAACTCTGTAATTACCTATGAGGCTCTCGATAATTGCCTTTCTTCAGCAACAAGCAACAGAATCTTAATCACTTTGATATTATTGTCTTGTTCTCCTTTTCTCTTTTTAAGGGGAACTAAATTATTCTGAAATGCATCCAGCCCATACAATTACTAGTATTTTGTATCTCTGAGAATCTGTAAAGAGTAAGATTATCTTATTCTCTGACCAGACATACACATATATGTCAGATGTATTCACTGAAAGTTTGACATCTATACCTAATGTAATAATTGTTCCCGTGATGGTCACGTGTAGTAAGAAATCAGCATCTGTAGATCACAATCCATCTCAGTCTCAAATAAGACAAATTATGTCCAAAAGTGATTATTTCACTCCCTTGACTTTAAGGGAAGCCCAGCTGAGTGGCTATGCTGTAGACATCTAACCTGGGTATGACTACAATAAGCTGATACAAATTTGTCCCACAGCAAATGAAACAGGCAGTACCTCAGTATCTAATGCTTCAAGGAACTTTAAGACCTTTCACAATTACATCTACTGATTGAAAAAATGAATGGAAACCCTGTGGAGAGGGAGCAATAGCTGAACAGGGAGAAAAATGTGGGGTTTTAGAAATATCTGGGGGTCAGAAATGACTACTCCAAATAAATCAGGAGAGAAAGTGATCGAGGAAATTAGTTAGAGGTCATGCTGGAGAAGTGGTAACATTGTACCCCAGACAACTGAGTAGTCATTTACAGCACTCATTCATCATTTCTATTTAATCACAGCACCTGAAGCATAAAAGTAAATGTCAAAGCAAACTTTAAAACTGAGTTAAATGCAGATGGCTGCATGACCTGTCCCACCACACAGCCTGTGAGGCCAATTAGCACAGACATAAGTTTAATAGATCAATTGATTTAAATGTCTCTATTTAACATATATCATTGAAGAGAACAAGGAAACACTGATATTCTATATTTTTCATTTTACCTTGCCACCACTGAATGCTATGCAGTGTAACATGAGATACACTAAATTTCATAGGAGAAATATACTGTATAAGAGTTAGGACAGATGCTTTTCTGTATGCCACTGCTTATTTTTGTTGGATGGGGCATCCAAGACAGTAGCCTTAATTTCACTTAAATTCTGTGCAGGTTTTGACATTCATAGATGGGTACTTATTCAAACAGTTCTGTTGCTCATCACTATCACATTTGTTATATTAAAAGTAACTGCAAATACAAAGATAGAAATGTGAAGCAGAAGGGATAATTAAGCTTGAAATGTGGAAGCAGCTATACCGGGAACGGGCATGTGGCAAGTGGAAAAGTCATCTATGTGATTCAGGGCAGTCTTCCAGTCTTCTAGGTTATCTCTTACTCAGCTCCACAGTGGAGGTTCACAAAATCATATTCAAAACTAAATAGGGCTTGTCAATGATATTTTCTTCACTGAAATGTTGTGCCACGCTGGAGTCTGCTCATGAAATAACTTGTTAACCAGTATCCTGGAGTAACAAATACAGAATTAAAAAATGTTCAATGGTCTGCATCAATCATATGCTAACATTTCTGCAAGAGCTGGCCTGTAAACGAATTTTAATAGCTGTAGTCTAGAATACAGCTAGAAAGTGCAAACACAAGAAAAAGATAACCTGCCAGAGACAGAACATGAATCAATCAGACAATAAAACTTGGGGCTGTACTCATAGCTCCCGGCGTTAAGTGAAATTCAGTGGCTTAAGTATTCAGGTCTGTTAAACTTATTAAAAAGAGAAAAACACATAAAAACCCCTTCCAAAGGACTGAATTATACATACTGGAACAGGAAAGTAAGATATTCAAAGCCAGTCTAATTAGAAATGAAGAATGTGGTTACTCACAGGCTAGCGAGTTGGGTGGAGAGGAAGCTAATGAAGGTCAACAAGGGCAAATGCAGGGTCCTGCACCTGAGGAGGAATAACCCCAGGCACTTGTACAGGCTGGGGCTGACCTGCTGGAAAGCTGTTTCCAGTGCCCCAGAACTTATAGTATAACTACACTTTCTGAGATTACTGACAGTGAGTCCTGATGAACCCTTTAGCCAAAATTTTTTTGTGTGATTTCCACTGGAAACTGATTCCTCAACCAAAATCTCACGTTTTTAATGGCAACATGAGTAAAACAGTATGCCGTCATCAGCTACGTGCGTAAACTGAGGTCAAAGATAGTGTCCCAGCTACTTGCCATGATCTCGTCTTTGCTGGAGGAGTTCATACCTCAGACAGGAGTGTAGTCTATCACATGAACAAAGTTGTAGTACCTATCATGGTTATAAATCACCATTTATTTAGATTTACATTCCATAAACATTTATGATTATAATATTAATTTTGCTGCAGTTACTTGATTGCCTCAAGTGCGTACATCCCTTATAATATGACTTCAGCTAAAACCCTCTGTAACTGACCCAACATGGTCTTTATTTTTAGAATTACCTTTTACACACAAGAGATCAGTAGTGTATTCACATGTATGTCAAATAGATCTCCATTTAAATCTTTGGATGTCATGAATTCACTATCAAGTCTAAAAATATACTGTCAGTCCAGATTTCTCATATCAATGACATAAAGAATTTGACCATTAAACTTGTCCATTAATATATTGTGGAGGCCCGTAATGACATTTAAATTGCCCTTAAAGTAGTTGTAACATTAATAACTCATAGCAGAAATCGTTTTAGCTGTCTTTACTACTTCTGTAATCAATCACTGAGAACTTTTTAAATTAGGGAAAAGCAAGACTGCAAGTTAAATGAACTGAATCACAGAATCACAGAATGGTAGGGGTTGGAAGGGACCTCTGTGGGTCATCTAGTCCGACCCTCCTGCCGAAGCAGGGTCACCTACAGCAAGCTGCACAGGACCTTGTCCAGGCGGGTC
>Ga0181612_103092_pt1 | contig 15165 bp, 14 predicted proteins | sample HoacroProtozoa21_FD_119630 | JGI IMG/M metagenome (GOLD analysis project Ga0181612, IMG submission 119630) | Hoatzin crop microbial communities from Cojedes, Venezuel. Combined Assembly of Gp0051906, Gp0051904, Gp0051908 | reverse complement strand
GCAAACCTCAAGAAGTTCAACCAGGCCAAGTGCAAGGTCCTTCACATGGGTCGGGGCAATCCCAAGCACAAATACAGGCTGGGCAGAGAATGGATTGAGAGCAGTCCCGAGGAGAAGGACTTGGGGGTGCTGGTTGATGAGAAGCTCCACATGGCCCGGCAATGTGGGCTTGCAGCCCACAAGGCCAACCATATCCTGGACTGCATCAAAAGCAGCATGGCCAGCAGGTCATGCAGAACACCAACGAGCAGACAAATGCCCCTTCCCACACGTGCACAGAGAAGCCCTGAGAACCCAAGCCACTACCAACTACATTTGCTTTGAAGACCTTCTGAATTTAGGGCCTAGTTCTGCAACTGTTCTCCACACGGAGTAAAATCTATTCTCTTGAGTTGCTCCACTGACATCAGGGGCACTAGTCACACAGAGAAATGCTACTCAAGAAGACTTAGGCAGAGGTTGCAGGAAAAGGGTTCTTGGGAAACCTATGGTGTCTGTTGAAAGCACAAGCAAGGAAATAGAATCGATAAAACAGAAACAGAATAGTAGCCCTTTAGTACTGATACGTGAAACACAGTCAAAGGACAATTTGCAACAGACGTTGACTAAACATTCCAAAGCCTACAGGAGATCAAGAATGAAGAACTCATGAATTACCGAGCCATGAGGGAGCTTTGTTCAGAGGCAATCAGTAAATACTCTAGCTCTGTCTAAAACCTCATACAAGGCTAAAGCCAGCTGTTAACTTTAGTAGAGTAAAACCCACAATTTAGGGCTTATGTTTGGCTGCAGGGAATGAAGAGTAAGTCCTATGTGTATGGTGTATTTATTTCCTCTGAATTAGATGTGCTTTGGGTGAAGTTGGGGGGGAGGGTAAAACAAGGACTTCAAGACCTTTCATGAAGTTGTCATTTTTATGTGGAGTGATACTCTGTGCATACAGCTCTGTTTTTGATGTTTGTTTCTGTCTGTCTTTGTACAAATGTATTTTTATAGCAGTTTGACACTACTAAATTTTCTCTTCATCTTTGGGAATTACTCAGTGTTAACAAGATCTCCTTAAAGAAATTTTTTAATTATATTTTCTGGCAGATATGCTACAAGCAAAGGACAAGAAGGTCATCAAAGGCCTAGTGTAGAGCTTCGTCAGTAAACACGCATTAGGATCAGATTTAAGAACTGAGATTTTCCTGTAAGTCTTTGTTCAGTTGCTTGCAGTTTTTCTCACTGGCCCAACACCTGCGGTTAGAGGCAATGCACAGATGCACTTTGTTTCAGAAAACTGCTGAATTTATTCTAATAGCACATGAAGAGCGAGCATTTACGCCAAAGATGACCCCTCTCCCTCCGCTCCCTGCGACCAGCATTTTAGTGTATGTTTTGCAGTGTTGATAAGGGCAGGCGTTTGGGTTTCCATGCTTACAGCATCAGGCTGGGTCACAGGACCAGAAGGAAGCCGCAGGCTTGCTGACGTCTCAGCCAGGTCTCATCCCTACCCTGTACAAATACTCAGTAATATTTGGATGTGGCGAGCGAGAGGGCAAAGCCACCAACCACTGGTGTGGATACAATGAACAAAGAACATCTGTCTTCCAGCCGTGATTATCCTAAAAGCCAGACTAAGGTGTGCAGAGGGAGTGATTTCCAGGGTCCAGAGCGTGACCCCTCCTTTGGGAAGCAGGAGAATCTAAACGAACCCCACGGGGTATTAAGCACGGTGGGAGAAAGGCAGAGTGAGGGTGGACTCATCAGCACAGAAGGATCAAGGGGCTTGTGGTCAGCTGGTGTCTTCTGCAGCACCAAAGGCAGTCGAGCAGACAAGAAGGACGATGGTAAAGTAAAACCTGGAGATGGCTGGAAGGGGGGCAGGGTGTCAGCCATTGGATTCCTGAAGGCTTCACATGCAGCTGTGTAGCTGCCTCACTTCACCTCTATGGGCTCGAACTTTAATTGGGTAAACCACTAATTAATTGTTCGCAGGCACTTTCTTGGCAATCCAAAACTCAGTCTGCTGCCTTCCTCACAGCAATGGCGGTGCTGAGCCCAGCCCAGGTGCTGGCCGTGGCCTTCGGGACGGCCGGGGCCGTCAGTGTCATGGTGCTGCACAGGCTGCTGCAGGCTGTGCTTGGGCCCCTGGGGCGCAGGGCTCCACTGCCCTGGGGCGGGGGCACAGGGCGACCCCCCTCATGGGGGGGACCCTGCCAGACGCCCCGTCCTCTGTGCTCCGCACTGCCCTTAGACCAAGGTCTCATTTAAGCCTGAGCTGATGGTGACATGTGGGGCTTCACTGCGGGAAAGGGCAGGAGTTGTGGGGAGGAAAAGCTGGGGCTGAAAGGCTGCTCTGGTTGCTCCCCCCACATTGCCATCAGCAAGTCATGGTGGGTCCCATACAGTAGCTGGTGCCCTCAGCTCCACCAGCAGCAGGCTCAGCACCCCTGGAAGTGCGATCCCACCGCCCTCTCCATCCCTCCCTTCCCTGCTCCTGCCCTACATGGGTACCATGTCCACTCCTCAGGCAGCTGAGAGGCTCCGTCAGCACCTCCTGGGCCACATCTGCCCTCGCACAGCCCCTTGGCTGGCTCAAGGGCTACCTCCATCACTGGTGGGGGTGGTGAGGGGCCTCACCCTGCGCGGTGCTGAGCTGCTGGCAACCGTGCTTCCCCCGAGCATCCCCAGTGGGAAGAGAGGCTGGGGTTCAAGGACAGAGCCACCACCAGCGCTGCAGGGCCGGGTCCTGCCAGGACACTTGGGGAGGAGGCAGCAGGGAGGGCTTCCCGGGGCGCTGAGCAGGGATCACTGGCCCTCTTGGAAAACAGCCAGCAGCAACTGGCTGCCCCTGCAACTGGGGTAAAAGGACAGGAGAGAGTTTCCTACCCTGTGTGGCTGGTGAGGTCCAGGAGGAGAGCTCCCATTGCCCCCCAGCTCAGTGGGGTGGTCCTGGCTGGGGTCCCAGCTGTGTCCCCTGGCTGGATGAGGCCGTTGAGCCTCCGTGGCCCCTGGGGTTCTTGGCTGTGTCCATCCCATCTCCGAGCCCTTTCGTTCTCCCCTTCCTGCAGCTGGACGAGCTGCAGGTGATGGTGGAGAGCGCAGGGCAGGAGCAGGCAGCAGTGCCGGCAGCGTGCCACGTCTGCAGCACAGGCACCAGCGCACAGGTGAGGCAGCTGCCCCCCACATTGGCTTGTTCAAGTCAGCAGCATGGAAGGAAACTGAAGCCTTGGTGCAAACACCCTGCTGCCACCGGCAGCCCATGGCCACCAGCCAGGTCTGGGTCTGTCCCCACGGGGCAGCCAACCCCGCCTTGCACGGCACCACCTTGCCATCTTTCTCCCTGAAGCAGGAGAGGAGCTGCTGAAGCGCACACAAGCCACCACTGTGCAGGTGCAAGGGGGCTATGAGAACCTCCGCTCTGTCATGGGGAACCTGCTGGATGACCACCACCAGAGGCAGAAATTGGAGCCATCGAGCCTCAACGTCACCTGGGCTTTCTGCCTGCATCCATCCCATCTCAGAGCCATTGCTTCTTCCTTTCCTGCAGGGGAATTTTGTTTAAAAATAGAGAAAAGTAGTAACAATGCATCTCAATGAATGTCTTCTAAAAATCATATCTTTCTGTAATGGAGTGTCCTGCACTCTTCCTGATCCACTCGCTCGCCCTCTCCGTGGATGTGGGAGAGGAATAAAGATGAGAGCCCACAGCGCGTTTCTCATACGTTCACACAAATGGAGGCTTGGGGCATGGAGAGCCCTAGCGCATATGCATAGATCAGCCGATAAAAGGCTACGCATGCCAAGCACCTTTTCCCTTCCCGTCTGTATTGCCAAGCAATAATCTGGAATTAGCAGCTGCAGTGCTTTTTAATTCAGGACATGTATATCAATGGATGACTTCGCAAATAATTTGCAGCCCAGCATGCCGGTTGTCTTCTCCTCCACAGAAAGAAGCACTGTTTTAAACAGCAAGTTAACCCCTGCGGATCTTGCAGGCCAGGCAGCATGCGTCAGAACAAGATAGTGCTGGTGCACCCCAGCAGGGCAGAGGAAAGGTGGGGTTCCAATAGCATACCGCAAGCTTTTTAAAATGGTCAGATCTGGATAAGTAATACATGGGGGGGAAGAGTGGAGGCAGAGAGAAAGGATTATGGCAAGTCAGCCCACATTGCCACTTGGCCTGTACTGGTACACGCTGCCTTCACACTGCACTGCACTGTAGCTTCTGCGTCTGGCTAAGGGCTTCTCTGTAGTCCTCTGTAGGCGTAGGTCTGTGAAGCAGCAGCTCCCAATTCCTGGCTCTCGCCGAACTCCAGTATCTGCAGGAGTAGGAGCCCATGCCACCTGTAAACATGCTCCGTAGCATCTGTAGGAATGCAAAGTCTTGTGAGCCTTGCAAAGTTTCTGGCAGAACACTTCACCTCTCACTTGGAAAGCAGGCTGGCAGTGCCTCCTTCAGATTATGTCCACCATGGAGATAATGAGCTCGACATTACAATTTTGGCCAAACTTCTGTTATCCTATCTGATCAGATGCAATCAGAAAGAAATATAGTCCAATTAAATTCTAGGGAATTAAGGCAATTGCTCTCTACTCCTACAGCACTCGCTATGCTGTTCTCTAGCGTAGCATGAAAAACTTCACTGACAGTATGTAATATTCTATTATGACTTAGTATTTGAAGACTGAGGCACACATTTCATTCTATTTTCATGCCATTAAATCTATTTAACAAATTCTGATTGGTTTCTAACTGCTTTGTCAAAAGAAAAAATAAAAAATAATCAGACACAACAGGAATTTTCCAAATGTTGCACAAGTGTTAATTAATTAAAATGTGGGTTTTGAATGCTTTCTAATCTCATAGTCCTTGAAAAACTACAAAACGAGAGAGCAAGTCGCCTTCATCCCAGAATGGACATTACTTCTTTGTTCTCTGAATAAGAGAGAAGGTTCCAAGAAAACTCACAGCATTATTTTCTGTAGCACCTGCTGCTGATTCATAAACTCTAAATGGAGAATTAAAGTCTCCCTCAGTATAATCTCAATCATCTTTCATCAACCATTGCAGACATCTGAATCCAGCCTGTGCAACATGGGCTTAAGGCTCATTTTACACCAAGAGTCCGGAAAGCCAATATGTGGCAGAAAATAGACTGCAGCAGACAAGAACATATTTTCACGGGTGTTTCCATACTCTTGTTGTACTAATTTATCCCTGGTTCTGAGTAAGCCACAAGTGCTTGGGTTTTAAGCCATCGCTGTTGCATCCACAAATTATAACATGCTTTTACAGCCCGTGCCGTTAAGTGAAATCCTTGCTCCGTGACACAAAAAGGCAAGATACTACCTATCCTCCAACCAACCTTCTGCAAGCAAGTTTTAGCATACTCATGACGTATTTGGAGTGGCTAAAAGACAAAGCTGCATCTGTCGTGCCACTTGAGGATTTTTTTCAGACTGATAATGAACGTGTGCTTCTGAAAGGCACTGATTCTGTTACAAAACCGCCGCATGAACAGTCTTGGTACGTGCACTAAGTCTGACAAATTAGAGATGTCAAATTTCTTGTACACAAAATGTGTAGCTCATTGGCTCCTGATTATGCTCGCCCACCAAGTCCTTTCCAAGAAAGTAAATACATGGTGCACACACACAAGCAGTGTGCAGCACATCTTGGAAGTCTAATGGATCTCACAGGTTTGGGATTTGGTGCAAACACAACACATCGATGATTTGTCCAGGCTCTGTAAGAATAGCCAGAAACACAGAAGTCCAGCCAAAATATTTAATATTTACAGTAAGTCTGCCAGAACTGCTGTAGATCCAGAAATCTTGCCAAATTCAAAATAACAGCTTCTACACAAAGTTCAGATTTAAAAAAAAAAAAAAAAAAAGGAAGCTGAAAGCTGTACAGCAACCCTTGAAAATGAGAGGTACACAGCCTTCTGGAAATAAAGAACTTCAGTCCTTTCACCACTTGCTATTTTGCTGCTCCACAGGAACTACTGGAGGAATCTGAGCTGTAATCCTCCCCTCAAAAAGAAAATTTCTAAAGCTAAATCCAGTTTAAAATTTTAAAGTACGCATCAAGAACTCTAAATGAATCTTAATTGCTGTTTGCATAAACTACTATATAGAAACAGGTGTACATCCATAGGTGTCTCAATCACTCAGGCAGCAGAGCAATAGTCTTAAAAATCCCAGGCAAGAGAAACCCCTACAGTGAATAGGGAGGTAGTCAGGAATAACGGAAGATGGATCGGTGACTGTAACCAGTGAGACCACAGACATTTAACAAAGCAGTAGAAAATGGAAGTACACAATCTTGCACTAAGAAAGAAACAAATAAAAGACCAGTAGGAATTCTCCGCTTCAAAATGCGTATTTTAAATAAGAAGTTACTTGCTAAACAAGTAACAAATTCTAATGGGAAAGAACATACTAATTTACTTCAGATCTACACCAGCTGGTGTCCAATAATAGCAAGCTGTTCTTGTTCATGTTGAAGAACAGAATGAATTTGAGCAGTTACCTTTGGAACGCCCAGAAAGCACATTGAATTCCAATATTTAAAAATTACTATCCGTTGCCTGTGTCACAAATATTTCCCTACTGCAACATCTTTTCCTTGATATGTGCATCCTCAGCATCTGTAGCAGATAGAAGACTTCTGTTAAGAAGACTTCTTAACACCCACAACTACTCCACACCGGGATCTTTTCAAGCATTCAGATAAGACAACCAACACCCCAGTGAGGTTCTCAATCTAAGGACAGACAGAATTTATGGGAAGACAAACAACTGTGATTTAAGAGGACACAAAAAGGTTGCCTAGGTAAGAAAGGAGGAGAGACAACTCTTCAGTTTAAACCTGATGTTCCTGTAAGAAAAGGAGCACAGAGGTTTGAATGAGCATTCCTTTCAGTCCCTGTGTCAAGCAATCGCACTGCAGGCATATGTTAGCTCGAAAGCAAAACCAAATCCAGCTGCGTAGAACCCTGTTTGTGCCAAACCTCAAAGTACTTGTCTACCTAGTGGCAGCACACCTAAGATCTTATGTTCTGGTCCAGAAGCAATTATGTCCTCTGAATTTATGAGGACATAATTTATGATGAGAAATTAACAATGCTTAAAAGCAAAGTTTCTGCAGCTCTGTTAAGACCAGTTTCGTGCAGTTTTTCTTACCAGGTTAGAGATCAAGTGTGTCCAACCTCTTGTAATTTCAGTTTTGAGCAAAATGTGGGAGAACTATAAAGGCAGGTTACCCAGATAACTCACCTTACTGCCTGCCTGCCCATCTCCAGGATAACTGCTTTCTAAATTATCTCTATGAATCATGTTCACCAATGCATCTTCCATGGCAGTTCTTACTTTGTTATGTTAACAAAGCCTCTTCCCTTCTTCCCAGCCCAGAGCCCTTTGGCCATTAAGAAAAATTCGGAGACTAGGGGATTGTTGGTCTTCTTAACAGCTGAACTATACCAAATCCTTTCAAACCACGGCTTGTGGACCAGTAGCAGCTTGCAGGGACTTGACTGATCACACAATGCTGGCTTTCCTTCCCGTCTCCAGATTTCAGATCATTTTTGTGTACTGACAAAATACAGTAAGACATGTGTGTCGCGGAAGTGTGAGACTGACAAAAATATGTTCCAAAAATCACTTTTAATGGTGTCAAAACCATAACAGTTTAATTGAACGGGGATCTTAAATTACAAAAACTTTGGCAAACACAACTTACACGTTCAGGAAGTCAGTTGGGAGCCAGTACTACAGAGTGTGTAGCTAGATCTACCCGAACAAACTGTAGTGCATGACCAAAATTACGTATGTGTTTTTTCCAATACCCCAAAGTGCCCACAAGCTGCTGCATTGCACTTTGCTGTATGGGGTCTGCCCCTTCTCAACGGCCGACAAGACATCATCAGGTACAGTAACAGCTCCCGCTATCCACCAGGCCCCTCAGAATTTGATTCCCTGCCCAGGACCCTGGCATTTGGAGGGTGGAAGATCTAATCCATTTTCCATCAATAAATTACAGATAGTCTCAGCCACCTGCCCAAGCTGCTCCTTCTTGCCTCCAGCCACCAGGATATCATCTGTGGATTGGTGCATGCAAACGCCCAGTGGCACTTTCACAGCATCATAGAGTGCAGCCAAGGCGTTGTGAACAATAGTGGGAGAGTGTTTGTACCAATGTGGAAGCTGATTAAAGGCATCCCCCGCCGCCCTCCGCTGCAAAACACCAGCGGCCTTCCGTACCCCCGCCAGCCCCGTGACCCCATCAGCAACGGGCACCCCGCATTCCCTAGGCTCCACGCCCCGGCCCAGCGAGTCACTGACCGATGGCCCCCAGCAAGTAGCCTGGGGTGCACGAGAAGCTGGGAGGGGACATGGCTGGGACAGCCGGCCTGGGCTGGCCAGAGATACTCCATTCAAAGCAGTAAGAGCTCATGGAACGGAGCAGGAAACCAAGATGTTCCTGGTTACAGCCTTTGCCTTCCCAAGTAAGCATCACACATCATCCTGCTTTCCAGGAAGTGGCTAAACATTGCCTGCTGATGGGAAGTAGTGGATGAATTCCTTATGTTGCTTTGCTTGCACATACGGCTTTGCTTTGCGTATTAAACGGTCTTTATCTCGGCCCATGAGTTCTCCTGCTTACTCTTCCAAATCTCTCCCCCATCCCACTGGGAGAAGTAAGCGAGCAACTGGGTGGGTGCTTAGTGTCTGCCAGGGCCAACCCACCACATTAACTAACCTTATGATTAAAACTAAAATCAAGTTTCTTCACCATGAGGTTGGTGAAACACTGGAACAGGCTGCCCAGAGAAGCTGGGGATGTCCCCTCCCTGGCAGTGTTCAAGGCCAGGTTGGATGGAGCTCTGAGCAACCTGGTCTGGTGGAAGATGTCCCTGCTCATGGCAGGGGGGTTGGAACCAGATGATCTTTAAGGTCCCTTCCAACCCAAACCATTCTATGATTCTATGTGTGAGGCAGGTGCTGCTGGTGGAGGGATGTGGGTAGGATACATGGTAAATCGTGTGTTGAAGCTGAGTATGTCCTTTGCTTCTGTTAAACTGGTTTGCTGGTCAGGCATTTTTCTGAATAGGCTGTCAGACCACAGGCAGCACATTCTTCTTCTGAAAGTCAGACTAGAGGTGGCTAGAATTTCATGGCCTGATGTTGTGCAGCCCATAGACCAAGAATGCCTGCAGATGAGGATTGTGGATGTGCAGAGTACCTCAGTCAGTCCCCGCTGTTCTCAGGCGAAATGAAGACAAAGCCATCCTTGTAATTATAGAACCATAGAATGGTTTGGGTTGGAAGGACCTTAAAGATCATCTGGTTCCAAACCCCCTGTCATGAGCAGGGACATCTTCCACTAGACCAGGTTGCTCAGAGCCCAGCTGACTCCCTGGAGAAAAATATTTACCTGCACACCACCACCCCCACCCCCCCAGCTGTCCCTCCACGCACTTACCGGGGTGCATGCAAAACATTATTTATGAGGGATACAGAGCCGTATGAGAAGCTGTCGTCAGTGTAAGCAGACTGGCACGCACTCCTTCTCCTCCCCAAAGAGGTAATGAGGAACTACAGAACAGGGTGCATGACAGAGATTTGTATTAAGATCTGCCTTAGAGATTTGTGTCAAGTGCTTCAGCAATTGTTTTAAGCTTGTTTTAATTCCCTAAATGTGTTAACAACTAGCAACCATCGAGTTTGTTTTCTAAAGCAACTCATTTAACGCACAGTATAAAATAAGGTAAGGACTGAATTACATGGGTATGTGATTATGCTTGCAAAAATGTATTGCAATAAGCTTTCCAATTTACAGGCAGGAAATGAAGCTCTGCAATTATGGGACAAAATCGGAGCCGTAAAAGTGGAATTTAGCCCTTTCTTTGTCTAGGTCTACTGTCGGCAAACATGACCTTGGTCCATTCTCCATTGCATGTAGCTCTAAAGATTTCTGGTGAGAATCCAGTGAGAAGCTGGTAATTTAGAGACTTCTGAAGAGGGCATCATAGCCCAGAGCATGCAGAGGTATCTGGCTCCAGTGCTGGTGGGCAACAGGGCAACGGCCCATGGTACCTCAGCTCCCTCACTCAAACGTAAGGTCTTTTAGGACCTAAACACATATTTTAATCATGGCAAGGCATCCCTCAACACAGGCCATTTTAAGCTAGTTTTGGAATCTGCCCTGTTCTAAGGTGTGATCGTGCTGGAAGATGTGCTTGTGAGAGTGGAAAGGACAAGCTCCACAACCCTCCCTGTCCCACACCAGCCATCATCTCAAGACTTCAAACTGTAAGCCACAGAGGCCAAAGGTATTGAACCTTTTATGCTGCTTAATTATTACAAAAGTGTAGTTTACGAAATACAGTACGGATACCAAGAGGACATGATGATACCATTTTGTATAAACCTTTTTAATGAAATAATTCATAGAAAGAATTAAGTTTGAAGAAAATCAAGTCGATAATTATTAATGCATTAATTTGTATTTTGCAGAAAACAATAATAACTGTATAATCCAGTATAATGTGCTCTTCATAACTATACTTCAGAGTATCACTGTTTCCTTTAAAGAATAATGGTGAGCTTTATGTTCCCATGGCAAATACTCTGGATTTATTGCATCTGTATGAACACTTGCTACCAAAGGGTATGATCTTCAGAGCAGAAAGGGCTGTGTCTGCATACTCTCACTAGGAATTCTGCTTCAGCTGAAGTAGTCCATGGCTACCTTTGTGATCATCTAGCTGTGCGCAGAGATTGGAAGATGGAGGAAGCAAAAGGGACGATGCCTTTGCTAGTGAGGGTTGAGGGAGGCTGGAAAGGGGCTGCTGAAGGAAAGGCTGGGCTGCCAGAGGAGCTGTTCCCTGAAAATGTCTTCATCTGAGCTGTGGCTGGGAATCTTGTGCCAAAGCTCTGTTAAGGATGCAATGAGAAATACTGACAGTGAATCTAGGACAGGGCTTTCTTGTGGAAAGTACGGAAATGCAGTTAATTGCTAGCAAAACCACAACCCTCAAGTCTTCACATTAAAGCAGCCCTTATGGAGAGATGCTTTTACTGACCTGTGCCCTCAGAAGCTGGCACATACTTCTAGCTCTCTGGAAGATGTTTTGCGTGACCACTGAATATTAATTGATTTCTACTACAGAACCACAGTACTTAATGATGAAGCGGATTAATGCTGATTCTTATTTTCAGTTACAAGATTTTTATATGAAACTTCTTTGTACTTCTATAATTGTTTTCAGTAATATGAGAATAAAGGGTGTCTGTGGTCCAGACAGTTAATCCTGATTAGCTGGAAGGGGAAGTCACTTATTGCATACATAATGCATAACTGAACTATAAAAGCTTTTGCCTCAGTGATCTCTAACAGGTACATACTGTGTTACGCTGCTGCTAGCGTGGTGGTCTACGTGGTTTAACAGTAGGAATATATTAACTAATTTTTTAAGTGTCTTAACAAGAAATATAAATATCCTATTTTTCTCTTCGTGTTCGTAGAACTTGTAACTAGTCGCTACTGGACTACAAATCTACATTGTGTTAACAAGAAGTAGCATATGTATCTTTGTAATACAGAGTACTGAATATTGAAGTATAGATGTTTAATGTGGAAAATAGAAATTGCATAAACTGTGTTAGCAACAAGGAACCTTCCAGATGTCTCAAACTGTATCGCAAATGAGAACAGACTGCAGGTCTCGAGCTCTTGCTTATTCCAAAGTCCTGCCTGTTTCCTCTTTGCATAAGAGAACTGGATGTTCAAAGAGAAAAAGTGGGACTGAGAGAGTGATGTATACCTCCAACACTGGCAGGTGATGATTGGAGCCTATGCGGAGTGAGGAGGAGGAGTAACACAAGGCTGTTAATAAGGCTTGCTTTGGCATGTGATCTGTGTGCTCGCCGTTGATTGCAGATGCTCTAGGTTTCTGTTATCGCTGTTGAGGGAACCATTTGAGGCATAACCCATTCTATTTTGAACCATCTGTTTGGGCAAATTATGTTCGATGCTTTGGCTGGAAACTAAGTGTTGCGCTGTGCCTTACAAGGTGCAATATAAAGTCAGTGAGATCTCTGCATTGGTGAACACCGGTCTGACGGAACTGCAAAATTAAGAGATCTGTCTTGTGGAGCATGAAAGCTTTCAAAAAAGCTCAATAAAGCGAACCTCTCTAAGGAATCTGCTTTTAGTTTCCTGTGCATACTTGTTTCTCAGATTGTCCTCTCTTCTTCCTGTGCTTCAAGAAAAGCGGAAGCTCAAATTGCCAGACCTTCTTTATGTCACTTCAGGTTTTGTTTTCCTCACTCCTGAAGACAGATAACCTGTAGTAAAGTGTTCTGGAAGCCCTGTGAAGCCTGTTGAATGAGTCAGAGCTGAATTATCTCCTCAAGGATCTCAGAGGATATGCCTGACTTCAGATCTCGGCAATTCTATCTGTCTGTCCCTGGCTGTGTTTACCAGGGGCTGCAATACCCTCGTCCAGCTCAGGACTCCAGGTAGCATCCAAAGCATGGTGATGGAGCACTGAGCTCTTGCCTAGGTCCCTTTCTGAATGGTGAACTGCAGTGGGTGACTACTGCTGAATACAGCAGCTCATCTTCTAAAGTAGTCCTAAATAGGCAATAGTAGATGTATGTACACAAAAAAGCAGCTGGCTTTATGTATTCTGAGCTTCCTATCTTGGGAAAAGATATACTAGATATCTATAAATACATTATTTCCAAAAGATTTGGGCAAACAGCTCTTGTTGCAATTGATTGAGCTTTTCCAAAAACTACTTAAGACTGAAACAAGCTCAAATATGAACTTTTACATAACTGCAATACCTGCCTAAATTCTCCTCCACATTTGTGCACCTTCTGTTTTATATAAAGAGTAGGCAAACACTTTAATATGAGACTACAGTTGTATTCTACTATACTCTGAGGGCTTTTTAATTAAAAAAAAATAACAATCGAGCAGATAGGAATCAGTAAAACAAAGTTTCAGGGCTCTTTATTTACTTTTAAGCTAACGTGCTTTGAAAATCAAAACTTGGATGCAATCTTTCTAACTCCATAATGATGATATTTGAGCTTCCAGTTCAGGCCAGGATAGCAAGAAGCTACATGGTCTTGTCAGGAAAAATAATTCTCTGTATGTTGCTTTTTGGACATTAGAACATTTTCTCTACTTAATGTCTCTGACACTTATTGATATTTATAAATGTCAACTATAAAAAAAAAAGAAACAGCTTTGAGAAGGATGGTATTCTGGACTGTACGAACAGTCAAGCAAGTGCTTTCAGAGGTGTTAATTGCACCGTTTATCTCAATGGGAATTTAGTGCTAAAGCCAAACAGCAGTGGCCTTTTTCATTTCCTCACAGCTGATCAAAGCATACAAGAAAAGAGACAAATTCTGTGGTTTTTTTTAAGGTCTTGGTAAAAACCTCATCTAGCTTAGGCAGGTGCATGTTATCTTGAAAAGTATTGCAAAGTCATATCTGCTTTCCCTGCTGTTCAAATGCATTTTCTCCCTATTCATGAAAAGAGTATGCATGTGCCGATGTCAGCCTTGGCATTATATTGAGCAAGAGAATTCTTAGCATTCAGGTAGCTCAATACTTCTCAGTACTTTTGTGTTGATGGCTGAGTACACAAGCACACATTTATATCAAAGATACTGAGTAAATTGCAAGCAGCTTTGAAATTAGATGTCTGGCAGCTTCAGCGCAGTTTCTAACAGGACACATAAGATCAGATGAGTTTCCTGATTTATTTAGTTTTTTAGTGGAAGCAGTGTGTGTAGCTCTAAGTACAGAGCACGCATATACCAACAAGGGATGACTTGGAGTGCACCGTGTGGAGGAACCTCTGTGCTTGCACCTTCTATATACTCGGGGGAAGCAGTTCACACCAGTGATGGTTTTTTCCTACTCTGCTCTGTTGAAGACTCATCCTTAAGACTCAATTCTGGTTTCACTGAGCTACACAACAAGAAGAAATTGAAGTAAAAGCTGAGGGAGAGAGAGATCTGACTTGAGTCTTTCAAAAGTCACTGAAGGAGTGGAAGGGTTTGTGCAAGCATTTCTCACAAGACAATTTTGTGCTCTGAGTGGGGGTACTTGAATTTCAGAGAGAAAGCAATCATGACAGAACACAACTTTCACCTCTAATTTCTCGCTACTAAGCATGGTGCTGCTTTTATTTCTTCAGCCAACTGTAAAATCTCCTAAATGTGATGCTACAAATGCATGAACTCGGAATCATAGCTAAGTATGCAAAGATAAGAGTTATGTTCTTAATGTTCACTTTGATGTAAAATCCTTTGGTACTTGTTTACTACAGGTTCAGGGACTTTATCCTTTAATGTATTTAAAGACATATGGAATTTATTTTTAATACAAGATTATTCAACCAAGTGATCCTTAAACATTGCTGCATAGTGTTGGAGACTTAAGATCAGATGTTCATTAAAGTGCTGAAAGCAGGATTGCAAGAGCCGGGGGGAATAATACTACAGTGTTTTCATACGTCTGCCCATAGTAGGCCCCAAAATAAATGAATGCAAGTTCACTGGCCATGGAAAATGGATGACTGCTCACATTGACTTTAGCCCTATAATCTGGTCAAGGATCAGTTCTGAAGCTCTTATCAAATTTCTGTGATGGATAAAGTTGATGATTGAAGTCTTGAATATGCAAGAAAAACAGATGCTGAACTGCAATATTCTAGAAATTGCCTTTATTGAGGCAGTGCATATTCTTTTTGGTCAGAAATCTCAGCTGTGCGACTCTGCCTCTAGCGGAAGTCAAAGTCTCCTTGGAATCCAGTAGCAACATTGGCCTTCCAAGGGGGACAGTAGTTCTATTTTCAGAATCTGGGTAGCAGGCTCCAGTCCCTCCAGAGAATGCGTGTCTGGCCACTGATTTTAAAATGTCGAGACTGAAATGTTGTTGTGAAACAAGCAGCCCAAGTGGGAGATCTGTTTTCATATCCAATGTCTGCTGGAGGATGTTTGACCTCATTTTTTTTCTAGGGCAGTGTTGTAGTCATCAGTCTGAGATGCTTAGGAAGAGCAAAGCTCATCCAAGCAAGCCTGTTAGGTCCTTTTATTCAGGAACAGTCAGTGAGCCATTGGACGAGAGAAGTGGAAGGAGGAGAG
>Ga0181612_172998_pt1 | contig 15167 bp, 8 predicted proteins | sample HoacroProtozoa21_FD_119630 | JGI IMG/M metagenome (GOLD analysis project Ga0181612, IMG submission 119630) | Hoatzin crop microbial communities from Cojedes, Venezuel. Combined Assembly of Gp0051906, Gp0051904, Gp0051908 | reverse complement strand
TTTTCTCCCCAAGTTCAGTCTGTTTTGTCCGTGACGGTAATTGCTGAGCGATCTCTCCCTGTCCTTATCTCGACCCTCGAGCCTTTCATCAGTATTTCCTCTCCCCTGTCCACCTGAGGAGGGGGAGAGATACAGCGGTTTTGGTGGGCACCTGGCATTTATCCAGGCCAAACCAAAACAAAAAGGAAGACCCAAACTTGAAAGTAATCAATGTACAGGCTTGGATTTTGTCATTAGCGTAGCATCAGTCCAAAGTTACAACAGCTATCACTCCTGCCAAGATATTAATTTTGTTTTAGTGTAGAAATAACACCACAGAGAAGAATATTCTTTTGCTACTTGGAAGCTGCAGATCAGTGCATCAGCAACAGAATAAGCAGAAAAGACTATGACCGAGGTGGAACAAGCTATAGGGCTGTAAGGCTGGCAAAGTGCGTGGTGTTGTACTCCATGAGCAATTCCCTGGACTGTACAAACTGCACTCCACAGAATACTCCTCTGTAAGATCATATTCTTCTTGAAACATTCCATTTAACATGGAGAGCACTGGGAGAAATCTCAGGCTTATTTAATTTTAGCTATGAAACAAGCTATAAAGGCATAGGAAAATGTGCTTGTGGAGAACTTTCTTTTAAAGGTTCATTTTCTATAGGCTCAATATGGTATTACTAACAACATTCTGATCAAAAAAAGAATGTTACCAAACATACATTTATTAACACTTCCAAGTTTTCCTGTCTGCATCTTCTCCTAAATGTCAAACACCATTCTGTTTTGTATTGGCATTATCTTGAGACATTACTGCATAAATACAGAACTCTACTGACATCACCCGAGAGCTCCCCTTCCAATGAATGGCTCAATGCCCAGCAGTCTGTAATTATTCACTGAACCAGTCATTAAGGAATTACCACTCACTCCAAAAAAAACTTCGTTCCCCCTCAGTCTCTGTGGAAGGAGTGGAATTTGCTAATAATTCTGTAAAGTATAATTTGAATTTCCTAACTAATTGCATTAACAGACATTCCTGCATTAAAGATTGTGGTCACAGTCTCACCAAATCTAGTAATTTAAGTTTTTTAAGTTGCAAAAACAATACTCTGTAAATGGTATTGAACTGAAACAAAAAGGCTGCAAACTTCACTGTTTCTACCAACTGAACCAGCAAACTAAAGAAAGCAGTTCTGAGAGCATAAGGATTAATGAAACCTGCTGTCACAGGACTGGATTCCTTGGTAACTGGTAAGACACTATCCCATCTGAAGTCTCCCCCAGCTGTGCTTTGTCTTTCTCCCCATGTAGAGTCACTGGGCCCGATAATGGGTTAGAGTTTGCAGTACAGCCCTGGGGATTTTCATATGGCATCGTTCATTCCCTCAGCCTCTTAGTTTCATAAAACTTATAGAAATGTGGGTATCAGACTTCTGTCTCTTTCCCCTCCCAACTCCCTTCCTCCCAGAAAAAGTTCTGCTGAAAATTAGATGAAAGCACTTAAAAGAATTATGGAGGATGAGGAAGGTAGGTAGCCATAGTTGCTATCTTGGATTTTAGCCAATGCAGCAAGACCTCTCTGTATTATTAATGAATATTCTGGGTAACATATACTACCACACCTGCAAAAAGCCTACTTCTATACCCTACGCAAATGAAATAGTTTTACGAGCAAGCGTCGTAAGGAGTAGTATTAGTATCCAGAGAATGTGGGAAGAGAAAAGAGGGATGACAAGAACAGTATAATTTAATAGGTACAGAAAGAATCAGTATTTGTGTTTTCAGAAAGTTCCTGGACTACTCCTTGATGTTCACAATCCAATTTCTGTGTTAAATTTTCTGTTTCCATGCTATATTTAACAAATCCTATCCCCCCAAGTTTCTGAAAGTAACTGTCAGATTTCTACAATTGTTTTCCTTCTTCTGTGTACTTTGGTTTTATTGAAAGAAATCCTAAAAAAACCTAAAAGTTAGTGATGGCTTCACAAATGAAATCCCAATTTGACTGCATTCCATAATCATTTAGTGAAGCCAAGTGTTACACAGTGCCACTGTTCTCTAGAGTTTGGAAGTGAAAGTACAGAAATTATGTGGCACACCATGAATTCAAAATCACTGTCTATAGAGTTTATGGGCTAGAAGTACCTAGGGTTATTGAATTTAGCCTCTTTAAGGGACTAGCTACCTAAAAGAAGCCCAGACACATGTAAAGTACTTTCACTAAATGGTATTTATTATTATTTTAAAGGGAAGACAATAAGAACGGGCACTTGACACGTGGCTTGTCTATGGGGTTTGACGCATGTTGCTGGCTAGCACAGGACAGCTGCCATTTTCTTGGCAAACCTGCAGCGTTAGGGCTAAGTGGTACGATCCTTCAACATTTACTCCCCCCCTTTCTCCATATATGCTTAATGATGGCACTGAATAAGGGATTTTCAGATAAAACTCTCCCAGGCTTTGGCTGCTAAATGTTGTATCACAATCAGCATATTATTTAAATATAATTATCTATATTCAGCTTTCATAAGGGAACAAAAAAAAAAGAGAGAACTTGTCATTTAATAGGACGTCTGCTTTAGAGAAGGTGTATAATTATACTTTTAAAATAAATTTTGGTTCCAAATCTAACCTTAGCTTAGAGACAGGGCTCTTTCCAGTGAAAAGACAGCTCTGTTCCACAGCAACCCATACCTAGATTCCCATCTTGTGTATGGTCTGCTATGTTGAAAGCAGAAACAGAGCAACAATTTCACAGAAGTGTACTACTTCTACAAGAGACTGTTTTGCTATACGATAGTATAGCTTTTGCACAGACACAGATGAGCAATAAAATAGTATTAACTCTTGAAAGCCAAATAACAGAAATACAAATGTCCATGCCGGAGAGTGAGCTGGACAGTATTTTAATCTGTACTTTGAAAATCCCTTATATAGCTTTGTCTGTCTGATGTTTCTGAAGTGACCACCTCTATAAAATAGTAGTGTAGAACAGGTCACTTACCTTTTCAACAGTTAACGTATTTTTACTGTGAACATACTAAATGTAGTACTCCTAGTACTAATGAGATCTTAATGGAAATTAGCAGGCAATTCAACTGGTTAAACAATGAAACAGAACAAAGAAAATGACCACCTGAGATTTTTTTTCTAACTCCCCCAAAATTAAGAAGCTGCATAAAAAAGCACTATGAATTTGGATATCCTTCAGCTCATAACCTATACAAAGAGATCATTCACTAAGACTAACATTCCTTCTGCATTATCTGAGTTATATTTTACCTAAAGAGATCTGCAGAACTAAAAGCCAAATAGTTAAACTTAAATGAAGTTGTCATTCCCACAGACAACTACTGAGGTTATTGGAAGTAACTATAAATAACAATAAATGTTTTGACATTTTGAAATTAACACCCTATGCAGGAAACAAATCACAACATTTAAGTATCCACATGGTGACTCTGACATTAGGAAATGGAAGAGGGTGAGCTACCATTTACCACCACTAGTCACTGCTCAACCTAAAGAGAGTACTGAACAGCAAACAAAACATCGTTAAGAAAGGAGACATCAACTGCTGTGTGACTTTACTTGCAGTTGGTGCATGGACCTCTTGGCTTCTGAAGGGAAAGAGGGAGTTAAAGCATCACTTTTCAGGATGCTCTGATACTCCCTATGAACAGCTAAACCCATTGCTATAGCACCTCAGAACCAGAAAGACAGAGAAGGGCCTCAAGCAAGATGGGAGCTGTCAAGCTCCTCATGTGACACACATCTGGCAGCGCTGCGGAGCATTCCCACATCCATCTGAGCCATGGGAAGGCTGCTGTTACAGGGTTCTGGGAGGATAAGGCCAGGTATGCAGCACCGCAGTTTGTTTGTTTAGAATGGTGTGGTGCTCTGAACCAAAGGGCAGGGTTAACACAATACTGAATGAGTACAGTGTTTTGTTCAAAAGGAATGGTTTCAGCGTTTGGGCAAAGTGTGTCCACTGCAGCCTCTATACGGCAATCCAGCAGCACTCCTTTTAGAACAAAGATATGATGCAAGAGGCGAGCCCACGGAAGAGTTTGAAGACACAAAATACACCCCTCAACAGGAAAAAGGAGCTCTTCCTCAACTGCTGGATTACTGGAAAAGCCCAGTCTATTGAGGATTCACAAGAGACTGGCAGCTTGGAAATGCTCTGTGCAAAAAGAAAAGGCTTTCTGCAGAAATGTAGAATAGATGTCTGCTTCGCATCAGGACTTTTAGTGGAGGGTGGAAGCTGTGTGGGCTTTGCTCATGAAGCATCTTCATATCCTTCTAACCTTGCCCTTAATTCAGGATTCATACTATAAGCAAGTTTGTTTTCCCAGACATTTCTGTCAACAAGTGCCAGCCTGCACAGCCAGTGCTTTAAAGGTATCAATACACTTCTCATTAGAAGACACAGCTGAGTCTCTGATGTCTATTCTTCAGAGAACTTGTTATAACCACTGTAGTAACTGTTTTTGTAATAGTCATGTCTTCTCTAGTCACTGCTATATACAACAGCATGTACACTGCTTAACGGGGAAAAAAAGAACAAAACACTGAACAGTCATGATCAATCAGTAGTCTGTGAATGTTTTGGGCCAAACTGATGGGAGCCACTGTAATCCTCACAGATAACTTTAAAATGAAAAAAAATTGTAGGTTCAGCCAACTTTTAACTGAAGGTTTGACAGCCAAATAGCTCTGTGAATTACCTGCAGACCAGTATGAGCCTTCTAAACAATCAACGGTACAAAGGCAACGATGTGGAAGCCCCTCAGGTAAAGGGCTTTCTATCAAACAGATGTCCAATTTCTGGCAGAAGCTTAATCCTATGGAAGGGGCTAAGAGTGAGATTCATTGGACTAATATTAAATGCCTGTGTACACATACGTAGGTAGGTATCCATATGAGGTGAATCATGGGATCCATATTAAGCATTTGTTTTACAATGAATGCAACTAGCACCTTCAATGTGCTTATCTCTTCTAAGTAGTAAAGTCTAGAAGGTGAGCAGAGATCTTTATTATACATACATTAAGTTAGGTGATATTAATCCTACTCTAGATGACCTAAAAGGATTCTGGTCCATTGAATTCTTAAATTCAGCATATATAAAATGCTAATCCACATAAGACCTATTCCCCTTAATATCTTTTTTTTTTTCCCCTGCAGATACACATCTTGCTAGATATTATTTTACTAGTACTAATGCCTTCGAGGTCAAAGCAAAACAAAGACTTTATTCTTATAAAAAAAAAAAAAAAGACAAGAAAAGGCACACAGACAGTATGCAGTACATTGTTGTGTACTTTTTCAGTTAAATGGGCACCAGCTGTGTTTTTTAACAAATAGCTCCATGGTGCAAGGCAACCTTCATTCATTTATAAGGGCTGAAATACTCAGCTGAACTACAGATTTCAATGGCTAAACATTTCTAAGTAATTTATTATAGTTGCTGCAATTCCTAACAGTGAACCATGAAACTAACATGAAGATTCATGATCTTTAGCTAGTTAAGAGTCAAGAAATATAGATCATCTTTTCCATATTAATATATGCCTAATCTGATAAAATACATACCTTTGTTATGCTAGGGTAAGAACTAATGTGAGCCTTGCTCTTCATTGTTTTAAAACGTCAGTAAAGGTAATGGTTAGCAAGAAGGCAGTAGCTAGCATTGCCGCGATTTATCTATGCATGTGCTGGGCTGGGGGAATATGATGGAATTACGAAACCACAACACGGGCATGAAGAATCAGATTTCAGGTGGGAAGATACCATCCAAAAGGGTACTCTGTTTGGAAGACAAGACCAGGAAAAAAAAAAAAAAAGCAGATGGAGATGGGGAGAAACCAGCAACTACCTTAGAGAACTCAGAGTTCAGTTAGGGAAACCAGTTAAGCCTGTACAACCAGAAAGGTAACTGACTGTGGTGGACCCCTCCAGCTGCTCTACCAAGAGCAGGCTAACTGGACTCAAGGACTTCACACAAGGCCATTGATCTGAATGAGGGGTCTGGCTCGCTGAAAAGACACATTACGGAGTGGGGGAAAGCCTCAGACATCTTACAATGGAAAGATAACCTGGTCAGGTGCTTAACAATATTTTATACTAATTCTTTGTATGGCAACTTATATTTACTAGTCACAGTCTAAAAAGACTGCTTTTAACATTAAGAAGCCTATTTACTAAGAAAACAGATACCACTTTCCTCCTTCTGGAGGATTCCATCTTAAATATTTTAATTTTCCTTCCTTAGAACACAGTATTTCCACCACTTACTGCTGAACCAAGATCTAACACAATTATGATGCATACTTTGTTTCTAGGCAATACTCGTATCGTTACAATACCCATTTTCCTCTGAAACTGTAATGCATGGGGTTGTCTTCGAAGACCACCTTTATTCTTACCTCACTGCAAGACATTTGCTTAATAGAGTTATCCTTCCTATCACAATGTTCCCATTCCCAACTTAACTAAAGTTTGCATTTTGTGATGTTCTGCATTCTGACAATTTGATTGATATGTTTACAGTATCTACAACAGCAGTTTGTAGGTAACAAAAGCATTTCAAAGGTAAAGCACACTGTTAGAACAGCAGAAAGAAAACATTATCATGACACAGTATCATGACAGCATTTAAAACTTAGGCTGTATGATAACCTGTGTGGACAGAAGGATGCACCAGCATTTTCACAATGTTTCTTCCAGACCTATTTACTAGGATTCTTCAGTGTTTCAGTACAATGTGTAGTCTAGCTATCAGGTATTTAGACATCCTTAAACTCTTCCTTAGTATCTAAAAAACAACTGTCCCCCCTTCAAAACACTTTCCTCAAATTTCTGAGACATTGTAAGCTACTAGACAGATGCAGCACTGGTTGTATTGCATATCTATTCAGCAGGTTCTGGTGGAATGGCTCAACTGTCTGCATGTGACTACCTTTTAAAATCATGCAGTCGTGACTCATCATGAAAGAATGTGTTGCAGCATCCAGAACAGAAGAGCTTGAGCTTATTACTGTTTCTTCTTGGGCAGGGGCAAAGGCAGTACTGGAAGGAAGAGATTTGCCTTTTTTGATAGCAAGATTATCCACAACTCTGTGTTACCAAATATTAAATATTGGTAATAAAATCACATTACCCTCTCGCAAAAACAAAGCTGCTGTAGTATAACATGTTTCTGCTAAGATCTCATATTTCACATGCAAGCTTGGATTTTATCAAAAATACCCCCAATGACACTATACTTCTCAGTATTTGCAAAGATAAATAGATAAATACCACTGGGTCAGCCTGAACATGAGACAAGCAGCTTTTTAATAAGTATTTGCACCTCTTTGTGTCACAATACATTAATCAGTACTTCATTCATGGTATTTCTGGTCTACTTTTTGACTTGTCAATAATAAATTAAAGTTTCCATGCATGTTTTTCCTGTGGCAGGCACTGAACATCTACTTTCACATTTGAATTAGTTTTCCCAGCCACCAGACATTCTGCCTTTCTTTTAATTACCATCTAGAAGCAAAAAAAAAAAAAGCACAATTTGACTAACAGCATTTCAGTTTTTGTAATTTAAAAGCAATTCAATTTATTGTATCTCACATGATAAATTCACATTTTATATTGCATATCATTTCCCTTTGGTTTCGTCTTAGTCTCTGCCTTACATTTTTCAAGGTTTCCATCATTTTTGCTTTCTGTTCCCATGTGTACACTGACTACTTCAGAAGGACTGCCTGGCTCTGTTGCTAAGCAACAGCATAGCCTACTTCAGGCTTCCTGAAATAATCGTCTCAAATGTGCTTTTTTTAGACTTGTTTCCAGCAGGAATACTTTACTGTCTCTTTATAATAGACCACTGATATTATTACCACAATATTAGACAGTGGTCACATGGGAAGTTTTGGTAACTACTTAAGGTAACAAAAAAACAATGTTACTGCTTGCAAAATTCAGAACATGCCTCCTGCCTTAATACCTCAAATATCAGTATACGTTTGCCATGTATTCTCCAGGTATAGGACAGCCATATATTTATATGGGAAAAAAAAAAAATCTTGACTGCTGTTTGTCTTAGTCATTTCATTCAAGGGGAAAAAAAGGTCAGCATTTAATGGAGAACAAGCCACCAGTCAAAAAAACCCAAACTCTCTTTATATGAAGTCTATTATAAATTTAATCAGCTCAACAGAAGGAACATATTTGCAAGTATTCCATGTTCTAATTCATTAGAAGTAAGTTGATTTCAGAATGCTTTAGGACGAGGTTCCACATTTTTAAAAATCACATTACAGATGCCACAAACTGGGTCTGCATTTGCTTTTTGAGGTACCTTCAAGCAGCCCTTGAGAAACTAGCCCGTGAAACATTCAATCTTTCCAGCATCAAACAGCGTTTTTCTTCTTACAGCCATCTAGTGCTGCTGCAAGAGCAGACCAATGTGTTTTGTCTTCTTATGAATGGCTTATTTGGGAATATTAAATTAATTCATTTCTGTAACAACATGCAGAACACTGTAAACACAGGGCTCTTGTTACAGCATCAGTCAACTCTAGAGGGCCAAATGCCTTACTATGCATCAGGCTGAGGGATCAAAGGAAGGACATGTAATAATACAAAAGAGATTTTAATGAAATGAAGTATTTTACATCATATTCTTTTCCTTGTCCACCTTGGCATGCTCAGCAGCAGTTATGTCTATGGATGCTGTGAGTCAGTCCAGAACTGAGGCAGAGAGAGGAAGGATGCCTCCCAGACCCAGAAAAAATAGGAACAAGGTTTAAATTAAGGCCCTTGCAGAGGCAAGTCCACTGCAGCCTTTTCAAGGAAGAGGGGGAAGAGAGCAGCAACTTGATATTGTTTACAAGATCCTAAGTCTTAAAAACGACTTTTTCTTAAAAAAAGAGTAGACTCTGATAGGCACAGGAATGGGCTTCTCAAAAACAGAACTATGAGGTGGTATTTTCCATGTCCATATGTGTAGCCACACATGCACAGTAGCCAAGCTATCCAAGAATATGATTCAGCAAGGTTTAGTGAGTGTGACTCTCCCAGAGCGATCTATTTCAAGTCTATATTCTTTAAAACCACAGTAGAAGTACAGTTCAGTCTCAAATTAGTATCAATACTGTTTTGAAAGCAAAGAGGTCAAGACCTGAAGCGCAGCAACATTCGGAAGGATCCCCTTTATGGAAGAAAACAGTCCAAAATCTGCAAGTGATGCATGATCAGCTGGAGGAGAGAAAAGTACTAATTAGGAAGTATTTTCTAATATGGAAATCCTTTAGTGTGTTCAGTTTGCATTTTACACTTTGCAGTATTTATGGGCATTTAAAAGACAGGTCAAATAATTTCTAACAAAAAGACAAAAAGGCAGGCCTCACCTTTGCCATGATAAGTTTGAAGACAGGAACTTTACCAACCTCTTTTGCACATCCATGCTTAAAAAAGAATCTAATTAAGCAAAAAGGAAAAAAGCAAAACAACCAACCACCCTCCTTCCTGAACAATCCTTTGTGACCTAGGATCCCTCTGAACACTTTGAATTGAAAAATCTGCACTTCAGAGAGCTGCTCTTAACAATGCTGACAAACTTCTATGTGCTGGTACCAGATGGAAGCTAAAAAATGGCTTGCATATACTAATATTTAATTAGCAATTGTGCTGCATTACACAATCTGTCCATGACACTCAGATTTAAGACACATTTCTAGATGCAAACCTAGGTACCCTGCCGAATATGATACTCAACAGCAACTGAGGAAGATACAGGCTCTGCAAACTACAGCTATTTAAAATCAGTGCTAGTTACAGCTTTGAGTCTGAGAGTTAAATATTGCTTTTGTCCCCAATTTCAAGCCAAACTAAAGCTCAGGTACTTAATTCTTATCCCTCTAATGTCCCAGTTGTTCATCTAAAAGAAGAAAGGGCCAAATGGAGGAAGATAAAAGGGTGGGCAACTTACAAGAGGTGGTAGTGGAAGCACATAAACAAAGTAGAATTTCTTTGACTCTCACAGAGCTCATTGATTTCAGCCAAATATAACAAACAGCTCCATCACTTTAAGAGATGACTTATTACAAAAGCATACAATAGACATTTTATAGTCATGCCAAGAAAAGTGATCCAACCAAACTAACATTTTCTGCAGCTCAAGCTCTTAATTCTAGCTCACAACTCACCCTTTCACACAAGTTGCTGAAGTACTAAGAAGAGTCTAAGAAGAATCAGAACATACAGTTCTTCCTACATGCATAAAAAAAACCCAAAATGCAACGAAGTGCAAGCCATGTTTTCTGGATATGAGTGTAAACACACAGGTATGAGCAGAAACAGAAGAACTTACAGAAACCCCTTCTCCTGTATAAAGTTCCTGAGAGGAATTAATGTTGTCAGATCACTTGAGACCACTTACATACTTGACCTGTATAGCTTACATGACCCTTCAGAAGCCATGCAAAACACAGAATCCCTCCTTTTATCTACCTGCTGGTGCATTGTGGGTAACGAAAGGAAGTACCAGCTGTCTGCTTACAGTAAGAATGTGTATGCGGGCAGAATATTTCCTAAGACTTCCAATTCTGAAACCCAGGCAAAGGGAAAAAACACCTCTCAAGAGTAAGAACCACCCACAGACGTCAGTTTCTGGATACCATTTTTTCCATAAGAGGCAAGCTGCACGTATAACCTCAAAGACGAAGAAGGTAACTATATAAAAGATGTTGCTCCAAATCTAAAGCAAGAGAAAAAAACACACATGCATCTCCTACAGTCACTACAGAAGTGCCTTACTCAAGTAGAAACTAAACTTTAGAAATAAAGAGAATAAAATAATTAAGTAATTGAGAACCAATGAAGAGAAAATACATATAGGCATATTGCGGTAAGAAAGTGCATAAAAATAAACCCAAGTGGACAGCAGGAAGAAACAATAAAGTGCCTTCTGGCAGAGAAGAGAAAGAAACCTCCTTTATAACCATTATTCCTCCTGGCAAAGATTTTGGGATGCCGAGAGCTAGCTGTAAGCCTCTACCCCATTCCAACTAAAACTGTCCACCTTTGGACCTAGAGGAACATGGGAAGGCTCATAATACCAGATAAAATTAGAAGATACCAGGAGGGTTTCCTATACAACAGTTTAAGAGTTCAGGGTCAGGGAACTTTGAAAATGACCTCATCTATCCATGTAAATATACATAGATATACCTGCCGAGATGGGTACCGTTAAATATTCGCTCCATCTGCATAACTACTGGTATTTAGACGTACTTACCAGTAGAGTCTGTGAGCTTAGTAGATTATTTTATAAGCTGTACAAGAATTGCCTCATATTCCAAATGTTTGTGTATTTTAAAAAATTATCTTTTGGTACCTATAATTAGCCTTAAAGAACCACCTGTGGTGGGCTGACCCTGGCTGGCTGCCAGATGCCCCCCCAGCTGCGCTCTCACTCCTCCTCAACAGAAAGGGGGGAGAAAATAAGATGAAAGATTCAGTGGGTTGAGATAAAGACAGGAAGATCTGTTACCAATTATCAGCACTGGCAAAACAGACTTAAAAAATTAATTTACTGCCAATTAAATTAGGTTTGGATAGTGAGAAACAAAGACAAGTTAAAACACCTTCTCTCCACCCACCATACCAACACCCCCCCCCCCCCTTTTTCCCGGGTTCAGCTTCACTCCTTCAGTTCCTGACTGCTCTACCTCCTCCCCACCACCCAGCAGCCCAGGAAGATGGGGAATGGGAGGGTGCTGTCAGGTCAGTCCCTAACAGTTCCCCTCTGCTGCATCTTCCCCCTCACGCTCTTCCCCTGCCCCAGCACAGGTCCTTCCCACGGGCTCCAGCGAGGGCTCTCCCCAGGCTGCAGTTCTTTCAGCAAGTATCAGGCAGCTCCGGTGTGGCACTTACTGACAGGCAAATCCCTGCTCCACTGTGGTCTCCACAGGCCGCAGGGCAATCTGCTCTGGTGCCTGAGCACCTCCTCCTCTTCCTTCAACCTTTGTGTTCCCTCTGCTGTTTCTTGCTCTTTTTGTTTCCTCCTCCTCCTCTACCTGTGTGCATTTTTTTTTTGCCCTTTCTTAAATATGTTTTCCCAGATGCGCCACTATCTTGGCTGCCCGCTGCGTGTCCGTGGAGCTGACTGGAACCAGCTGTGTCCATCACAGGGCAGCCCAAGCCTCTCCTCACAGAGGCTGGTCCTGCAGCCACCTCACTGCCAACACCTGGACACCAACACCCAGTATACCCACCAACACAACTCATGTTCATTACAAGACACTAAGTGGGTAGAAACAGCCACGAGAAGCACATACTATGCTTTTCAGTGTCCTCCTTGAAGTTTCACTAATTGCTGAGACTGCCCCTCTGTCACTTTCTTTCACTTCAGACTGGGACGTCACAGGCATGTGATGTCATCATCCATTACATGTGATACCTCACAGCTGATACGATGCAGTCTTTTACCAAGCGAAGGCTATGTGGCAAGTAGGTTAATACCATCAGAGACAGACAATAAGGCACTATTCTCCACTCGCCAGTCTTTACTATCACAGACCAAGAAAATCACAGTGCATTCAAAGGTCATGATCACTGTAGCCACTTTTACAAACACCAGAAGCAATGTGTTCTTCCCCAGGACTGAAGCCCTTGTTCTACACCATAAAAGACGAGGAATCTTTTCTCTGTTATTTGAAGTAACTTAAACATGAGATTAGCTTTGACGTTTTTAGGTTTCTGTACCAAGAAAGGTAGCAAACAGTACATACCAGCTTTTGAGGCCTATAGCTACTTCCAAGAAATCATTCACTACAGAATCAAAATCACGAGTTTTTTCAAGATCACACCACATTATTCAGTTGAATTACGGCTTCCCAGAAGAGCAAGAAGTGCCAAAGATGCAAGTACATTGCAAGAGGTGACGCATTTGCTTGTGGGTTAACTCTGAACACTGGTTAGCTTGTTTAAAAAATAAGTACTCCACAAGAACAACAGGTAAAAAGATGACACTTGCCCACATGCAAGTAACATGCCAAGTTTGGGTGAAGGAACACAGTATGTATAAACTCGCATTTTCAGTTTCAGGTGACCAACAAAGGACCTCATGCTTCAGACATCAGTTAAGAATGAACTTTTAAAAAAGTATCTTGGGATAAGTAGTGAAATAAGCTAGCAAGCGCAAGCCTCTTCTCACTTCTGAAAATTTCACTTAATGTAATGTTGAAATGTAGGACACCACCCATGAAATTTGAAGATATAGTGCAAACTTCAAGACCTGAAGTTGATGAAAAACCCACTGATTTCAGCCGAGTCAGAAATTCACCCACACTATAAGAAACATTAAGGGAAGAAAGGGATGGGGGGGAGAAGACAAAGACGTTTTTATTTCTACTACTAGGCAATTAAAGCCCACATTTTCTAGCACGACTATTTATGCAGAATTAAAAACTTCGCTGAACGTGTGCTTCATAGGCAAACTTTCAGTATTTTAACTTCTAGTGCAATGTCTTTGAAATTTACCATCCCAACCACCAGATATGATCTTTTCTACCCTTCCCTTGAACAAAATTTTCCATTGCTACTGCATACCTTACACCTACAGCCTCTTCATGATCTAACAGAAACAGCATCATTATTTTCAAATAAATTGTACTGATGTTTGCATAACAGATAATATTCCATATTTGTTTTCATCATAAACCCCAGTGAAATCAGAGGTGAACTAAAAATGGGAAGACAAGATGCATCTTCATTTCACAAAAGCTTTTCAGCACAGTCTGAGTGAAATAACATTCAGATGAGAGAGATCTTAACTACACCCTGCTCAGCCTAGGTGCCTTTCTGTTTTAAATCTTTCTTTCCAAAATGCTCCTCCTTCCCCTAAGCAACTTGCTTGTTAAACCTTTGTCAGAAATCTTTGACTTTCAGAATCAAGCAATATTTCCCCCCTTTTGTATTCTGCCACTCTTCTTGCTCAACATCCTACAGGGATTATTCACATATTAATATTCAAATATTAAAATAAATGAAAATTTAAAATATCTAATTCTGTTAGTAATTATTAAATACAAACTTATTAAATACAAACTTTTTAAAAAGTTTAAACATGTAGAACACTGAAAGGAAAAAAGTAATCAAGAATCTGGAAGGCTAATTGAAATAGAAAACTATTTCCCCAGAGCTGACCTTTGGATGAAGACTCACACACTCTGGGCACTTCAATTCTGTGTGAAGCACCGCTGAATGCCCATGTCTTGACATGGGTCCCCTCCTTTCCACAGAGCTATTCTGCATGATGTCACTACTGGAATAATGTATTTGTAATACATCCAGACAACAGTGATCTACATATGCCAAGGTGTTGTTTGGGAATCACTACAAATCTTTTGGCCATTTGGCCTGTGTGCCAAAAGAAGTAAACTTTTCTGTAAAGACAAAGGGATTTTGGCTGTTTCCCTGAAATTCCACATACATCACATAACGTGACGATTCTTAGGTTCAATAAAGCTTTTTTAAGTAAATTATTCTCGTTTGGCATATCTTGGTATACCATTTAAGGGACTACCAAAGCTAATGGGTTCAACAGAAAGCAAAAACAAGCTTAATCAAGTTTCCCCCACAAAAATAATAAATACAGATGGATTTTTTTTCTTTTCTTAAAAACGATACATAAACTGCAGGGTGTGTAAAGGTGCACAGATTCTCCAAGTCTGACAACTGGAAGAGGATATTATTTGAAGACAGGATTAAAATGAAGAGCTATGCCATCCTCATGACAAAAACAGTAGCATGGAAAAAAGCAGACACCATATTCACCTTAGGAATATAAGCAGAAATAGGATTATTTATTTTTAAAAAACAAAGCAACCCCACACACTCCCAGGAAAAACACAACAACGCCTCTCCCTCGCCTCTCATCACTCACAACCCCAAACAAATACTTCTTTCCCAGTTTAGTTTATTTGAAACATTTTCAGTCAACTTTCCAGTTAAATAACTTGAATAAAAAAGAAATAAAACCAAGCCCCCCACCTTTTCTGGTTCCGGCTGCCGCTGGCAACAAAAGCGCCACGCGGCCGCCCCTCCCCCCGCCGGGGTGTGGAGGAGAATGGAAAGAAGCAGGCAGAAACTGGTGGGTCGGGATAAGGGCA
>Ga0181612_154262_pt1 | contig 15168 bp, 6 predicted proteins | sample HoacroProtozoa21_FD_119630 | JGI IMG/M metagenome (GOLD analysis project Ga0181612, IMG submission 119630) | Hoatzin crop microbial communities from Cojedes, Venezuel. Combined Assembly of Gp0051906, Gp0051904, Gp0051908 | reverse complement strand
GGGCAGCCTGTTCCAGTGCTCCGTCACCCTCAGAGAGAAGAAGTTCTTCCTCATGTTCAGACGGAACTTCCTGTGCCTCAGTTTGTGCCCATTGCCCCTTGTCCTATCACTGGGCACCACTGAAAAGAGTTTGGCCCCATCCTCCTGACACCCACCCTTAATCTTACTGCCTTCTGCTTAATCTTACTGCCTTCTGCTTTGGAGGTCACGGAGAGATGGCTGAGCGAACTTCAGCAGTGGCAAATGCAAAGCATAAAATACTGTCATTGGGCCACGGTAAAGAAGGAGCCAAGTCTTAATCACATAAACAGATTCTCATATACTTTCCCCATGCTATTTTATAAAGTGCTTATATGACTGAAAAGATTAAGTTTGGAAAAAGAAGGCTAGAAAAATATTTTTACAGCTTTTTATTTATGGCTCTACTATGGTCAAGGAATTAGTTTGCATTTTACAAAGCAAAAAAGTGGGGGAGGAGAGAGGAGGAGGTATCTGAATACGGAGAGAGATTTGCACGGCTCTCAGAACGTTAAAGAAAAACTAAAATCCCGAGGAGTTACCACTGTCAGGCAAATCCTAGACTGGAGCAGGACTCGGTATCCAGGCAACATCAACATTTCAAGCTACTGCCAGTGCCGCTGACAGCTTTTGCTACTTTATGGTCACATTTGACAAAGAAAATGCCTGACATCATTGAAGTTCTTAGAAATTAATTTCTCATCCGTCCAGCAGTTGTGAGGCTCGGCAACATGTGGCACATGCACATCTTGCAAAAATTCAGAGGGAAAAGCCCTTTGGTGAGTTCAGGGCTGGGAGGGTGTGTGGTTCCTTGTTGCTCTGTAATTCTGGCGCTTCATTTCCCCCAAAGTTTCTTGTCCTCTCCCTCGGACACAGATACTTACTGTGCTCTAGGGAATGGAGCACATTTGTTGAAGCCATTTAGAAGTAGCTTCTGCTGCTGCACAACAGGTTGCAGGATTAGAGGAGCTCTTGGCTGCGCTCAGAAAGCCTCCACCTCTACTTTCCTAGTTCTTTTTGCATGGTGCAAAAGCCAAGTGGCTAAGTAATGCTAATAATGTTAATATATGAAGGGAAGAAGCTCTTGCATTTGTAGTCTCACAGGGGTAAGGTGGAACTGATGGGCGCAGAATACATACAGCTGGGTGGGCTCAGCGGTGTGAGGCTGTAGGGACTGTGCTACAAGGTAGAAAGGACACCAGTTTGCTGTGTCCACTTATTGAAATGCAAGTATTTTGGGGCTGGAAGTGTTAGTACAGTGAAGCTGAACCTTCGTGTTGAGGAACCAGCCTCATACTTCACCGTTGCTCAACACAGGGAGAGCTGAGCGCTCCCCAGGAATGGCTGCACTTTTGCACTCTTGGAACAAAAACAAAATCATCTTTCATCTTGGGAACCGCCTTGTGATGGTGACCAAGAAGAGGCTGGTAAGACACATGGAGCTTCCCGATCATTAAGATCAAGTAACGCAAAAACGCAGTAAAACTTGTTGCTAAACATGAAGATGTTTGCTCGCCGCTCACCAAGTAGCTAAGCACTTTAGGAGGAGATGCAGGGGGAGCTGCTAAGCTGCAGAAAGTCCTTTGGACTCTGCTGGTGCCCCACGCCTTCCCTCCGATGCCTGATTTGTGTGGACTGTGATGTGGCAGGTTTGTGCGGGCAGGGAGGGTAAAGGCTGGGGCAGGAGCATCCCCGTCCGGTTGTGGGTCTCCCCGAGCTTTGTGCATGACCCTGAGTGGATCTTCTCCAGGGTTTGGTGAGGTTTCATTAATTACTGTAGTTCAAGAATGTAATTTTTGTAGCATGTGACTGTAAATAGGGAGGGATGAAGGGTAGCAGGGGGAATTTGAAGGGCCTGATTTAGGCTGGTGATGCTGAGGGCTGTGATTCAAAATACAGACCAGCAGGACCTTCCTTGTCAGTGCTGTGCTTGACACAGGAGCTCCTGTTCTGCCTTTTAACATGTTGTACAGGGAAAAAAAAAACGCTCAGAAATTAATATACAGGCTTCCTAAGAAGCTCAACTTTGATGGCAATGAGCCTGATTTTAGCTACGGAGGCCAGTGGGAGTTTGGTCTCTTGGGCTGGTGGTTGATGCTCTCCACCCTGCGCTTGCCTTGCCCCACTCTGACACAGGGATTTTGCTGGTAGCCTTTGAACACATAGGTTTGTAATGGATGTAGGGTGCATGTAAACAGCAAGGAAAGTCAGATCCTGTGGTCACCATAAATGTCTACTTCATCTGCTGTAGGTCTTTGTTTTCTTTAAGATTTTGAATTATCTTTCTGGTTAATAGGGGTAGAAGGGGGACTGGTCTAAGCATGAGACTCTTGCAGTGCAGTAGCACACAGCATCTGAAGATGCCTTTTCACGTGAAGCTCTCACAGAGATGATGTCAGTTATCCCTGCTTGTGCAGTGGCCCAGTAGCAGAGCCGAGAATAAAACCAACATCTCTAAACTCCTTACTCAGCCCCATTTTAGTGTTCCTTCCTCACCTTCTCTGTCCTATTGGTACTTTATTATGATTGGAAACAACCTACCTGGTTTACAGGAATGTGTAGCTTGGAGCAATGATTTCTGTTCATGTCTATTAGCACAGAGGTTTTAATATTATTTGCTGCAGTGACAAACTTGCAAATAAGATGACGGTCAGATTTGCCAGGCCTTATTGCTAGCTGCCAAGGTGATGACAGGGTACTTTTTTTCCACAAGGATGTATTATGTAATAACAACGAAAGCATTCAGTCTGTGACACTGATAGGGTTTTGCAGGCTGGTTTAGGCAATCTTGACTCCGAGAGCCACAATTGCTCCAGATTGCCTTATGGAAAGCTCACAGGACTGTGTGAGAAACGTGCTCCTGGAAACAGACACCCACGTGAAGGACTAAGGATGCAGGATGCTTTTGGGGCAGACCAAGAAATTCAAGAGTTGGCCTTTGTGCTGCTAGATATGTCCAGAGCTCTGTAATCATAACACTGAGTTTCTGCTGTGATCCTCGATATGGAATTTAAACTGATAATGATGTTAGAGCTAATTGGTAGAGTGCTTTCTACTTTAAGTACTGAAACCACTGCAAGATTATGACAAGATTTGGGAGTCTGATGGCACTGTACAACAAGTTCTGGTCATCCGTGATACTAGTTTAGATAAGTTTCAAATGATGTTATGAGGTACAAATAGTAGTGTGATTGGTGTGATGCATTGCTAAGCTAAGTCACCACTAAAAGAGATTTCATGGTTCCAGCAGTCCCTCCTCAGTGTGAGGCTTGGTGTGTTTTGAGGAAGTGAATGCACTGGCTGCAAATTAAGTGCTGGCCTGAGAACTGTGTCGAGCTGCGATATGCCTGAGCACTGGTACCTGCCCTCTGATTCACAAGGGCATCCTAAAACCTAAATAACCAAGGAAGTGTTGTGCCACGAGTTATCCCCACTCTGTCTCTGGCTTTCAAGCAGTCCACCTAAGAACATGGCCAACAGCCTTTTCAGTCTCTTACTTTATCATTAGCTATTGTGAAAAGGTTTCAGACTATTTTTTCTCCTGCCAGGTATTGTCTGTGCAAACTGGCAGGGTTGGCTTTTCCAGGCATATTCTCTTACTGTCTTGTAGCTCCCAGGTTTCCAGCCCTTCTGTCATCTAGGCGTAAAGACTCAAAAAGCTTTCTCTAGTTCATGTCTGTGTTGGTTCCAGACAACCACAGAGATTTTTCACACAATCCTAAATATAACAACTCTGAACTTTATAACGCTTGGTGTTTTCACTTGCACAGTGAATGAACAGGGAACTTTTTACCACTCAGGCCATCCCACACGGTGCCTTGATTAACTCCCACCATAGGCTTGTGGCTCCCGCAGTCGCAGCGGCTTCCCAGCTGGATGCTGTGGATGTGTCGGATGCTTTTTTCCAAGTCACCTGTCTGCCAGTTACAGGAATTGGTGGAATCATCAAGAAATGGGAAATACTGGGGCTTGGATGGTTTCTAGATCGTTGTAGACAGTAAAACAATGCAGCTTTCCCTTACATGTCCACTGTCTCGGTCTTTGTCCCTGCTGTACCCTGGCAGATTGCTGAGGTACCTCTGTTACCATCTCAGGAAGCTTCAGGGTCTGTCTTTCTCACTGTGCTCTCATTTCTCTTAAAATGTCAGTAAAGTTTCTTTTGCTAACAGAATTACTGTGTTTGATTTGGGTGCAAAAAATCTCAAAAAAGCCCCCAAAACCTAACCAAAAAAACATCCTGGAAAGAGAAACCAGAAAGATTTTGAATGATTTCTCTTCCAGACCTCATGTATGTGATAACGAATGTTTCCTCCTCTATGCTCCCGTCTGTTCTGGCAGATCTTCCACAATCTGGGTGACTAATTCGAGTAATCTCTTTGGAGCTGAGGCATGTGAGACAGCCACCTGACACACGCAGTGGTCTAACACAGTGTGAACATTATGTCATGTTCTTGTAAGGAAGGAGCAGAGCCGTCGAGACCAACAGACCTCCGACTTGTTCTGTTCCTCACCAGCCTCGTGCCAGCCTGCTGCACGGGGACTTTTGGAAAGTCACTTTTCCCTGTGCAAAGAAGCTACAAACCATGGTACTTACCTGCCTTCTGTTGCAGATGAAGAGGGGCTATATGAGATCTAGCTGGTGGTGGTGGTTCCCAAGATGTTGATCTTGGGAAGTTAACAAAGCTGATTTACCAGTTGTTCAATTATAATGGCATTAAAGTATGCAATGCACTTGGGTTTATTCCTTCGCTTACAGCTAATGGAGCTTCAGAATCATTAATTCATAGGGAAAGTAAGGATAGGAAATGAAGGTAGATCTTGGGGGTTTTTTGTGTGGTTTTTTCCCTCTTGTATTGTTTCTGAACCACCAGATGAAGGTCCGCTGCATTTGTTAGGGATGACTTGAACAAATAGACTGAGGGAGCTGGCAGCAATGCAAAGAGGCTGTGCAGGGTGTTGGGTTTCAGTTCAGTCCCTGTCTGTGCATGGTGGATTCCTCCCTTTCTATTATAATCCTCTTGCTGCAGCAATCCCACTTGTAATGACAATGCAGTGTTGGGTGATCCTTTAGGAATTTCCCGCTTGGCATTACGCCTGTGTTTAGTTCATCGGATTGAGATCCAGTCCTGTGTGATGTCCTTAGTCATTCATGTAAACATACTGTCGGTAGCTATATAATAAGTAGTTAAAGCCTCTCCTATGGATACCCCGACTAGTCATAGGGATTTTGTGAGCTTTGAGTTTGAATTCAATGAACAATTCAGCTCACTGCTGGTTTAATGCTACAACACCCTGCTTTCACTGTCAACAAAACAATGTTTGCAATAGATCATGGAAAATGTCCATTTTGTGTAAACGCCTATAGGTAACCTGAACGTAGTCTTCAGGCTCTAAGCAGCTAAGAGCAGGAGAAGCGCATGTATGCAAACTCCTTCGTCCTTGAGCTTTGGCAGGCTTGAGGTTAGGAGTTCACAGGGAATGGTTCATTCCTGTGGAAGTTGCTGCTCTCTTGCGGCTGAACCAAATGAGGTCCCCTTTTCATCATTGAAGAACTTCATAGTGAAGGTGCTGGAGCCAGGAATGAGAAAGGCTGCTCAAGCATTAGCTAAGCATTTAGCTTTTCAAGGTGTGGTTCAACTTTCTCATCAGTCAGCGTTTTTGCACTGTCTCACACATCTAACAGGATGCTGCTGACCACTGTCTCTAATTTTCTGTGTATAATATACATAGCACATACGCCTTTGTTATATATGCTGTGGCATAGGAATGAGTCATTTGTGGGATGACTATCAACCCCAAAATTGCACTGTTGCCATTTTTCATTGTTAGGGAACACTTAAGATTATTTTCAACCAAAAATAGCAGAGAACAATAATACCAAGTCAGGAGAAGAGTCTCTTTGTCATCTTATTTTGTGTGCAAGCAAATTCCTTGGCTTTAGCTGTCAGATGTGTCTGCTCATTGTGGGGAGCAGAGGGATACAGAACTTGAAATTACTTTGAAATCTCATCATGCCATCTAGATTTTAGGATGAGGGCATTGCTTCCAGCGTGCATGTTGGTCACTAAAGTTGTTGATAGTTGTGCCAGTGTGAATGTTAAATCTGCAATGAATGTTCGTGAAGCTCTTTTACTGCTACTAGCTTCTGAATTGCAAATGTGGTGGCTATGGCTGTGCAACGAGGGGATGCTGGTTTTGTGTAGGGTTGAAATCTGAGGGCAGCTGAGAATTGGTGCAGACTGTTGCTAATTCAGTGAGTCTTCATCGTCTTGCCAAATATATCTCTTGCGGCACAATTGGTGGAGGACTATATTTCTGTGGAGCCGTGGTGCTCTGATTTTTAGTCTCTTGTGTTTTAAGATATTCACTATGGGACAGCAATAGGAATTTCACTCTTCAGGTCCTGGCCATCCCTAATGTGTCACTTTCTTGGAGTCATTTCTGGTTTTATTCATTTGCCGTCATTTGGTTTGCAAAGCATTCAGTGCTCGTTGAAAGACCTTTTCTTTAATTTAAACTGAAGGGGATATTTTGTTCAGTCCTACGATGCCCATTACAAGTTTAACATCATTTAATCTGTTCCAGTCCTGCATGAGAAGTGAGGAAGTGGGAAAGAAAGAAGAACAAGAGGAGGATGAAAAAGAGATTTGTGATGTTCCAGTGAATCCTATCACCTTCTTGAGGTTTTGTGGATGGATATGGTTGAAAGACTTGATATAAACAAGAAGAAAGAGAAGCAAGAAGAGATGAGAAAAGCACAAGTGGAAAAATACTTCTAAGGAACTTTATTGCCTCTACTATTTTTTTGGTAAAAGTTACTGCTGAGATGTTTTGCTTTAGCTGAGAACTTATTAAATTTTAGGAGTTGTGTCATCACACCAGACATCCTGTACTTGCTGGATCAAATACTGTTTTGCTGTTTTGAGCACAGCCAGACTGTCGTGTATATAAGAACGGCTCCATTTTTCACATTGTGAACTGAAATTGCTAAGGAAGTGAGTACTGGAAACATATGCAGCACAGTTTGTTAGTAGGATGTGGGGAAATAATAAAATTATCATTTGGATAGGATCATTGTCATCAGTCCCAGCTTATCAGTCTTTTGGGGTAGGTGCTCAGAGCCTGAAATATGGTGTGTTTCTTACTAGGAATCACCAATATGCCAATACTACCATCGTCATTACTCCTATTCCTGCTGGTTCATATTATAAGCTCTGGAAAGGTAGGATAGAAAAACATCACAAAGACGCCAGGATGTAATTTATAAGTAATTCACCAAGAGTTCTGGGGAATCTGGTATGCACCTTTGGGATGGCTAAACAGAAGTAAAATTAAACTTTCATATTTTTCAAAACCAATTTAGTGCCAGCCTGACAGCTTCAGAGATTGAAACCTTTCTTAATGAACAGCGAAAGCAGCACGAAGTAATATAAAAAAAGGGGATAAAGAAAAAAACTCATTACAGTGAAACACTTGGTTATGATTATGGGAAGTAATTGAGCCCAGCTTGGAATCATAAACTTGCAGTTCTTTTATGGGGTGTGAGCTGGATTTGGACCAGCTGGAGAAAGTGGTAGTTTGTATTTTCCTTTGAAAACACAGGCTGGATGCTCTGTTCAACCAGTCTGTAAATGGTGTTCGGGCAAAACAGGCTTTTTGTTATTGTACATTGCATCACTTATAGTCCTGAGCAGGTTTTTTTACAGCAAAGATCTCTTTTACATATTTATTTGCATGTTATTTGGAAATATTTTCCAATATTTTCCAAAGTGATGCCAGCTATCACAAGTTTGCTATTTATATGAAATACGGTTGCAGTTAAAACCAGTATGGTGTCGCAAGGCTTATAATCATGTCCTAGCACCACTGACAATGATAGAAAATGTTTAATTTTGCCAATATCGGTCTGTGTAATTGAGAAGAGAAATTTCAAAAAATTCCAATTTAGGGAAATTGTTAAGGAGAACCAGGCAGAGAAATGTGATCCATGTAGAAATGCAAACGTGATTCATGCTTCACCCTTCTAAGGGTGGATCTGAACTTTACTTCTTTGAGTAATGGCAAAAACAGAGGGAATTCTGAATATGGAAATTCTTGGCAACGAGGAAAGGGTAATACTTGGTTTTGCTGATTTGCAGTTTGAAGCCAGTTGAAGTGTTAATTGTCACTAGGGGGATACGTATTCTTTTTAGACTTACTGTTTTGTGCTAAATAAGCTCTTAAATTTGAAGGAGGAAAGTATTGTTTTTTCCATTTTCATGATGGAATAAATCCTGACAGAACTAACTTCTCCCCACTGCCTGCCCTGCACTCTGCTGCTGCATTTGTATATCAGGTTAAATCTCCTGTTAAAAAGGCAAGTGAGGAGATGGTTCAAAATGGCAGCATTTAAAGTATTTTCACCACGGCACAGAATTTATACCTCCATGAGACGGATGAATCAGTCTGTGTTTCAAAACTCTGATGGCTGGGTCAGACACCCCATGATGGCTGCCCTCGGTTGGTGCGGTGGCATTTTCTGTATTTCCCATCTGGAGACCAAATCTGAATACTGAACCCCCTATTCTACCTTGTAAAACAAATCTTCACTTTGCATCCAGAGAAAGGAAGATTTTTGTTTTGCTTCTGCCTGAAGAATTACATTAAGTCACTGCGGAGAGGTACAGAAGGTACTTTTATCCTAAGAGATGGAGAACTGAAAAGTAAGAAGCATCGAGCAGAGGAAGCTCAGCTGGATGGGCCTTTTTCAGGTTGGATTGCAGACGACTCCTGCTGTGAGATTTACGTGGCCCTGTGAATTAGTGAAAAAAGTAGCAGAAGAAAGTTTATCTTTTCTACTTTGTGTGCTCGAGCCTCCCTTTTTTAGAAAACAGCAAGTGGTTTAAGGGGATGGAGGGCTGGGATCATAAGGGAAGGACATTGCTAGGTGGGTTGGGCACACAGGCGGCTGGTGGCATGAAGGCAAGAACTGGCATAAGGGATCTCCAGGCGATGTGGGTCCTTTTTTAGCTCTAGAGGCTTTTTTAGGCTCTATTTTGGACTGGACACTAGGTCATCACATAAAACTGTCAGAGAAATAGATGATTTGTGGCGAGGATGGTGGGGCTGGAGGCAGGTTGGTGAGTTACCAGCATAGACACTACTCTAAAGCCATGAAACAGGTCAAGTCCGGCCAGCTTAGCAGATATGGCAGGACTAGAGAAGCATTTCACACACATGCACGAGTGTTTGCTCCTTCTCCCCAGTAACATTATTAAGTTGTCCAGTGCTTGGTACCTCTCAGAGCAAGCCTGTGTATGTTTTTTGGAAGGGGATGGTGTTATCCTTATGCAGCTCGAGAAACATAATATGCTATAACTAATTTGGGAGACTTTAAAGTAGCTTGACAAGAGTCCATTTCATGGTTGTTTGGAAGGGATTTGTGTTTTCAATCTGCAGAACATAGATGGCCCCAAAGGAGCTCTTTGAAGCACGGCTTTTTATTATTAATTTTATAAGATCCTTCCACTGGAATCATTAAGAAGATGTAGTATCTGGTGTAAATGTGCTAGTATCTGTTAGACCATTAGCTGTGGGAGACAAAATGATCATACTCAAAGCACTTAGTGCTTTTTTTTAACAAACTACTGTGAAAGTCAGTTGTTAAACAGCCTTATTTCATTTTCTGGTAGCTCTGTGCAGGAACATTAGGGTCTTGCTGCTTTCCTTAATAAGGGAAATGAGCCCTCCTGGTGCAGTGGCCCTGCTTGAAAAGGTCATCAGCTGCTCTTTATCCTTGGCCTGTATCAGAAAGGGGGTTGTTTCCGTGCTGAAGTAATACCAATTCTTACCTCATTAAAAAGGGATTTAAATTTTTGGCTTCTAATGACATTAAGTCATTTTCAGCAGTCCTTTGGCCACTGAATAATAAGCAGTGCTTTTCTAAGGAGGTGAAACTTGAGGTCCAGATTGCATTGGTGGTGTAGACAGCATTTCTTGTGTGTTTAGCCAAGTAAAGACTGGAAAGGGAACTGTATAACTGTCTTCAAACATGTCGAGGGCTGCTCCAGAGCAGAAGGGAACAGTCTGTTCTCCCTGTGCATAGTGAGTAAGACAAGAAACAGTAGGCTTAAAGTGGATCAAGTAAGATTCAGTTTTGCTATTGAGGAGCTGTTTTTCAGGTGGGAAGGACTGTGAAGGTCATGGGTGTCATGGAAGTAGGTTGAGAGCTGGCCCATGACACATGCTTATGGGGAAAGCCAGAACTTGTCCCACTATGGCTACGGTTTCAGTCACAGTGGCATGAGCATGGCAGAATGCAGGGAAGGGGCAGTGAAGATGAAGGTTGCAGAGGTAAATGTGGTGGTCATACAAGGCCGGATGGAATGTGAAGAGCTTGGCACTTCCTACAACTGCTTTAAAACAAATAAAGTTACACTGACACTTCCTGCTGCCAATCCTTCAACATTTCTCATTGCTCCACCTGATTCTCCTCTGCACTGGGTGAACAGTGAGCCTCAAGGGAGGGGCTGGAGATGGGCTTTTACATAAAGCACTGTACTGACAGGCTGCTTTTTTACAGAAGATTGTTATTTGTTGAAAAGCACTGGGATCTTCACTTCCAGAGCTGAAACAGGGCCACAAAGATGGGGGTAAAAGAAAGTAGGAGGACAAGTCAGGAGAGAAAAGGCTGAGAAAAGCCTTAAATGAATCATTATGGTTCCTCACTTGGATCTCTGTGAGAGCCCTGTCTGGAAGGTAATTAAGTGTCGTGTTAATAATTTGATTATTTTGGTCACTAAGTGGATGAACAAAGGTGCCCTTTGTCCTGTCTTCTTCCATGTTCTCCATAGTAGTAGCTGAGGATGGCAGAGGAACCTGCTGTCATTTCTGCACCTTCATTCAGGGTCCCTGATGTCCTGGGACATCCTTGCTTTGATACCTTGGTAACAGCCATCTTTCTGAGAGACCAGAGCTTGCAAGATATCTGTGTGGATAAAGGTCTTTTCTGCAATATTCGTGGCTGTTTTTTCATTTCCTTTCTAATGACATTTAGTCCCAGGAGCAATCGTGGGCACAAAGAGAAAGGCATGCTTCTTTGGAGATGAGGAAGGTGATAGAACCTTTAATTCCTCCTAGGAATTAAAAAGATAGGACTCTCATTACTCATATAGGGTTTGATTTTTGAAAGATCTGAGCCTTGAGTTGCAGTGATGTCCAGAGGAAAGGCTGCTGCTCTGTACTTTAAAAAAAGCTTTTAATTTAACAGAACATTTACTGTAATCTTAGGAAGGTTGACTATGATAGTTTGACCATGCCTTGATTCGTGCTTGCACCCCTTTCCAGCTGCTCAAGACCTAGCCCACGCTGATCAACCCTTTCCTAAAATAAACAGCTCTAAATGCGCAGGCTCAGAGCCTAACATAATACAGCGCGGCTGGCTGGGATGAGCCACAGCCCCGTGAATGTTTGTCTCATTCAAAAGACCACGAGGTGGATTTCAATTGTGTTACAAACAGCTGTCCTGGGTGCCTTTTGCTTTGCAGGCAGCAAATTTGAATGGAGCAATCTATGCCGAGCATATAGATATGCATAGCACGGAGAGGGCAAGTTGCTAGAGAAAGTCCAGCCCGTCGCTCCGGCTGCGGTTTCCAGAAAGTATCAGCCTTCTTTTTATGAACTGGCAGAAGCTCGTTCTCGTTAATCCATTAGTCATTAGCTGCGGAGGGCCGGGCGTTTCAGAGCTCGTTGAGAGACAGCTGGACTATGCTGTCGCTGTGAAGACCCAGCACACATGAATCAAAATAGTTGGGTGATGTCATGTCACGGCGTGAGCGTGCCCGGGACGCTTGCTGCCAGGAATTGTCTGTCCAAGGGTGGTTTCCTTTTACAGCCTTTTTAAAGAGTCATCATGCTGAGCTGCACATGACAATTCCCTTCAAGAGGGCTTGTGGCTCCTTTGCATAGTTAGTATTTTTTAAACGAGGGAGCTTATCAGGCGGTTCCTGACCTTTCTGCATGAGCTGATCTGCTGGGAAATGTTGCTTCAGTCTCCGAGCCTTCTGACGGCTGATGGATAAGAGCTCTGCGGCTACAAGCTGGGCAGACTTTGAACTTCTCCCCGTGTCTACAGATACTTGCAGGCGAGTTACTGTACGCTGGAATTAAGACTGAAAGCGCCTGGCGTGTGAGGTTTGGCAGGCTGTTGCGGAGCGGCTCTCCACGAAGACCACAACCAAGTCCTCGGAGCTGAACTGCTGGCAAGCTGGACTACGTGGTCTTTCTGGAGCTTTATTTTCTTGCCCCTGGGCTGTTGGTGTAAGCGACACCTTGCCTTGCCCTCGCGCTGCTTTTTTTCTTCAATCCTGGGCATGACAGACAGCTGCTGCCGCGTGAGTGCATGTTGCAGCTCATGAAGCGTTTTGGTAGCTTTAGAGGGAGCAAGAAGAGAAAGGAGCAGTGCAAAAGCTTGGAGAGACGGCAGTCCGATCCTCGTGGCCTGTTCGGTAGGAACCTTCTATATTACCCATCCGAAAAGGAGGGAGATTGGTCTTTGGGAGAGGGCAGCAAGTGAGGGATAGCGAGTAATGGAGCAACAATTTTGTCCTTCCCAATTTCATTGACTGAATTGTGCAGTCGTTGCATGGAGGTTATTTACATGTTGGTTGGCATCAGGGATGAACATCTGAGCTGACACCTGTAACACACATCAGATACAACCTTTAGGAAAACAGTGATGGTACAGGAAGCTTTACAGTAAATGCTATGAAATCTATTAAAAAGGGGCTGTTGACTAACATTAACTAACAAATAGTAACTAAATGCTAAGTTAGGGCTAACACTGTATACAAAAAGATGAATTTTAAGTAGAGAAAAATTGCATATCAATCTGATAAGTAATGTGTTTTAAGACATATATTTTTGATACTACAGCTGCTAATATAATTGTGTTTGAGTTGCAATTAGGGACCATTCTTCCTTAATCAAAAGCTTTTCCCGGTCACTGAGTGTTAACTCTAGTACAGGTGCTGAGCTGTGTGTGTCAGAGAGTCTATGTATCATGTAGGGATCAGCTGGCCTGGAGACAAGGGGTATTCCAACAGCATCTGGGTGTATTTCTTAATACTGAAGAAATGTAATGTTTAATGCATTTCCTATATGGACTAACAGTAGCTGAATTACAGAAGACCGTGAGTGCTGCTTAGAGATTCTGTCCTGTGACTAAGTGGTTTAAAACTGGTGTTACACTGAATCAGCCGGATAAGGCACAGTTTAGAGAGTCTTGACTCGCACAACTGGTAGTCAAGGCTCTTTTTCACTCTGTCAGTCAGGAGTCACTGCATTAAATCCAACAGAATGACAAAGGTAGGAGTTGTGTTGGACCATACGGATGGTGCGGAGAGATATGTACAGATTTAATGATGGAGAGTTGCTATTGATGGATGGGTGGCTGCCCAGAAAGCTTGTTTTTCTATTATTTAATATGGGAATAGCCAACATCTGCAGAAGGGTTCACTGCTGGAAGCACCAAACATCATGTTGCAAGTCTTCCTCGGAGTGGGACTCTAAACCCCATCCTTACCTTCCTCCATGGAGAAAATAATTTGCCCTGCACCAAAAGTACTGGCTATATGAACTGTAATATTTGTGACGGTAACAAAAAAAGGTTGAAAGTGTAATGTCAGAAATGCCAAAAAACTGCTCCTCCTTATCCTCATTCCCCTTAATCCAGCTCCGGAGCCCACTCCAGTTGTACACAGTGAGCACTAAGCAAAGTTTTCTGCGCAGTATTTACAGAGTTTGCAGATGCCATTCTTGTAAGAGCGTGAGCAGGTCAGCTCCCTGCATTGCATTTCCATCATGAACAGAGAGCTACCAAGCCACAAGAGTGGGAAACAGTGAACGGGATGTGTCTGTGTTACTGCCTTCCTCAGATGCGCTGCCGCGAGGATTGCCTCTGCCATTCCATTGGAGTCTGGATTCCTTTTGGAAAACACATTAACCCTTGCAAATTCTTTCCCCCCCCCCCCCCCAAATGGCCTTGATTATTTGCAGGGAAATGTCACAACAAAAGCTTTGTATTATTTGCTAGATTTCATCTGTATCTCATAGCTATTATGCCTTACTAAACACTTTCTGAGCAGCTCTCAAGGGAACTGCCGGTGCTCAGCAGGCTTTGTGATCAGTGTGTGGCGTGCGGGAGTGCTGGTAGCAACCAGAGTTGGTGGCTCATCAGGTTTAGTCACACGCTGGTGGATCCCCTTTCATTGCCATCTAGCATCAGGGATAAGAAGTGAATGACGGCAATCCAGCATGGGCTTTCCCACCCCGCTCTCCCAGGTGGCCATGCTGCCACGGCCTCCAGCCGGCTACCAGCCTCCCTGCTGCTGAATGGGCTGGTTTGCAGAAAAAGGGGTGCAAAAGGAAAGAAGAGGAAAAAGTCCTTATATGCCCTGAAAAAGGGTGATCTGTCACCTGGACTAGTTGAATACGAATTCCTGATTTTTCTTGGCCATCTGTGTAAGTGTTTTAAGGAAGAGCCCTCTGGTCATTGTAAATAGGATTGGGCCAGCATGGCTTCTTCTCTTCCCAGGGACAGATAGCATCAGGCCACCGCAACTAAAGTTATCAAATCCTTCTCGAGTAGTACATCTGTGTATCAGTTGAACTAAACCCCATCCTTCCTCTGCAGCAATGAAGAGGTTGGCTTCCCAGTAGAGAAGCAGAGGGTCAAGGATGGGTGTCTCTGTAACTCCCTGGTTTTGGAGTCTTACAGTCCTTTTACACCAAGTGAGCAGCCAGAGGAGACATTAGTATGGCCAAACAGAAGCAGAGAGCATGCAGAGAGGGGAAGGAGAAAAGCATGAATGAACACCAGGAACGAACAAGAGCAGGGAGAGCTGTGGGGCGAAGGCAGAGAGCACACAGCTTTGATCTGGGCAAGGAACAGCCAACAGAAAGACCGCAAAGCTTGAGCCATCCACCGAAGAGCAGGGAAGCTGATTTGTGCAATATAATTTTGGCAGGGCTGAGGACTGAGATTACCCCAATGGTCTCAAGTTGCATTGGGGGAGGTTTAGATTGGATATTAGGAAAAATTTCTTTACAGAAAGAGTGGTCAGGCATTGGAACAGGCTGCCCAGGGCAGTGGTGGAGTCCCTATCACTGGAG
>Ga0181612_151757_pt1 | contig 15169 bp, 9 predicted proteins | sample HoacroProtozoa21_FD_119630 | JGI IMG/M metagenome (GOLD analysis project Ga0181612, IMG submission 119630) | Hoatzin crop microbial communities from Cojedes, Venezuel. Combined Assembly of Gp0051906, Gp0051904, Gp0051908 | reverse complement strand
TTGGAAAAGACCTCTAAGATCAAGTCCAACCATCCACCCAACAGCACCATGCCTTCTAAACCGTGTCCCAAAGTGCCACATCTAGACGTTTTTTAAACACCTCCAGGGATAGGGACTCAACCACCTCCCTGGGCAGCCTGTTCCAGTGCCTGAACACTCTTTCAGTAAAGATTTCCCTAGTATCTAATCTAAACCTCCCCTGATGCAATTTGAGGCCATTGCCTCTCATCCTGAATGTTTCATTTGTTAATCCATGTTGTTTGTTGTTAATCTGTAGTCATGAATTGCCAAGCCCTGTGGATCCTTCTGTTCTCCGTATGGTTCAGCAGCAAACTCAGCAGCAATCTGCAGCTGGATCACAGAGAAGAACCCAAGACAGCAGTTTTAACCTTACTCATTATGGGGTCCAGCAGATCCCTTCTGCCTATAAAGATTTAGCTGACCCATGGATTCAGGTAATTTGTGAAAGAAGCTTCAAATGTAAATACTGATTTTGGATTGTTTTGCTAGATTTGTCAGATCAACAACTAAAAAATTTATTCTGAATCACATCAGCTTCATGGTTGATAATTATTGGGAAAAAATTGTATTTAACGTGCATCAGAAGAGAATGTTTTCCAGTCTTGTTTTAACTGGGGTTTCCGTTTTGGACCTTATCTCGGGCCTCGTATTAAAGGCCTATGTAATAAATTTTGGTTGTGCATGTGTCACATAAATGCGAAGCTGGCACTTACTGTTACATAAATTGTGCTGCAGGAGCCGAATGACCTAAATAATCTCTTAGAGTCTAGAGGTGGGTTCAGCTGAGCAGGGGTCACGTGCTTAAAAGTGAAAGAAGTTGTATTGCCTATATTTCTGCTGTAAGTTTTGTCTGATACAGCTGGACCTTGGTTTCAGGGTTGTTTATATCAATGTCTAAAAACAAACTCCGTACTGAGTAATTAAAATTCAGAGTGAATGAAACCATCCATACAGTCATCCTCTCACTTTGCTTAACAGAGTTTTTGGAGAACCAATGACTTATCATTTATGATGTTTCATTTCGATCACAGAATTATTTTTTAAGACACTTTACCTTCTGACACATTTTACTGTCAGGCTTGTTAAGGTGATTTTTCACCAGAAACATTTCTTTGCTTTTTCTGATTGTTGTTCTTGGGTACTCAGGTTGCAGTATTACTTAGCTTGACTCATGTAACATTGCTTTTTCCTTGGCAGGTGTTTGGAATGGAGTTAGTTGGCTGCTTGTTTTCTCGAAACTGGAATATACGAGAGATGGCACTTAGGCGTCTTTCCCATGATGTCAGTGGGGCTCTGTTACTGGCTAATGGTGAAAGCACTGGAAATTCTGGAAGCAGCAATGGAAACAACACAAGTACTGGAGCTCTGGGTGCAGCTAGTGGGTCATCTCAGACCAGTATCTCAGGAGATGTGGTGGTGGAATCCTGCTGCAGTGTGCTGTCCATGGTCTGTGCCGACCCTGTCTACAAAGTGTATGTTGCTGCTTTAGTAAGTAGTTTTTTACTCATCGTATTCTAGTAATTTCGAAGTTACCTCAGTTTAGAAGGGCAGGGGGAAGGAGGAGATACATGAAGTCAGGAATCCTACTAATTGTTGTTGAGCGTCACTGGTGACTTAACTTTTAACCATTACCTGAAGGTGATGAACAACACTGGCCAAGTATAAGGAAATGCTTACTGGAATGCTTAGTATTAACAGTACTTGTATGACTAGGTTCTTTCCAATCTCAAAGAATATATGAATAAGTCTAACAGTGGATATGTAGTAAGCTATTTATTCTTTGAACATTTCACTGATATTTTGAATGCAATTTATATAAAACTATTTACAACTCTTTAAAAAGAATAAAAAAGTTGTGTAGCTCATTTTGATTTCAAATGTATTGCTTTTTTCCTTTCTCTTAGAAAACTTTAAGAGCCATGCTGGTATATACTCCCTGTCATACTTTGGCAGAAAGGACTAAACTACAGCGACTTCTCAAGCCAGTTGTAGAGACAATATTAGTTAAATGTGCAGATGCCAACAGGTATGGTGTCTCATGAACTTCAAACTCATTTTGGATTGTTACTGAAATGTATTGAAGCTTCATTTATTGCTATGTATTTGGAACTAGGAGACCATTTATAGTTGGTGGTGAAATAAAATGTGTGGATCATAAGTATAATTATATAATGTTTTTGTTAAAGTCTAATTGCTACCAGCAAACTGCTGTCTTGAAAGATGCAGGTTTTGAAGGCACCTGATTGTATTTTTCCAGCAGTTACAGATCTTAGATGCTTGCATAAGACCTCTTTCCCCCTCTTAAAATAAAGATGATGTTAGGTCATCAACAGTTCCCTCCATCTCAGTTGATACTGCTTTGGTCTAATTCTCATGACTCAGCTTTAAGCAGTCAGCAAGTACCCTTCAGCAAGTACCAATCACGTATGTTTCCTGCTTCAACAAAAGCTGTTGTACATCTGTGCTGTGAAGTGTTAACATACATGTTATGTTAACATAACACTTCTACTTTTTATTTCACAGTGCAGTGTTAGGAGATGACTGTTCTGAGTGAATGCCCTTGATGTTTCTGCCATGAGTGGGGCTTGTCTTCCTGTCCTAAGCTACCCTGTCTTCTGCTAGACCAACCAGTTCTTTCACCTGTACTGTAACACAGATGCAGAAGTCCACCAGCTTGACTTTCATCTCTTTAGGTTTAGTTCCTGAGGAGCACTGCTTCTGAAACTGCAGTTAGAGATGCCCCAGCAATAGTCTAGCAATAAAATGCCTAAAGTTAAAGGAAAACAGAACTGTTCATTGTGTTGCTGGATTCTTGGATTTGACCTGTTTTTGCAAGAAGATGAGGTCCTATTTGGGTTTTTGTTTGTTTATTAGTGATAGACATCACATTTCTGGAAGTATCCTTTTAAAAAAGTCACAACTATTGGTATCTTGCAGATAGAGGATTATAGAAATGTACTGGGATGAAGTGATGTGAAGTAATTTTCCACACACAGTTCCAAGCTGATGATTGTTGAAATGTAATTATTAGAATGTTTTTCCTTCAAAGCATCTGCTAAAAGAGTTATTTTTTGGTTTTTATTTCATAGTCGAACAAGTCAGCTTTCAGTCTCAACGCTATTGGAGATGTGTAAAGGCCAAGCAGGCGAGCTGGCAGTTGGGAGAGAAATACTTAAATCTGGTAACAATAGCTCTTCATATATAATTGAATTATAATTATAAGCAAATATACTGAAGTGTTTTAAGTTTAATTCAGGATTTATCCAATATCAGCATAGCAAAGAGAGAACAGTATCTCTCAGCAGTTTGGGAGGCGGGTAATTTGGGCACACAATGTGTATTTCTATATGATACAGTTCTGATATTTATTTAGGTCAGAATTTAGATTGTGAACATATCCTTATTTTACCAACTTTTTTTTTATAGGGTCCATTGGTATTGGTGGTGTTGATTATGTCTTAAAATGTATTCTTGGAACCCAAACTGAATCTAGCAACTGGCAAGCACTACTGGGGCGACTTTGTCTAATAGACAGACTTCTGTTGGAATTTCCTGGTGAATTTTATCCCCACATTGTCTGTGGAGATGTCTTACAGGCTGATACTGTAGTAGACAGGTACATGCTTCTGCTGTGTGACTGTTACTCTTCATAGTTGAATGTGCTATTGGTGATTTTTTTAAAAAAGTTGTTCTAGTTCCTGTAAACAAATAGTATATATTTATATGCAAAAGTGCACTTACTTCAGAGAGTAAATGGTTGCCTTTTTTAAAAGCTTCTAATAGGTGAATTAATTTTGACACACCAGTGCAGCAACGTCTCCTTTCTGCTGCAGAACTGACAGCTAAATGCATTATCCTGAAATGGCTTTCTTGGCACTAGTTAACTAGAGCATATCAGTGTATAAAACACCTCTTTTCTTTTTTTTAGGTATAATAAACTTCTGTCCCTCTTAACTTTTGCCGTGCAGTCAATTGACAATTCCCACTCAATGGTTGGTAAACTATCACGGAGAGTATTTTTGAGTGCAGCAAGAATGGTGGCCAGAGTGCCCCATGTTTTTGTAAAGCTGTTAGAAATGTTGAGTATGACGAGCTCGAGTCATTACGCAAGGATGCGTCGACGTCTGATGGCAATAGCAGATGAAATGGAAATTGCAGAAGCCATCCAGCTAGGCATGGCAGAAATGCACTCTGGGGAATGTCGACATGAGGACTTTTTGCAGCTGCCTGTGCCAGATAACTCTCCAGAAGCTACAGAAAGTAATACTCCTGACAATACTGTCCAGTTATCAGGGAAGAGTGGGAAAGGTTTAAGTGATAAAAAACAGAGTGCCAGTCCAGAGGACATTTCTGAGACTCTGGCTGGCCTTGCTGTGGGACTTCCTGTTTCATCAGTAACCACTGAGCAACCAAAGCCAGCCATTCAAACAAAAGGAAAGCCCCACAGTCAGTGTTTGAACTCTTCTCCCTCATCCAGTCATTCCCAGTCACTATTCCCAACGCTTCTGTCTCCTTCAAACCCATCTGTACCAGCTGGCACTGTAACAGATGTCTCTAAACTCAGACCTCAGGGATTCGTTCCCTGCAAAATCCCCTCACCTTCTCCTCAAACACAGCGGAAACTTTCTCTCCAGTTTCAGAGAAACTGTTCTGAAAATAAAGAATCAGAGAAACTTTCTCCAGTTTTCACCCAAGCCAGGCCATTGCCATCCAGTCACATACACAGGCCGAAGCCATCACGACCCAACCCAAGTGATGTGAACAAGCAGGGAGAGACCTCAAAAAACAGTATGACACTTGACCTGAATGATATTTCACAGTGTGATGGCAATAGGAGTAGTAGTAGCAGTGCAGTTATACCAAGTGAAGAGACAGTGTTCACACCAGTAGATGAAAAATGTCGACTGGATGTTAATGCAGAGCTCAATTCCAGTATTGAGGATCTACTGGAGGCCTCCATGCCGTCGAGTGATGGCACAGTGACATTCAAGTCTGAAGTTGCAGTGCTTTCTCCTGAGCGGGCAGAAAATGATGATACATACAAAGATGATGTAAATCATAATCAAAAATGCAAGGAAAAGATGGAAGCTGAAGAGGAGGAAGCTTTAGCTATTGCTATGGCAATGTCAGCATCTCAAGATGCCCTGCCAATAATTCCCCAACTACAGGTCGAAAATGGTGAAGATATCATAATCATTCAGCAGGATGTAAGTATTTGGGAATTTAGCATACGTCTTAAGGTTCACTGAATTTGTAAAGCAGTGCTGTTGCGTTTTTACGTAACTTTGGAAATAGAGAGGTACTCTGTACCCTGTCTTAGGAGTTGGAGTATAAACAGTCTGCCTGTTGAGGGTGCTTCATGGTTATTAATAAGATTAGAGAAGGTATTTGGAAGAGAGACACAATGTCATATACCAACCTTTAAAATGGCAAAGAACAAGGTGTAAAAGTGGGGAAGACAGGAAATGAGAACAAAGTTTTTAAGCAGGAGTAGAACTGTACTGATTCTTAATGCTGATTTACTTTGACGGCAATCATACAAAACCATACCGGATTGTGAAAGAAAAGGGAGAGTTGGAAGAGATCTTGTTGTCAGCACATCTTGAGAGAGAAGGTGTGAGATACTTTAGAAGTCAGAAAAAAGATACTTGTTTGCAAATAGACAAAACCACAAGAAATAAGAATAGAGAAAGGACTGTTTTATTTGTGATCCTTTGCATGAGGTAACAACGTGTGAAGCACAAAATGGGAGAAATAAATTAAGCAGAAAACTTTACTTTGGGTGCAGACTAAAATCTTGATTAGACATGAGATCAGGAATAGAAAAAAAGTCTTACTGCTATTTGTGTCCTTAAATCTTGTCTTTCACCTTCAAGTCGTAACACAGGGGAGGCTCTCTGTTCATACAGTAGGAGTATGTGGATTATGGAATACGCTGGTGTTCTGGTCTCAGCTGAAACATGTGTAACATGCAGTACAAAGAACTGCAAGGTAGAAGAAAGGCATATAAGCTTAGATATTTTATAACCTTGCAGAATGTCTGCATTTTAGATGCATGCTAGTAAATGTGAAATTAATTTGGAATTCAATTCTCAGACACCAGAAACCCTGCCTGGACATACCAAAGCAAAACACCATTACAGAGAAGACGCGGAATGGCTTAAAGGTCAGCAGATTGGTCTTGGAGCTTTCTCTTCCTGTTACCAAGCTCAAGATGTAGGAACGGGGACATTAATGGCTGTAAAACAGGTAAATATTTCAAAATACTTCACTTTCTTGAATATATTATGTTTGTTCTTCAGTATTTCTTTGCAATATTAAATATAAAAGCTCTCTGCTCTCACAGACTTCTTGTGTTCCTTGCTTCCTCTGCTCCCTGTCATGTCTTCTCATGTAATACATAATAAAAAGTCTTTATGTGCATGGTATTGATGTAATATTTTCATTTTTTTTAACATCTCCTTAAAATGAAAAAATACTATGCTTTTTTATATGCTTATTTTTTTCATAGTTTCTCAAAGGCATTTTTACTTTTCTCAAGTTCATAAATCAGTGACAGATTTAGGAATAGAGCCCAGATCTCGATTCCAAATTGATGGCCTATTTACAAGGTAGCTTCCCCTTACTCATCAAAATTTTTTCCCTAAAACAGTCAAAGTGGAGGAAATGTAGTTTAATGCTTGTTTCCTCTGATTCAACGGCCAACTTTGAGGCAAGTATTTTTAACATTTAAATTAATAGATATGGAGGTGCGACTGAGAAAAGGGGCCCAAATGCACATGCTTCGTGCAAGATTTTTGAAGGTTCTAGATGTGAGTAAACCTTGCACACTTAAGATGCCCTAGGTCTGAATCAGTGATACCAACTTAGAGGGAATCGTAGTCCTAACATTTTCTTATTAATTCTAGAATGAACTTACACCTATGGAATTGAGCAATTTCAAAACACTTAATCAAGGAAAGGATATCTGTTGTCAGTTATTCCTCCTCTGAAACTCCCTTGCTTGCAAAAGAGAAGGACTGTTCATTTAGTCCTTGAGTCTCCTCCTGGAGAGATGATGACGCCCAGGGGAAATTCTCTGCAGCATACCATTATTTCAGATGTAGTATGGATAAGAGCTGGAGCTGGCTCCAGGGCTTCTGATCTGCTTTCCCGCCCCCTATCAAATTTCTGGGATAAGAGGCTTAGTTATGAAACAGATAGTATCGTTTAACTGTAAAAATCTTACAAATAACAACACTGCCAGAATGCCATTTCAGGCCTTATCTTTCATCCTTTACTTCAATATCTGGGAAAAAGAAAAAAAAAATCCTAGTTTAAGCAGAGGAGAGTCAAGAGGGAAGTCTCCCCACTCCATACTTGGAGAGATTTTTATTGGTATTTCCCTAGAAGATCACTCTTAATTTTCTGTGACTGTCTCACACAGAGATAGATTCTCAGCTGAAGGGGCTTGAGATAAAAAAATGCTATTTCTAGATGGTGGAAAAGGGTAGAAACACATCCATTCTTGTTACTGTGCTGAAGTGGAGGTTACAGGACTGGTAATTATGTAAGATAAATGTGAATAACATATTTCAAAACAGGTGACGTATGTCAGGAACACATCATCTGAGCAAGAAGAGGTAGTTGAAGCACTGAGAGAAGAAATAAGGATGATGAGTCATCTAAACCATCCTAACATCATTCGAATGTTGGGCGCTACATGCGAGAAGAGCAACTATAACCTCTTTATTGAATGGATGGCAGGTAAACAACTACTGTGCCAAAGAAAATTAAAATACCAGATGAGTCTCGAACTATGTAGTTTCATACACTATTTTGCATCCCTTTAGTCTGCAGACTTGTATTTTCATTGCTGTTGGTAACCAGTGTAAAGGTCTACTTACAGAACAGTTTAAGTTACTGTATTGACACTGGTGTGTCCTTTTTTTGATTTGGAATTTTCCATACCTAATGTGTCATACAGTTAAAGTAGTTGGAAGCCCTGAACAAAAATTCTACTACTTTTTCCTCAATTTCTGAATCTAAATGGACAGTTGGAGACTTTGAGAGACAGGCACTTCAGTTGGATATACATCAAACTGTTGCATTGTCAATGTACCTGTGTAACTTTAACTTGTTCTTAAAAATAATTTTACTGGAAAGTTTGAATACCCATCACTTGTTTTTATCCCAAGCATTTTCATAAAAAAGTGTGCAAAGGCATTTAAGAACTTAAAGCAAACTTCTACTAATAGGTAGTAAGTGGGATGCTTTGGGAAAAACATGTTCAAATCTTAAATATATTGTGTGGTAATCTAGTAATAAAGAGCAAAATATTTTCATTATTTTATAGAGCAGGAGCAATAAAGTCTATATCCTTTTTTTAAGAAGGAACTTTATTAATTTAAGGAAAGCGATTATATGTTGTTGCAGTTACCAAGACTGGATTTGGTGTGTTGTACCTCCTTATTTCTTATAAGAGAAAGTTTTGCACCGTAACTTACGTTCTTTGGCAGAAACCACTTAGCAATACTAGAATGCTGACAAGAAACGCCCAGGAAAGTGTTACTACAAGCAATAATGCAGAAAATATTTTCTCAAAACTAAAGGTGTTTAACTTTTTTTAAGGTATAATTTTTCTGAAATAATATTATACAGATAAAGAAATGAAAGGAATTGTTTTTACCTCATTCAAGCTCAAGTTATATTAGAATACTTTGAGAGGCACAATGGGAATCCAAAATCTTGAGGATCTGTTTACCAGTTTTGGAAAACAGAGGAAGATACTGCTTTTGCTTCCTTGTTTACTTGCTTCTGTATATTGGTACTTGGATGGTAACAAAAGTAAATTAAGATCCTCGGAGGGAACATTCACTAGAGGCTGGGCGTATCTGCTGCCCCAAAGAAAGCTAGTTTCTACTGCTAAAAAGTTAATGGAGAATGTGGATAAATACGTGTGGTTTTTTATCAGCAACAGTACTTGTATGCTAAGGGATTTGTACATTCTTTTAAGGAAGTATAAAATTATTAGGAAGCATGAAGACTTGTGTCTTTAATGTGTACAGTTCCAGGTAGAAAATAATTAAGTAACCATATAATTACTTTATGCCTATGAAACTTTTAAATGTTTTTGGAGGGGAGGAGAAATCTAATTATAAATTAGAAATACCAACACCAAGTTCCAATTCTAGGTGGCAGTGCTGCATTCTACAAAATATAAGAGTTGATAAAATGTATTTTTTTTTACTTTCTAGGGGGTTCAGTTGCTCATTTGTTAAGTAAATACGGAGCCTTCAAAGAATCGGTTATTATTAATTACACAGAACAACTGTTACGTGGCCTTTCTTTCCTCCATGAGAATCAGATAATCCATAGAGATGTTAAAGGTGAGAATTATTTAGAATGTCTTTTAAAAAGGAATATTCAGAAAGCAGCATCTATTTTAGCTTGAGACCTACTGCTTCTCTCAGATACCATCTCAAGAGTAGTATTTCTGTGGGTTTGTCTCGTCATTCTGAAGAACGTTTAATTACTGAAATCAATCAGAATGTTCATAACATGCTTGGGGATACTTGCTACCGGTGCCAATGGTTTGGAAAATTCGGTTTTCTCAACTTGTTCAAATAAAATACGAAGTTGCCACATAGCTTTAAGGATTGCTAGTTAAATTAATGTAAATGTTTACCCTGAAATGATAGTAAAATCTGTGAACAAGCCAAGATAGAGGTCAGGTTTCTAATGTATAGGAATATTGTGGTGCGTTTTCTTCCTTCATCCTAACTGAACATAAATACAGCTGTACTGCGTTTAAAGAAAATGTGTACTTCATTGGGAAATACCAGTCTTACTAAACTTTCCCCTTTCATGTCACTGTAGCTGTCCATGAACTAGAGAGATATTCAGATAAGTAGCAACATAGAGATGCCAGATATTTGTCTTTAATATTCCTCCTTAAAATAGGAAAACTTTCAAGTGCTCTGTAATTCTCTTAAAGACAACTCAAAAGTTCATTAAGGATGAAATAAGAGCTGCAGGCAATGAAAAACTCCAGGGGTTTAGGTCACCATTTTCTTTCATTATTCTGTCTCCAGGCATTATTCCAGAATTGTGTGTTTACCCTACTTTGAAAGTTTGATTGTTTCCGTAGATCTCTTGGACAGCCTTGAGCTCTCTGCGGTATCGTTCAGGCATAACAGAGAAGTGACATTATTAGACTTTGTCCCTGATTTTTAGATTTCCTTGCTGTTGGGGGTGGGCAATGTCAACCTATTTACAGTTTTGAATGGAGGGAGGAAAAGTGTCTGATCATCCTTTTACCCTTAGTAGAAAGCCAACTAGCAGTATTTTTATTATGCTGTTGACAGGTGCCAATTTGCTAATTGACAGCACAGGTCATAGATTAAGAATTGCTGATTTTGGAGCTGCAGCCAGGTTGGCATCAAAAGGAACTGGTGCTGGGGAGTTTCAGGGACAGTTGTTGGGAACTATTGCATTTATGGCACCGGAGGTAAGAAACCAGTTTTGGAAGTTACTTTAAAAAGTTTGTTTGAACTCTCTAAGCTGATTTGTACAGCCAAATAACAGAAAATTGCTGTAAATGCTTCAAGTACATTTTAAATGTACTTGTTCTAAAGAATAGGAATTACTCCAACATGGTGATAATGACATTTGTTTCTCCCTGTCAATGTTGCATTAAGTAGTTTGTTACAAGATGTATCTATCATAAGTATTGTTACTAAAGCTCAAGCGACCATTTAGTCAAAAGCTAACTACTACAAAGTTACTTCGCTTTGCCTCTTGATCAGGCCTTCTATTTACTAATTCTATACAGCTGTTTAAATCTTAAGGTATTTACATCACTGAGCACTCTCTCAACCTGAAATGTTAATCAGAATGCACTTGGTTGATGATATTTTTTTTTTTGCATCTAAATTAATTCGAGTTAAGAGACTTTGGAAGCAGATAATTGGGTAATTTGGTTGGTCTGTCTGTTCAGGTTCTGAGAGGTCAGCAATATGGTAGGAGCTGCGATGTGTGGAGCGTTGGCTGTGTTGTTATAGAAATGGCTTGTGCTAAACCTCCCTGGAATGCCGAGAAACACTCCAATCATCTTGCTCTGATATTTAAGGTGAGGTATTTTGTTACTACAAATACGCTACTAAAGACACTAATTTCATGAATTTTAGAATGTGAATTTTAGAATGTGAATTTTAGAAAAGTATACACATAGTAGGGGTTGTTGCAATAGCTCATCTTTATATGGGAGCTGTTAGTACAAAATTAATACTGCTACCAGCATAATCATAACTGCTTGTTCAAAAAAAAAAAAGGCTACCAACACAATAATGTGCAAAAAAAGCTCTGTTCTAAGATATAAATACATAGTGTAATAGGCTAAAAAAAAAAAAAAAAAAATTGGGAATAGAGTTGATCCTGACTCTTAACAGAAGATTGAGATCTGAACTCTTTCTTACAATCCTGCAAAATACAGGAGCAAAATAAATATTTCTACCAAAAAACATATGCTCGTATTCATCTTTCATAGCGGGCAATGTCCTTTGGTAAAAACCCGATGTTCCAAATTCAGATTTTGCTGAAAGATATTTACCATATGCCATGCTATATATGAATATTGCCCCTCCCTTTTCCAGGTCATCCATTTTAGCATTCAGGTTTCTTATTAAAATCAATTAGGTATTTTTAATTCTAAAATTCTAGTTGAACTGTAGGCATAAATGAAGAAAATACTGCCACAAATAAAGAAAGTAATTAGCATCTTCACTAGCATGAGTGAAGAAAGTGTTTCCATGAAACAGAAATAGCAGAGCAGTATTCAAATCTGTAATGAGATGTAATTGTCTTGGTTCTGTGTCTGTGTGAATCTGATGGTGCCACCCCAGTGTTCTTAATCACCTTGCTTAATTTGATCTAGAGAAGGTAAAACTTAACGTGATGGGAGTGATCTGCATCTGTCTGAGAAAGATTGCCCTTTGGGGTGGTAGCAGAAATACAGTAAAGACAATGCACGAGAGCATACCCAGCCTAACATACCGTAATGTAACAACGCTCAGCTTACTGTATCTCCATGTTTGTTCATGCCAGTTAACTCTGCTGGTGATGGGTAGGCAAGAGAACACCTGTTCTGTGTGATACAAGAGCTTTTCTTATGGCCTGCTCAGCAGATGGTGACTGCAGAATCTTGTGGTAAGAAGAAAATTTAGAGAAAAGTGCAAGGAGAGAGGCAGACTGTGAAAAGCAATAGAACCTGTGTTACTGGGGAAAGAGGCATAACGGCAACTTAAGACCCGTTTTATAAAAGGGAAGTAGTAATGTTATTTTCAAACTGCAGTAAGAAATACGCTAAGTGGCTCGTAATATAACTTGTCGTCTGAAGATAATCAGCTTGTGGAAGCTTTCTGGGGAAGGAGAAGAATAGCTGACCTCTAAAAAGTTATTTCCCTTTGTTCAGATTGCTAGTGCAACTACTGCTCCATCAATCCCTACACATCTGTCTCCTGGCTTGAAAGATGTGACTCTTCGGTGTTTAGAACTTCAACCTCAGGACAGACCCCCATCAAGGGAGCTGCTGAAACACCCAGTCTTCCGTACTACATGGTAGCTACTTATGTATAAGGCTGATATACTGAAGAAGATGCTACTGAATATAGAATAGCTGCCTTGCAGTGCAGTTAAGCACAGCAAATTGTATTATTCTGCTGGCCTTAATGATAGATACATCATGGACTTAGGGCCAGTGGAGGACCTTTACCTAAGTATGTGATTGACAAATCGAGATCTGGTACCTAAGCTCAGTATGCAACACTTCACAATTTGTTCAGAGACTTGTAAACTGTGCCTTTTCAAACATCGGGCTCTATGTGAACACAAAAGCATTTTTCCTTAAAACTGCATGATTATTTAGCAGATAAGTCGTTTTTATTTTTTTTGGAGCGCTTTTTCAGCAATATTAGCAGCTGAGGGGCTCAGGATCTATTTTAATATAGCAATCACTGTTTTATTTCACATCGTGTAGATGTAAGCAGAGGGTTCTGCAATTAGTCAGTTTTCAGCACTGGTTAAAAGGAAGTTCTGTATCTGTCCCGTTTAGTTATACAAAGTTCTCTGAGTAACAAATCCAAACATTGATGGATACTTTTAAAAAAAAAACAAACCATCAATATTTTGCCTTCCTTTAAGTACGAGCAGGCAGTTGTGATTCACTGTGCATTTACTGCTGGCCGTGTAATTTCTTTTGAAATTATAGTTTGTTTTCATTGTATTTTTAACTTTCAGGGAAAGTGATCGTTTAAAACAGTCTTTAGAAGAAGATGCAAACTGTGTCATGGAACATCTTTCCGACACAAGAGTTTTAAAAACGAATTTGCTGGAAATCTGGAATAAAATAAAATGCCACCTTCAACAAGGCAGTGTTGAAGGCTCTGATAGTATAGTTATTTAAAAAACAAAACAGAAAAAACAAGATTGTTCTGCATAAAACAACTTAGTCTGAATCATGCTAAAAGTTGTTGAGCCTTCTTTTCATATAGCAGTTTCTTCTGGCAAATTGTGTAGAGAAGTTTCACGTCAAAGGACGCAAACCCAGCTCCCATTAAAGATTATGGGAGACTGTCATGCACTTCAGTGGGAGTAGGTGCCAACTATGAGCAAATCTTACTCTGTGTGTAACAAAACTGAGGTCACATACTCTACTGATAAGAAGTTTTACCTGCTGTTTTCCTTCTGCCGTACATCATCTATTTACTGTAGCCATTAATGATAATTTAATTTGAAAATTTTAAAAATGTTACCATAAGAAAGGTATTTATTTTAACAAAATAAAGTCCAAGAAACAAACTTGGACTTGAAAAGCAAGATAAAGTAAAATGTGAAGTAAAGCTTCACCTGTAGTGCAAAACTTCTGTTCTTAGCAGGTGGTTTTTTTTAAACAGGTTTTAAAAATTATTTAAAAGGCAGGTTTTTAGATTCTGATGCATGTAATTCTGAAGGAAAATGGCAGCTTTTCTTTTGCTTTTTTTAAGAATGGGGATCTTTTTTAATCGAATACTGATTGTGTTTAATCCATTTGTAAAAAAATACTGTTGATATTTTAACTCTTCAGAAGCCAGTTGGATTGTTGGACTGAAATAGAATTGGTTATTTTTAAAGACTCAGGACACACTAAATAAGCTATAGTACATTAAAAATGTACAATACAAATTGGAAGTAAAACATCTTAAAGATAAGTTTACAGAAATGATAGTGCTCATACTAATAAAAAAAGCAGTATCATTAATTGTGAATGTGTTTCTTTTGGAAATTTTACATTCCTTTGTTTTGGAAGATTGGCAGATTTTGAAGAGTTAAAAAGATAATACCGAAATGTGAAGTTTGGTAGCTCTAACTGTTTTGTACTTGACTTTTTTTTTTATCACTGTAGAATTTCTCATTCTATTAAGATTGTTTCCAAGTCTTTCTTATGTGCAAGCTTTAAAGGATGCACTCTTGCCAATTCATGTACTGGAAGATCAGTTGTCAGATTAATACTGTTTCTGGCAGAAATGTAAACTGTATAAACTGATGAACCTCAGCTAATCAGTATTACTTTTTGATCACCATGCCTACCACATTTCAAACTCAAACTGCCTCTAGCTGTCCAAATGCATTTGTTTGAGTTTGCTTGCGTTTCCCTCAGCTTGCTGGTAATTGTGGTGTGTTTAAAATGCAGATGTGATGTAATATTCTTATTTTCTTTGGATCAAAGCTGGACTGAAAATTGTATTGTGTAATTATTTTTTTGTGTTCTTAATGTTATTTGGTACTTAAGTTGTAAATAACGTCTACTGCTGTTTATTCCAGTTTCTACTACCTCAGGTGTCCTATAGAGTTTCTTCTACCAAAGTTCACTTTCACAATGAAATTATATTTGCTATGTGACTGATTCCTAAGACTTCCAGGGCTTAAGGGCTAACTTCTATTGGCACCTTACTGTGCAAGCAAATTTTACAGAATCTCTGGGTTAAGAAATTTGGCTTCATTGTATCCTTTGTTATTTTAAATATATCAAGATATTTTAATTAAAAGTTTTTACCCCATTGAACCAATTTTATATAGTATAATTCGTACCTATTTTGGTGTTTTTTGTCTTTATAGTAAATAAAAGTTTTTG
>Ga0181612_106446_pt1 | contig 15170 bp, 8 predicted proteins | sample HoacroProtozoa21_FD_119630 | JGI IMG/M metagenome (GOLD analysis project Ga0181612, IMG submission 119630) | Hoatzin crop microbial communities from Cojedes, Venezuel. Combined Assembly of Gp0051906, Gp0051904, Gp0051908 | reverse complement strand
TTCAAATAACTGTGGGGCTTAGTCTACAGTAAATAACAAGTAATGCACAATAAATAGCAAAATGTCGTTCACAATGACAAACTAAAATGAGCCTTTCTTTGCTAATGTCTTCAGATTGCTTACTGGAAAAAGTTTTAAACACAAACAAGCAAGCAGTATACGGAAGAGCACAATTCATCTGAAATTCTGCCTACTCAAACAGAGACTAATTCAGACAGCAGTTTTGCTATTCACAAAACCAAAGGAGTTTAGCCAGGTCTTACACATTACTACTCCTTTTTGAAGTAATATGGCAGACCCCACCATGGAGTGGATGGATGGATAAATAGAGTCTGAAATATTTTATATTACTAGCGGTGAAATATGCCTGCATCAAAAAGAAGCATCAACTATAGCCAAAATAGTGTTTGAATATTAGACTAAAAAATAAAATCAGATATACTGCAACAGCTATATTTATTAACAACTTTTTCAAAGGGGAAAGAATGAGTTCCCCCTGTATTTCAGTGGGATTTTACTAAAACTTACCAGTTAGTATGAAAAAAGGAAATAGTAACTAATCCAAAGGCAAGACTCTGTATGATAATAGAGAAAAAAAATATAAGTAGAGGTAATGACAGCAGAGAAGGATGTGCGGACATGCATTGACAAATTGAATTAATTCCCAAACAATCAACTTCAAAACATTTGCTGAAATGCTGTTGCACCAGCTACACAGATGTGACATTTTTTATCTCTATTAACTTGACCTTGCAGTAACTCAGAGTTGGAAAATTCTGACTGAATTCTGATCCTAAAGTCAACTGAAAACACCTAAAAACTTTAAAATGGCCAGACTTTAGACTGTATCTCCAGTCCTAGGCACCTCTCCATTATTTTTATCCTATAAAAAGGAATGACAGGTGTCTATTGAAATTTTTACTCTACAGAATAATTTTCATTGACTAAGAAATTAAAATCCTTTTCATTCTTCATTACATACAACAACATAATCTTTGCAAATACTGTCTATATGTAAGACAGTTTTTTTTCCAGCCATAATTTGGAAGAAGGGCCACATAGTCTCATGTCTATTTGGAACATAAGACCACTCTTCAGTATGTATTTCGGCTATTATAAAGCGCAAAACAGTTTTCCAGTGAGAACCTAAGGAATTTAACATATTAGACAAATTAAAGGAACTTCTGGTAAACATCTCACTCTTCCTGAAGTGGAAATTTTTGCCTTAAACAACATTTAACAGAAGGTAAGAAAAATCAGTGTATAAAACTAACATACTCTTGATCTGGATTCCTGGATAGAATTTGTAGAGATTTGAAGCAGTCTGTTCTGTTATCTATCGAGTGAAGTAGTAACGAACATCAAAGATTACGGCGTGGAACAAAAGAACTCTGAGTTGTCAATACTATGTTAGTACAAACATATGGAAATACACATGCCACTGACATGCTATAACATTTATCTCAACCATTACAGGCAACCAGATAGGACTGAACCTATTTTAGATAAGTAAAAGATAAAGTACTTTGACAATGAAGAGATAAATTTTATTGCTGCCTAGATGTTTCCTAACACATATAACTCAAAGATTGTCTAATTATCCATTCATTTCAAACATCATATGTAACAATGTTGACACATTGATACCGTAAAGAATCCTGTTGAGTAATCTACGCGGTGTACAATAGAGACATGCTATTTTGTCCTCAAAAAGGCATTTTTAATTTTCGAAGCAAAATTTTCATCATAAACAATGACTGCCAGATGGGAAAGGTCAAAACTGGTAAGATAAATTCTTTTTAAGCTTCTAAGAATATATAATAAGCAACTGAGAACTACAGAGAGGGAGAAAGGTAGGTTATTTAAACAAAGTGCTGCACTGTTCTTAGAGTATGAATACGTTTAGCAATCAGTGCAAAACAAAGCAAGTACTTAAACCTTGCAGCTTTGAAGAACAGGCCTGATGCTCTAGGCAGGTGTGGATTTCTATACCTGTTTTCTGTTACACCACAGTCAATTAAAACATTCCCAGTGTACAGTTCGAAAGTGTGAGAGAAAGAAAATACGCTTCCCAGAAGAATATCTGAGTCAAAGTATCACCTTTCATCTGAAGACACTTGAATATCTACTTATGAAGATCTGTATTTATTCCTTGTGGTCACTAAAGCCTTAACCCAAGAAATATCCAAAATTTCTACTTACAGTTTATCACCAAAGAGTTGAAAGGGAAATAACACACTGATTTCTTTTTTAAGATCACTGTAATTGGAAAATGAGTATTTCATGTATGTGCAGAACCCTGGCAGTATATCTTTGTTTTCAGTTCATTTTGGGAGACAACATTATATCCATAAATTAACTGAAAATAGTATTACTTATTAACTACATGCTATGCTGTAAAGTTCACAGTATTGCATACTGCAGAAAAGTACATTATAATGAAGTCTAGATTTTTATCTTGAAGTTTTTCTGAGATTTTTCAACTGTCTTTCTCCACTTGCTCTTTAAGAGTATATATTTCATTTTGAATACCTAGAATTATTAAGTATCCCCATAAACTGCTTAGCTGTATTGTCTGCAGTTACAAATATTTCAATGCATTTTCAACCTACTAAAAGCATCTTTTGTACATGAGGTAAGGGTAGTCCAATTTTACAATCCAAAATTAACCACAACACAATTAAGGAGACGCATATCTGGGGCACTGATAACACTACTTTCTTAAATGTTATTTCAGACGCTTATAATACCCTTCTAAGGTTAGAGGAATGTGGGCTGATAGGTGACACTTAACAGCATACCAATATCCACCATCAACAAAAATCTGTTGACAGACTATAGAATCACAAATGTAATTATTTAATTATTTATAAACCATGTAAGGGCAAAGCAGAAATCTTAGAAAGGGATTTCATTTAATGAGCCAAAGTGCATGGGTTCAGATTTTGACTTCAACAAAACAAATCTCACTTATGATAATTCAGCTTTTTTCTCTGGAAAGAAAAACGTAACCTTTTTAGAGCACCATAGTCATTATTATATGGGTGAAAGTCTACAAGATGGAATATGAACTGTTTTATCAGTAATATCATATATTGTGAGTTCCAGTGAGTCTCTGCAAACATTTCAGGCTTGCTTTAAGAAACTTGTCAAATTGTAATTTTCCCATTAGAATTTTACTTTTGTTTTATTATTTCAACTTTAAATACAGAAGTGCAAGGAACACCGCCTTTGTGAGAACTGTCTTGGACACACTAAGAAACCTGCTCAGAACTGCTGTTAAGCTTAAGTTTTAAGAAACATTTAATTTAAAATGTACATACAAAGGGTTTTAAGGAATGAATTTCAAAATATGTAGTGAAGTACAGTAAAAATGATATTTTAAGTAACAGATTAGTTTCTGTATTTGTCATTTTAGGACTGTTAAAATACATACTTGAAAAAAAGTATGTGCCATGCTAGTAAAAACAGCTTTTGCTCTTTGCTTTTATCTTGGAAGATTAACTATGGATAAAACAGTAGAGGAAAGCCCACAAGATATTTGCAAGACTTTCAAAGATCTGTAAACCAGCACAGAAGAAGGAATCGTTGATGGGATGATGAGGCAGACAAAGCAATGCACAGCCAAGGGGATAAACCAGACGAAAATTAAATACCACAGACCATCTCCACACTGAGGCCATAAGAAACATGTAAGGTTGGTCATGGGATAAGTTAACTAGTGAAACTAAGTAGAACTCTGGTATTGAAAAATGTTACCTAAAAAATCCAAACATTCAAATAAATTAGTCAGCGGTGATGGAGTTTCCTCTAATTTTAAATGATTTAAAGTATTCTTAGATTAATTGCAACTCAGTACATCAACTAGTCACAGATTTTACAGCTGATTCTGAAATGAGTTCTCCAGATTTAATATCAGAAATATAATCAAAATGATCTTAACCCTAAACTATCTTTCATCATTGTCACAACTGATTTGTAAATACATTTAAAAGCACTTCTTAATTGTCAAGCTTTTCAGTACAGTAAACTGAGACAGGACTTCCAGTACTCTAATAATACCCTGTGCAATAACATCCTGAAGAACTAGTACATCCAAAAGCTCTAGTCTTAAATCTAAGCACAAACAAAAATACGCAGACATGTTTTTGAAGGACATCTTTAAAACAGCATTAATAAGACAAGTATCCAAGTATACATAAACCCAATGTTTTCTAACAGAATTTGCAACTGTACCCTCACATGTACACAAATAAGTTTTTATCCTGAAAGCAACTATGCAGTGTCAATCACCTACATGGGGAACGCTCACAGCTCAGTTATCCAAGCACACAAAGTCTCAGCTGGAGTAGGATTCTAATTGTTAGCTCCACCACTAAAAAAATAGCAGTTGAAAAAAATGTAACCGTCAAAGGAATTGAAAAAGATGAGGAGGATGTAATCCATAGCAAGCGTTTAACATACTAAAGTTTTCTTTACCAACACAAAAGACTTTAGATGATAATTCAAAGAAAAATACTGATGGAAGCATAAGAAAAACATACCACCAGTAGAACATACAAATCACTGGCCTGATATTCTCAGCCCTGACATTTTGCCCGACATTTCTGAAAGAAGTGAAGCTTTCCTTCCATAGGAGTCTGGCACTTCCTTCTTCTCTTTAGTCAAAGTAAGCAGCAGAGATGCCTTATCAATTGACCTTTCCTGGATGAGCGCAGTCAGTCTTTGCAATTAGAATGTAACACTCTCTAGTTGAGAACAATTTACCCAGCAAACTTAGTTTCTGCATATTACACATGCAAGATGTTGAACAGCTGCCAACCTCAATCAGATGAACGGACTGAAGAGTCATCAGCATTTTTTAGGAAGTGCTCCGTAACAATTAGAGCATCATTATCAATACTGGGAAGACAATGTTGAAAGGCATTATTAGAAGCTGCAACATACACTCCTGTCACAAGTGACTTCTCCTACAGAGTCTGATACAAAGCACTGTAACAAGGAAGGCAGAACATGAAACAGAAGCAGCTGAGTTTGCTATACACTACCTAAATAGGTCTGAGCTCTAATTACCCATTTGTGCTTCTAGCCATCTAATTGGTCTCACAGCCAAATCACCAGAGGCACCAGTACTCAAACTAGCACCCACATCCAGTAAGAGACACAATGTATGGGCACAGTTAGAGCCACAACAAGAAAGGAAATTCAACCGCAAAAGTGCTCCTTGAAGCCTTAAATCATACTGGATATTGCTTGGTAAATCCTACTAATGCAGTTTGGTACAAGCTCGCAATACACAATCCTTTCCCTCACTGAAATTTAAGACCATAGGCTCTTTCTTCTACCTTCTTCAAGAGTGGTTATATAAAAAAAATCCATCAGGTTCTAGCTAAAGGGTAATCCATGTTTTTCATATTTGGAACAGGAACAAGCTCACAGCAAAATCTAGTCCAGTACATATTAGTGCCTTAGGTCTGTATGTGGATGTTTTACAGATATTTATTTAAACATTCAATTTCTTTTATTTTCTCTCTTTTAGTCTGTTCCTTTTTCTTGCAGGTTAAGAATTTCAACTGAGTTTAAATTCAGCGTCACAAATGACAGGTACAACATATGTTTGAGTTTGAGGCAATTTCTGTTACAATGATTAATAAAATATTACACCACTTCAGTTTTGAAACTATATTTTCAGTAAGTAATAACCAGCAAACTTGCCATGATATCTGCATTATGAGGACATCTTTCAATCACCCTTTTTAACTTGCCTATTAGGTGCTCAAATCCATATTGTAAGACAAAGGAGACAATTCTTTAACTTGTTTTAATTAATCAGATAAAGCATTAATGTAATTTCCACAAAAAGTAAAATTTCCACTAAAAGTAAGAAACTCCAAACTTCAAAGACCATGTATAAGTCCCATCTTTGCGATTGCTTGGTGCATAGGCATCGCTATGAGACAGCTATACTATCACAATTGCCCACTCTTACTGTTCTTTATCATACTGGAACTTCCATGAAATGTAATTGGTATAAGCAGCAGATAAACAGAAAACAGACCTGTTCACGAACTAGGTGAAAAAATTATAAAACCCCACAAAATTCTCTTTAATGTAAGGAAGCAGAATGAAAAGAAGATTAAACAAGACTGAAAAAAGAAGACAATAACTTTGTTTTGGACATACATTAATCACAGTTCACCTGAATCAATAACAAACTAGTACAAAAGTGCCAGACTATGGTGTTGAGCAGCACAGCTCAACAATATTAAAAAAAATATCATTATTACAAACTCTGCTAATCCCATTTTCCATGACAGGTAACAAACAGGCAATACATTAAAACAAAAGGGATATCCTTTAGATAAAATAATGTGCATCTAGATTGTCCACATAATCAAACCTGCATTACTGTTAAAATAAGAAAACACCCACATTGTAGTAATGTTTAGATTTTTCTCCAGGAAGCAAGTATGAAATTCTTACCAGGACCAAAAATATCATGATTATTCCATTAAAATGTAATTACACCACAAATAATTTTAACACATCAAAAATTCAATGGGATGGCACACGAAAATACGTATAAGGTTATTTATAAAAATCTACATGTAAAGATATACATTTCTTTCAATAGCTTTTTAAAATAACTTATTTATAATGGGTCAAATCAGACTTTTTTAAAGCAACTTGTTCTGAACAATGCTCATCAAGAGTTTATCTCTGCTTTGGATACTGTATCATTCAGAATTATTACAGGGTTTTTTTTGCATAAACTATGTTTGCATCAGAGGCCAACAGATAAGTTACCTGGGTATAAAGCATGCTCATTTCAAGTTCTAAAACAAATTACATACTATAATATTGGTGTACTGTTGGCATTAAGTACATGCTTTCAGCAACATAAAACAAGGTTCACAAATTCATAAATTATGAACAACTGATGTCACTCATAAGAAAGTGGCAGTTTTGATAACATCCTTTATGAAAAGTTTGGCAGAGTAAAACTTACAAAAAACTGCAAAAGGAATAAACATTTTTGTAGGAATTGTTCTGCCCGTAAGAGAGAGAGCCAGGCCAGAAGACAACTGTTAACATTACAGAACAGCAGTTTCTTTGTCTTGGAAATGTGTTTTGAAGAGTTTCTGCAAAGCCTGAAGAGCCTCTGAATTGCATTTCCAGTCCCCGAAAATTTTTGAATGTGCCTGTAAGCCACTTTTTCTGCTCTGTCTTGTCAACCAGCCATCAAACATCACCACCAATTCCACTGCTGATCGGTAGATACTATACCTAGCTTCAGTGTGTCTTCCCCCCCATATATCTCGCTCACATCTTCTCAAAAAAAGACAGTCACAGCAAGAAAGGATTTCAAGAAATCCATTTGTCAGTCAACTTCATGTTTGTGTCCTTTTCCCCATATCCTGAATTTCTCCTACCATTCCTGTGCTACCGTAATATTAATGTCACTCTGTACCCTTGGAATGTAACATGGAAACGCTTAACTAATCTCCACTTTCATGTAAACTACTTTTCTTTCTTTACTTCAAATGTTTACAGCTTTCAAGATATCGGGGGGAGTAGTTTACTGGGATTTAAATTTCTAAATTATATTTGAGGACAACACTGCTGATATTATTGTGTTCTAGTACAGGTTTTTTTCCACACAAATAGAAAAGGGAGAAATCAAGAGATTAAATTAGTATATCAATTTTCTTCTTCTTCTAATGCCATAATGTATCTACATTCATGCAGGAAACTAAAAGGAATGCAAAAAAAAAGCATTATATTCCAATAGACAAAAAAGAATGAATCAAGGAATCAGTATGCGTCTCTTCGATTAACTTTATGGTCAGGAAGGACAAATCATTTTATCTCTGCACATTTCTCTGTGTAACTCATAAAACAGGAACAGCAAAATCCCTTTCTTCTCTTCGGGAACTCCGAATCTCAGTATTTGTTCTTTAAACATGCCACAACTAATAATTAAGCAGTGTTCTAACTTGTCAGAACAGTGATATTAGAAAGTCAGTAATTGTCCAAAATAGCTTTTTTTTTTTTACTTTCAAGACTTCCTAGATAAACTCTGTGTGTAACACACATCAACTTGCTACTCAGATTATCTGTCAGCCATTTAAAGGTTTTTTTTTAAGGAACTAAGGAATAATAATTGTAACAACTTCATTCTTCAGTGATGATTCTTAAATATATTTGACTTTCAATATTTTACCTTTAATTTGATTCTTAGCATACAAATCAGAATACTGCAGTAATCAGCAGTTATGCTGACTTTTCAAAAATCGGTCTTGCAGAATCGTTATTTATTCATCTCTACAACTCCTTAATATCACAATGCTTCCTTTCAGTCTTTGTTGATTAACAACACACTGACGCACTTCATGCAAAACCTTGAGGAATAATGAAACTATATCTGCATAAGCAAATAAACTACATTTCCAGTACTATAAGGGAAAAATATGCAAATGCCAAAGGTAACACTTTTAGAAGTATTAGTAACTAATATATTGAGGAAGTTAAGAGAATGCTGGAGCGCTTCTGGACATCTTATCTCAAACAGAGCTATTCGGAATGTTCCCAGATGTGCTTTCTGTATACTTCCAACTGGATTTAGCCTACTTCCTCTGCAGATAGGATTTGCTGGTAGTAATGCATTTGTAGTTCTGCCTTGTGAAGTACTAGCCAAAACAAAACAGGTTTATTGGAACTTATTTTTGTCCTGCATTTTGGTTCTGATCTACAGAAAAGAACAGTGGATAAGTAATTTTGCAGAATACTGTCCCATAATACTAGTCTGGCAAAACAGTGGATTGTCCTCACATGTGATGAATGAAAGAATCAGATCATCTGAGTGGCCATCATACCCTTCTAAAAAAAGGAAAACTTGTTTTCTTTTAGCTGCTCGCTGTGACCTCTATTTTGACACCATGTATTTTCACTCTTCAGAAGAGTAAACCGATTACATACAGATAAATTACAGATATTAAAAACAAAGCATGTGGAATAAAGAAGCAGTATTAGAACATATAAAAAGCTTTCTTCTACTAGGAAAACACCCACAAATCCATCACTTGACAGAAGTCAGCAAAAAGAAAAAAGCCTGAAATACCAACATCATCCTGAAATATCTCAAAAAGCCAGAAATCTTAGTATAATTGTAAATATCAGTACTAGAGCTACTTGGAAACTTTTTTCAAAATACATCTTAGTAAAAATCATAGATTAATTGAAACACAAGAAAGGTAAACAAATAACTCTCCAAAAGAGCAAACAGCTCATGGGTTAACTCATTTTCAAAAAAACTATTTTCTGTGCAATTTCATGGGCTACAAAACTATGGGTTATTGGCTAGATGAAAGTCTCTTTTGATTTCCCATAAGCATTTTGAGAAACATTTTTTGTCACTAAATTAAATTATTTTTTAAATGTTTGGTATATTCTCATATTACCATTACAAGCTTAACTGTAATTACTGTATTGCCTCCTATATCCTTTCAATGATCACCTCGACTATTCAAATTTCATGTAAAAAGTATACAATATTAAAATAATGTGTATTTAAAAGTTGAAAAAAGATACAGTAACATCCTTTTAAAGGGAGACGAGCTCCACGCAATACTATTAATAGGCTGCATGCATGAATCATTTTTCTTAAACATTAGAGCTCTTAGAAATTCTCTTGTTGCCATGCCAATACGACCTGAACCCTATGTTGCTCAATTTTCTAAATCCACAAAAATTTAACCAATTTTAGAAGGAGTGATCAGGAGGGAGAAGCAGATGAGTTCTCTATTTAAACACCACTGTCCAAGTCTTCTGACATTTCTCCTTCCAATTATTTTTTTTTTCTCTCCGTTAAGCAGTAGCTGTCTAGAGCCTTACCAGAAGACAGGGAATCTGGGTATTGCAAAGTCACGTCTACAAAGCAAAGAACAGTTCATGTAAGAATAACTACCTTCTTATCACAACCAAGTATTATGGGGACACCAGTGCATTAGCACAGCTACTAATAACTCAGTTCAGCTTTACTGGGCTATCAGACATATACTAAGAAAAGCAGCTGTAAACATATGTGTATCTACATATTTTGAAATGCAGATCGTAGAACTGATACATAATGCTACACACACAATCCTGTATTTCAGAAAACCCAACTGATGAATCTGATTGTAAGACAACTACTTTACCACAAGAATTTGTCTTAGCTAGAGCAATAGTGGGGAAGGCAGAAGTTTCTGAGGCTCAGAACACGCTTCCTGTGCCCAATGTCTTAAGCAACAAAATTAACAATGCAAGCATTTCTTCAGGACTGACAACTTGCTTTCGTGTTGAAAAATTAGCTTTGAACACCATGCAATAACGGTAGCACCTACCGGAGTAGTGTGATGGTCACTTCAATTACCCTTCCAGCAAACCTCCACGTAGCTTTTCATGGACTCAGCTCCACAAAAGAATCATGAAGACTACTGCAATGTTGCAGCAGCTAACACAAACACTATTTGACCTCGAGGTTTCTTTTATCCTTTTCTTCATTATCATTTCTCCAACTACTGGATATATCTCCTATTCAGGCGGTATAATTCCTTTAGCACCCTCAAAAACTGTCTATGAACTACTAAGACCATTCCTCACATTCAGAGAAAAAACTAACATGATTAAGTGTTAGAGTATGTCATATAACTAACACACTTCTCACGTGTCAGAAATTCCTTAATAAAAATTCTGAAATAAATTTCATCCTGTCATCTTCCTCACTTCACAGCACCCACTATTGTCTGAGAAATCTTTAATGTCTGCAATCTACAGACTATAAGTACCCATGCTTCATCCATCTAATTCTCTCTTTAACTTATAGCTCTCAGAAAACATTCACTGATTCTTCCACTTCAGACAATTACTACTATTTTTATTCTTTTGATTGGGTCATGAACGAATATTTGCTATTGTGTTGAAATTGCATTAGATAGACTTGTTGAATCAGTTGGATCAGTCAGTTCTTCCTTTGTCTGCCAGTTACAATAGATGTCACAGAAGCCTTCCCTATTTTAATACCAGATCAAGATCAATTTTAATGGCTGCATACCACTAACACACACAGCATCTTGTTCTTTATCCTCAGAAAGATTGAAGTCCTTTGAACTACTGATCAAGAGTGAAGATCAAGAAATGAAACATACAACATAATAATAGTTGATACAAACACTAAAATAATTCCGTGGTAGTTGATTCAAAAAAGCTGAGTTCTAGTTAAAATGGAAAACCAAATTATACTCCTACCAAAAATCACATTTTATTCCCACATCTCATTTTATTTTGAGTCATAATTTAAACATGCAAAATCAAAAGACTATGCAGAACCTGTTCAAGTCCAATTTCTTATATTTAGCCCAGTATTTTGTTGCCCTTCCTATCATACAGACATGTTTTCCAAAAGTGATACAGCCAGCCAGCTCTTATCAGCTGGACTATAAAGGAGAACATTATAAGGTATACTCTGGGGCCTTCTGGCTTTGTGTCACAGTTCCTGGGTTCTTTTAGGCCATTCTGTCCCAGATCACTTATATTATTATTTTTTCTTAATATGAGTGTCAACAAAAACCTGTCTGTCAGACTGAATTTATTCTAAACTTTGTTACCTGCTCAGTGTCATAGAATAGTTGAGGAAGTACTTCTGGAGATCACCCAGTCCAACCTCACTGCTCAAAGCAGCCCCAGTTAGACCAAGACCATGTCCACCTGCATTTTGGGTATCTTCTCATATCATTCTTCTATGAATGGCAACTCCTCTCTCTGTTCAGAGGATGACATTTTTAATTTTTTTTGTTCTATGAAGTTGAGGGAGAAACTGAGACAAAGAAAAGCATTTTAATAAACATAAGTCCTGTAGAAACAAATCATAAAGAACCTGACCCAAAACAGAACAGACATTAATATTCAAGAATGATCTCTGCTAGGATCACAGAAATTTTAACTTAGAAATGACCATAGATTTGTATCACTAAAAATTACTTTATTAAGATTTATGTTACTATTTGTAAATCTCTTCTAGTATTTCTACATATGCTTTACGATTTTTAAATCTATTACAGGATTTGCAATTCAACTTTTCATCTTACAATGACAATAAGACATGTAACTAAAACCTATCTTAAAGCACTGATTCCTAAATCAGGGCTTCAGAGTTTAGATTTACAGGTCCATTGTATAAATTAAGAGGATAAACTCAGACTCTAGAAACATAGATGTGTTTTGTCTAACAAGATGAAATTGCCACAAACTCAAGAAATAAAACTGAACCTGTAAATTCTAGAAAACGTTGCTGACCAGCTTAAGACTACTGCTCCTGTCTAAGTGTTTTAAGCATGCTTCTTTTCTATGCTTTGATATGCTGTACTAACAAACAAATATAATTTAAAAAACATGAGTAATGCCTAATATGAAACCTACTTAAAATCCACAGATGTCTTCCTCATTTCCATTCAGTTCTGGGATTTTTTATTCTTTTTAATTAGACAGCAGTCAAGCTGCACTTCTAGGTTTCCTCGAGTATCCTAAAGCTCACAAAGTAATGCTTTCACTTAAAAAATAGACTGCTAATATTAAAGAAGTGATAAGAACATTGAATGATCTAAGGCTTACAAACCTAATATGACTAAAAAGTAAAATTAACCACACACAGTAGTAGCCATTTCATACCTACACTTTTGGTATTACTAAATTTCTTGCCTTCCCCCTCATCCTTTTTTTAAAAAATAAATACTTCTACAAAATTATCTATATGACCTTTACACAACTCCCCTTACACCTGAGTCACCTAATTTTAACTGAAGAAATATTCTACTCATACTATCTTCGCAAAGCCTATGTTCCCTCTTTCTGAGGAACTTTTAAAACATTCCTCAAGATAGTCCATGCAGGTGATCTATTTTTTCAATGGATTAGCAACACAATACTACTGCCCAGAGAGATATTTTGTCTCTAACCAGTAAAACTCAAAGTCACATCTAATACAACAATTTTGGAAGGGAGCAGAGGTAACTGACATGGGAATTAATTCTCAGTTTCATCTCACCTCTACACTTCATTTACTACTACAAAAAGCAAAATGGATTTTATACTATGCAAAAATTACTGCTGCTCAAGTTTTAACTGATGAAGGCTTGGCAATTTGTGGTTCAGTTCTCTTAGAGTATGCAAAATACTGCTGAAAAACCCTTGTAGTCCTGGATTAAACTAGGCTTGGCAGAAATCACACAGTGGACTAGTTGGAAGATTGCTGATGCTTGGAAATCAAGAAAAAAAAAAAAAAAGAAAAAACACTAGGCATTTTAAAACGTGAGTAGGCCAGCTGTTCTAAAATTAGTCTTGTTGTTATGAGCATTATACCAGAAAGCAATAGATTGTCACCACATGTCAGCTTTAGCTGACATCTGCCATAAGAAAAAAAAATACCTCCCAAGTAGGCAGCACAAACATTTGTTCATTACATATTCTGTAAAGGGTGGTCCCTATAGCATAACATTTTAAATAAATATGCAAATCATTATATCACTATTCTAAAAGATCTATGACTTCTACGAGGTTTTAAATAATCCAAGAGGTTTCACTCTTTTTTCCAGTAACTCAACAGACCCACCTGTCAGCTATGCAAAATTAGCATATAAAAAGTATTGGAATTTACACACATTTTGTGCATATATTTGTTCTAATTGAAACTGAAACAGTTATCAAAGTTTCAAAGGTTTATTCAAATCATTCTCATAGCCTAGTTTTGCACATGAAAAACATGTCAGATAACAAAAGCATCTGGCAACAAACTGCGTGTTTCTCATTCTGGCATTGTACCCATCACACAGCAAATACTGAGTGGCATTACTGCATACAGGACTACCCCAAAAGCACTGAAGAAACAAGCTTTGTAAGCTGTGACTGCCTCACTGTTACAGAAATTCTCCCATATTTATGAAATTCTTTTGGATTGCACAGCTGGCCCCTGGCCATCTCTACCCCCAAATACTTTTTCCAGTACTACCCCTTTCCCAAAATGAAGCTCCATGCTTTCACAGAACGAACATCAGAGCATTTTAAACTGATTTAGTAGAGGAAAGAACAGCTTTGCATCAAAATTGATGCAGTCTCTTACATAAAGGAGCCTTGCAACTTTGCACCAGCAACAGAACATGAATCCAATGTCCCTTAATAGCAAGGAGTCACTGTGTCTACAGTCACATTGAGCGTACCTGGCAATATGTCTACAGTGGTTCACAATGTCACACCTAAAGACCATCTCAGTGGAGGTTAACCAGGCAGAGGAAGAAATAATGAGGTTTCTTAGGTATGGCAAAATGTAGCCCTACAAAGTGTTTTTGAAGCAGGGAAGTAGTGAGGCATCATGCCCAGTGCTGTTCTATGGATAAGAGGAGCTTCCTCTGCCTGCAAAGATGCAATACAGTCATGAAAGGGAAAAATAGCTTAAGAGTGTCCTAGCTAGAGGAAGATGTTAATTCAGCCATCAGGGCAAGCCCTGATATGCTGGGAACCCTGAGGGATGAGGGAGCTCACGGGTGTCATAGCAAGGCCATAAGAATCTTAGAAAGTTCATGGTGATGGGTCACGAGGACATCATGCAAGCAAGTATCACTCCTATCACCCTAAGAAGGAGGATCTGGGACCAGCTGTACTTTAGTCCCTGGGAAGGTGATGAAGCAAATACTTTTGGAAGTCATTTCAAAAAATATGAAGGACAAAAAGTCATTGGGAGTGGTACGAATGGATTTAACAAAGGGGAAATCACGTCTGAGCCACCTAATAGCCTTCTACAATGAGATGACTGGCAAGTTTGAAGAAGATACAAAACCGGGAGGAGTGGCTGATAGACCAGATCACTGTGCTGTCATTCAGTGGGACGTCAATAACCTGGAGTAACGGACTGCCAGAATCTCATGAAGTTCAGCAAAGGGAAAGGCAACATCCTGCACAGGAAAGGAATAAGCCCATGCACCAGTAACTGTTGGGGGATGACTGGCTGGAGCACAGCTTGGCAGAAGAGGACCTTCGTAGACAACAGTCGAGCATGAGCCAGCAATGTGCCCTGGCAGCAAAGTGGCCAGCAGCATCCTGGGCTGCAATAGGCACAGGGGGTGAGTGGGTCAAGGAAG
>Ga0181612_100900_pt1 | contig 15170 bp, 7 predicted proteins | sample HoacroProtozoa21_FD_119630 | JGI IMG/M metagenome (GOLD analysis project Ga0181612, IMG submission 119630) | Hoatzin crop microbial communities from Cojedes, Venezuel. Combined Assembly of Gp0051906, Gp0051904, Gp0051908 | reverse complement strand
TTTACATTAAAACTCTTCCACCTGTTCCAGAATCTTTTTACATACATGTGTATCTTAGAAAACAAAAATCAGAATAAAGTCTGTGTTGTTTTGGAGGCTGCTTAATACAAATGTATTAAATTAAGTTTCACAGCAATCTCTTGTCATGAAAGATTATCTTAATCATTAGCTTTGTATTTAGTTCTGAATGTCTTTGCTTTATTAAATTTGGCTCTTAATGGCGTATTTTAATTAGTATTCAAAAAGTAGACTCTCTACTGCCACGAACAAATCAAGAGCCCGACAAGCTCCACAATGAAATATATACAGTACCATCCAAAGTCTAACATTAAAAATGTGACAAAATATTATGTAGCTGGCCTTTATGTCATAATGTCTCATTTTCCAGCAACTATAAAAATATGCATTCGATGAATTATTGAAGTTCACTGTCTGGTCAGCAACAGGATTATTATGAAATTCATTATTAATAATGCACTGTAAATATTATGACTACTAGAAACGATAGACATATTACACTGTCAGACTTGTGGGAGAAGATGTACACTCTTCCTGAAGATATTTTCTGACCTGAAACCAGCAGTTACTCAATCTAGTCTCAGTCATAGCATGTTCATTCTGGTGTCACATGTAAGTGAAGATTCCTCCCTAGGGAAGTAAGTAAAAAAATCTCAAACAAAATCACTGTTGAAATTAATGAATATGACATAGGATAACTTTTGAGCTTTGTAGTGAAAATAGTCAGCTGCACACTAACCTGGTGCACTAACCTAGTGCAAATATTCATTATTTATCTAGAAGCACCTGGTTTAGTGGAAGATTTTAACATGACTTTTAAAACAGACTTTTAAACTCTAGTGATGAGGTTTGGAGTTGTAAGCAGATAAAAATAAGGTACCATCAAGGTCCTCAAAATTGTCTAAAGAAGAAACTCATTAGAGTATCTGTTTGATATGGATACTGCATCCCTTGCCTCCCATAAGTGAAGATATTCACTTACACTATCTGCTACTTAAAACCTGCAGATAATTTGAACCTACATGGACTCAGAAATAGTTAAATTTGTATAGCTAAAATTTTTACAAAAGCGATGGCCCGTGAATCTCTCTGATTTCAAGCAGTTAGGCATAGTGTGACTGTTTCAATACGCAGGAGTCATGACATGAGCCAGGAAGTTTATTAAAACATTCTCGGTGGTTTGTTTTGCATGGTATAATTCAGGGCATTACAGCAGGCTCAGCGAAGTTGTTCTTCACGGGACTGCTGTGCTCCCGGGATGCTAGAAGGATACATCCATGGCGTTTTTTTGCCCCAAGATGTTTGAAAAGGTATCTGAGTAATTGCATCATTACTCCAGTAAATGTGTTGCTTCTGGTTACTGGAGTTTAAAATACAATTCAATGTTTAAATAAGTATTCCTTTTGGCTGCTATGCATCATCTGGAAAGATGTGAATTTTTGGAATGGCTCGGTGACAAACCCAGTCTTAGTCAGCAAGGTCTTTTCCTTGGGATCGTATGTGAAGGTTAGAAAGTTATGTTCACACCCAGAGAACAACATAGTTCAACACACGTAGAAAATAAACAGACCCTCCAGCTTCAGCCCAGTCCCATGACCCCTGCGTACAGAGCTTAACCTTCCAAAAGGCATTCAGCTTCGTTGGGTCACTGGAGGAGGGGTGAAGATGTCTTGCTCACTGGAAAATGCCACTGTGACCAAAGAAGTCTTCTGTGAGAAAATATCCTGATGCAAACATTTACCTTTCTGAGACATACCTATGTTACTTCATGCCAAAGATCAAGAAATAATGCTCCCTTTGGGGAAATTATTATGGTCCATCAAGTGCTACTTGTTCAATCCGTTTTGATAGAGAGCTCTACTACCATACATAGGAGATTTAAAGTGGGATGAAGTGTGTCAAGAAGCACACTCTGTGATTTTGAAAAAAAAACCTACGTAAGTTAGAAATCACAAAGCCATTTAAATTAGGAACAGTAAGCAGTATAAATTGTCATGCAAATGAATTTTTTGTGTAACGTGGAACAGTTACACGTACCTGAGATGTAGTGGAAAGAACACGATATGAATGTCATGCTTACCGCTGGATACCTGGGCTGAAATTCCCACTAGGGGATAGCTTTATAGATCTCATTTTATTATATTGTAGTCATGTTATTACAAAACCATCAAATGCAATTTGACACAGCATGATACTTAGATGGTGGCCTGAAATTAACAGACTGAATTACCCTCTACAGGCAGCCAAGGTTATTTATAAATTGGAATTCAGATAAGTAAGTGAAGTGCCTTACTGAACTCTGTACTTTCATATTCCCAATCTCTGTCTTCTGTGCTTTGAAATAGTTTTTGCAGTCGTCCCTTAGTTGAACTTCCAGAATATTTAACTATTTAAAATGGAATCAAAACTAAAAGCAGGATGCTGTATTAGGTACTTACAAGAGATAATGCTTTTACTTTTGTAAACTATCCTGTAAAAAGTTTTAATTAAAAGAGCTACATCTTGGAATCTGTGAGGTCTAGTGCAATTAGTTGCTTTAAACTCCATTTCTTCTCCTGCTGCCAATTAAGAAAAACTTGTGTGCAAGAGTAATGGTTGCCTCAGTGACAAAATCAGAACATGCTAAATAATGTGATTAAACTTGTTAAAAGCCAAAATAAACACTTATAATTATCTCAAGAAAACCTGCATAGCACAAGTGAGAGCTCCATAAAGTGAAACCCTGCATCCATAATTTCAGACTTTCCTACACAATAGATCATAGTTAAAGATCTGTTAACAGACCTCTGACTGCTGAACTGGGCAGCTTGTGGTTTTCTTCTAAACCTATTGGCATAATGTGGATTTATGCAAGAGGTGCAAATTGGAAGTTGTGTGCTATTGGAGCCACTGGCAGCACAGAAATCATACTGTAGGGTTAGCAGCATGAAGTACATTGCTTTGAAATTACACAGCAGGGTTTCTGCTCGTTGCTCTGCTTGCCTTTAAGACCAAGGTCTTATACTGTCTGGCCATGATTAAAATCAAAGTGTAGGCCTCTTTGCTGGGTGCCAGTAAATGAAGGTGAAAAACAGAAACAATCTGGATTCTTAATTATTTTAAAATGCAACATAGGCAAAAAACTAAGATGAAAGCATTTCTTACTAATCTGTCCTAATTATTCCACATAAAATGATTTCCTAAAGAGGCCTATATCTTGAGATAGGCACTTTCTACAACTATGCAAGTTCTTTTTTCCCATATAGCATCTTTTACATAAACCCACACACGTATACAGAAAACAAAATCTGACAAGCAGTTTAAATGGTAGGCTTATTAAATCCAGGTTCAGGTGTACATCAAAACTTGAAAAAAACCGAGATACCACACTGAATTTACTGAAAATCAGATGACTACTAGTTTCTACAGCGGTCCACTAGTAAAAAAGTGCACATTTGGAACTGCTCCCTTTTACTGACACACTATGGATATATAGGTAGGTATGTACGTGCTGGCAAGTGGTATCAGAAAGAACAAAGAACTGTTACATTAGAAAATAAAGATATGGTAGAGGGATAGGAGTTCTCAGTGTAAACCCAAGGCTCTCTACTCAGAGGCTCTCATTCTGGTTTCAGTCACTGTGGTCACTTTTAAAATAAAATAATATCAAAATACTGGTGTGTGGCAGAAAGTAAAGGCTGAAAGTGGATGCGGTGAGAGCTATCTACACTACTGTCAGTTTTACCATAAGTGAACAAAGGGCTTTTTCTTTACCTGTCAGCACATTCCAAAGTACTTGCTGTTAGGATATTTTTCCTAAATGGCTCTTGAAGGGCTTTTTGGTAGATTGATCTCTTGACTGAAATGAAGGTGCTGCAGGGATATGTGGAGATAGACAAGGACAATCGTTAAAGTTGATGTACAAAATACTTGCTCACCTTAATTTCTGACTTCTTTAACATGTAATCTTTTGATTTAGATTACAATGCTATTAAAAAAAGTCTTTTTTCCCCCGAATCTAGGCTTCTTCTTCATGGTGCCTTTTCTCTTAGAAGGCAAATGCATGCCTGTCAGGTTACCAGTAAAAGACATATATTGCATATAAAGGAATAAAGGATTCAAGTAGTCACTTTGAAATGTATTGTGTTTTGCTTGTTCTTTTAATGTATTTTTAACATATTTTGAGTACGTTTTTCTTAATTCACAGCCCATTTAATGTCATGTAACTTGCTGGGTGCCAGACAATTACTTACAAATAAAATTTTCCATGGCTTTAAACCTACAGCAGAGAGGGAGATGTTTCTTTCATGCAGCAGTTCAGAACTGTCCCTGATGTTAAATTTAGTTCTAACTCACAGCTACATGTTTCTGACCTTCTGAAAACAATTCTGTTAATTGGGTTTGTCTTGGGTCCAACTCTGGTAAGACAAAATCAGGTGACGTTGGTGAGAACTGGAAAGGTGATCTCCTTGATCATGTCCTCCCTGGGTGCAGGGAGATCATCTGTACTTCTAGCCCACTACCATACTGGAATACAAAAATGTGTTTAAGACCACAGTGGTAAGAAATCCAAAGCAGAGCTACTGCCTGCAGTTTCTTCTTGTTCTGACAGAGCCTTGTCATCTTTTCCTGTTTTACCCTTTTCCCTTCAAATAAAGTCATTACTGTTTAGAAACCACATTGTTTGTTTTTTTCCCAGTATACAAGTATGTGGAGTACATATTGTGGCAAAATTAGCCACATAAAAATTGCTGTTCTGGCTAACTTCTAAAGTGTATAATGCAATGTGCCCCACTGGAGAGTTTTAAAGTGATTTAAAGGAATACATTCCACGTCTTTGAAAGTTGTAAAAATTCCAAATAATTCAACAAAATGCATTAGAACAATAGGTAGACAAAATCACTACTAATGTTAGCGGAGCTCCTTTTTTGCAAAACACTCTTTTCTCTTACAAGAAGTACATGCAGTTTTGCCCTGTAATATTCCAACTCTGGTGCTTACAGTGGAAATTGCAGTGAAAGCAACATCCTGTCCTCCATTGCTGCCAGTAGTGCGAAGAGCTGATGCAATGCTAGCGCAAACAGGTCACTGGCAGACATAGGATTTTAATGACTGCATGGTATCAACGTCTTTGTGCAGCTTCTGCCATGAGAACAACTGCATGAGGGGGAAAAAAGCAATCCCAAATGGAAGCGCTGTCATGAAGGACGTGCTCACTTCACATCACAGTCCATCGGAAAGGAAGATGAAAGCAAACAGCTGTGAAAAGCAGAACTACTCTGTGCAAATTCTGTGAGGACAGTATTGAACACTTCTCTCTGAATTTTTCCACCATTCCTCTTTTTCCTCAAGTCCCTTGTTGGAATCTGCCCTAAGGTGAGGAGAGGTCTGTGGGTTAAGACTTAGGTGTTTCTCCTGCTGTGCCTTCTCTGCAAAACAGTTTTCCTAAGCTTTAAGTCTCATTCTTCTCCCTGTGCTTAGGCCATACTCCCTGTGAGGCAGGCACTTGTCTTTTCCTTCTCCTCTTCCAACTTTTTCCATGGCCTGCAGATTGCATCTGGTATAATCACTGGTACTTCAATCCCACAGTATCCATGAGGGACTATGCTTGAAAAGGAACTCCTATGGGACGATAGTTATAGCCTGCTGACTCTTTCTAATATTGACTGAACTTGATGGATCGGGCACAAAATACTGGTTTTATAGGTGTATCCATCTCAGAAAGACTTTTTGTGTTGTTTGTGATTTGATAGACGGACTCTCAGGACTTTGAAATAAAATGGTGAGTAGAAAACCTGGCATGACTTCCTTCCTCACCTGTCCTGTCTTGGTACACATCACCTGAATTCAGGAGTAATGCGTTCTCACTGAAATTAACTTATCTTCAATGTAATGACCAATTTTAGCCGCAAAAAGTCTTACTAATGTACAAAAAAAGACCAAAACCACAGAAAACCAGTCTGTTCAAGACAAAAATTTTCTCCTAAACCATCAATGGTTCATTGGTGTTTTCAACTACAGATTTGTGTATGTCATCCAAAACTTTTAAAATCCTGGTAATTTTATGGTAATTGCGGATGTTCTCAAATGCCTAGCAAAAATAATGTGGATAAATAGATCTTTCTCAGAGTAAAGTAAGAGAATAATACGGAAGAGTATATATTGTTAATATAAAAATAAACAAAAGCTAGGTTGGTTGATGCGCAGATGAGACAAAACCTGGCAATTAATCTCTACTTTAAGTTAAATAATTAAACAGTGAAAACATAGAAAAAAACATGGACACAAATAGTGACTTTGGCCCTAACACTACTACTGTAACACAATATAGGGCCTGTGCATCCTGCTATCCTTCGTTTCACAGTCTTGGCATATATCCTCAAGCAATTCACTAAATCTCTCCTCAGCCATAAAGTAGGATAAAATATTCATCTTAATGTGATATGAAGATCGTTAATACATTTTTAGTTTGAAGTTATGATGGCAAAAAGAAAGAAAAACAAAAAAAAGAAAGTATTCCTGGAGTTATGTGGAAGATGCAATGTTGGGTGAATAAAAATACATGTTGCCAATGCATTTTTGTGCTCTTTAGTAGAAGAATTTAAAAATTAATGAAAGAATGGGATACAGTAGCTTAACATACATTGCCTTAGCTCAAGTCTTTAGTAAAGTCTCATGAACCATAAATTGAAAACATAATTCAACCTTTTATGTAAATGGGGCCACAGAGATTAGAAAACAGGATAATGATAAATGGCAAAATATCTAACTGTTCAAGCCAATGGAAGGCTCAGTGTAAAAGCTGTTTTTAATTAACATCTTAGTGGTTTGGAAAACTGAATAAAGATCACATTAAATAGAATGGCTGATGATCTTGCACTGAAAGATCTTGCCAAAATTAAAGCCAAAAAAGATGCAAAGGACCAGAGAGGTTAAAAAAGTATGGTAATGAAAGTAAACCCTCAACCTACAAAAAAATGCAAGCTAAATATTTGGTAAAGATGATAACATATACTTTGGAAACAGAGCAATAGTAGTGAGTAATTCCTTTGGTTGATGCCAAAATCAGGTTAGATTTGTGGTTTTGGCAAGATTAGACATCAAAGGGGCTGTTCTACTTGGGCTGTCTCTACCATGGCAGGTGCAAAGGAAAGTGATTCTCTGAGCATAGTCCTCCACCATTAAAAACTGATAGCATATCAGTGATGAATTTCAGTGAATAAAAGATGAAAACCTACATGCCTACATGATAACCCCAGTAGTTGAAAACTTCTGATTCAGCCTCTCTCCTCATCATTCTTTTTGCAAGTTTTAAAACTAACACATTTTAAAGGTAGGAAATGCTGTGTTACTTCTGCTTTTGGAAATGTTGAGGATTGCATTTTAAGGTTTTCTGTGGGGGAGAGGGCTAAGGAAAAAAATTTACACAGGGTTTTTTATTGTTGTGGCTTTTGTTTCCAGAGACTGAGGAAAAAGCTGAGATTTGCTCATTCCATGTGATTTCAGGAGTTGTTGGCTTAAAATAAACAGTATGTTCTATTTAGATTCATGACAAAATCATCAGACTTTGCAACAGTACACAGCCATAACTTTCACTTCTAGACACGATGACTGAAGGATTGTGATTCACCTATGAGAATTTCCAAGAAAGTAACTAAATTAAGACGAAAGGAAATCTTATTCTGAGTGTGTCCTGGTAAAGTGGCTGTTATCAAGCTGTTGCTGTGTAATGATATGGCAGATGCTGACAGAGGTCAGAAACATCTTCTGTATCTGGCTGCTTAGTTAACGAATTGCCTAGAGAGGCTGAGCTTTGTGGCTGAATCATAGAGCAGACTTCATATTTCTACATTAGGTATCCACGTAAATAATTTTTTTTAGTATTAGGTATAACACCTGTAAATTATCTGTGCTTAATGTTCTGTAAAATATCCTCTACAACTCTATCGATGAACGTTGGAGGAGTGGGAAAGCCGTGACTATCATGTATGAAACTAAGAGCATAAATTATGATCCTTTGCCATGCCACTTCTAGTTGCAAAACTATTCTTCATTTGTGTAGTGTACTGCAGCTGAGAAGAGCCCAAGGAATGTGTTTAATCCACTCAATGTCTGGAGGTTATTAAATATTGTTATAATCGTTTAATTTGATTGGAAAACTGAGTTGGACTGGTATTGATATCATGAGTGGTAGTAAGGGGATTAGAATGTAGAACATACCTACCACTGAAGTAATATGCCCAAGATAATGCTGGTTTTAATTCAGGCTGAGCTTTGACACAGTGCTGTTGAAAATTTAGGACAGCCTTGTTTTTCGACAGCTCACTCCCTCTACTTACGTGAGCGAACACCTCCTCTTTGTTTCCAAATGGCCTACATTTCTGATCCCTGCTTCCCTCAACAGCCACTGCCACCAATCGAAGTGGCAAATATCTGTGCATGTAGATGGTTCTGTCCAGCTCTTCTAAAGTATTTGCAAGTCCTTGCACAAACAAATATTATATGTTTCTTTTAAAAGTAAAATGCGTCTTGCTCCAATGCGAGGGAGAACTGTTAAAAGGCATCACATTAAAAAAACTTTTGCAAATAAAAACATCCCCAAACAAAACAGATTTAGAAATAAACTTAGTTTGTATAAATTGAAACAAAGAAAAAATTTAGTCGTACTTGTTGGTGATTAAAATACCAAGACTGTTCTGCCTGCTATTGAATGACATGAACTTCAAAAGATATGAGGATACTCAAAGGACGGAGGCAAAAGTTAAATTTAAATTCAAGCTATGCTGAGATTAGTAGAGATGATGTTACTTGTAATTGTCTGATTCTTCATATAATTAAAAAAAGCAGCAAAAAAAAATTTGTTCTATATCTTAATCTGTATTTTTAAAGTATACAAAATAATTTTACAATGATTTTAACAGCATGGTAGTAACAAAAGTCTATTCACATTTTTCAGTTTTGAAGAAAATGTGGCAACATTAAATGACCTAGTAAAAAAAAAAACACCTAAAAAATATGTGCTTTGCAGAGCTTTAAAACAGAATCCAGAATCCTGTTTGAGTTTCTGAACTATCTAAAAGTCTTGCATGGGGAAGTAAAAGAAGATGGACATCAATGCACAGGTTGAGTTTATGTGCAGCTTCTCACTGCACAGCAGGCAGAGGAAGGCTAAAGACAGACATACAATGTAAGTCCTCAAGCAGGTTCGTTCAAGAAGCAGAGTGGCTGCTTACCCAGAGGCCTAAACCTTAAGGTTGAGTCAGTGCTGAGAATTGCAGTCAAGTGTCTTTGGCCTTTTTTGAATAAGGCGGCAAAACACTTATGCTTCTATAATTTCCAACACTTCTGAGAGATGTACTACACAAGCAAAAAGTCTTCCCTTAACACCTCTTACCAGCATTCTTTAAATCAAATTAGTTCATGCTTGAATGATACAAAAATCAATCCTTCTGATATGGAAAATGTTTAATTTCAAAATCTTCATGTGCAAGTGTTGGCCCGTAATGTCTTTAAAGTAAAACCACAGTCTTAAATGTAAAACCACATTTAGACCGGCCAAAAAATTTTGAGCAACTAGCAGAAAGAATAAAAGTTAATAATAAAAAACTCCTTCCAGTGAATCAAAAGAAAAAAGCCTTTCAAAGAGAAGTTGGGAACATTAGATGATCTTGATATAAAACAACCTGTCAAGGAAAATCCAGATCATCGCAAAAAGTAAAGTGAATTCCTTGCACTGGTATTCATTACAGAAGAGACCACACACTCAAATCATGCTTTACTCGAGAAGAGTCTGACGACCTATTTCCAATTGAAACATGAGGTTGGATGGGGCTATGAACAACCTGGTCTAGTGGAAGGTGTTCCTTCCCCTTGGCAGGGGGGTTGGAACTAGATGATCTTTAAGACCCCTTCCAACCCAAGCCATTCTATGTTCCTATGACTCTATGAGTAGAAGAGATTTGCTCTGTAGTGATAAATTAAGAAGGAAAGATCTTTCAGGACCTAAATGTTATTTTAAGGAGTGCCAAAGGTACTCAGGAAAATCCTCTACTGGTATTTGGGACGTGTTAACTATTGCTTAAGTTGGCTTCGATACTTAGTGGATATGACACCAATGTTTGATATCCCGTCAGCTACTAATCCAGAATTTTATTTCTAGACTATCTTTATGTAAGCCTAGATAAATTGATGAAGAACATATTAGAATAAGATACTTAGATATCATGCTTTGGGGAAGAGTCAGTCAGTTTCACAGAAGTAGGCATGACTTGCAAACCCGATAAGGTTCTTTGAAAGAATGATTTACTATGTGAATAAGGGTAAATCCAGCTGGTATGGTGTAGCTGGACTTTCAGTCTCCTTTGTCAGATGTTCTTACAGAAGCTGTGCCCTTACAGAGTAAGAGGGAAGGGCTTGTCATGCAGTGACAACTGAGTGATAACTGCTTAAATGATAAGAGACAAAGGCTAGGAATAAGTGGTCAGTGGTCATTTTTTCCTGGGAGGACTGTGAGCAATATTCTGTCTCAGGGATGTGTATTGATCCCTGTACTGCTAAAATGGTTGGGAAGATAGCCAAGTACAGGTGTGACAGTTTGCAGGTGACATAGAATTATTTTAGAAGAGCAGTAGACATAGTAGTAGCAGTAGGAAAAGGACTACCTTGTATTTGCCACACTTTAAGTGAATATACACACATAGCATCTGTGATACGATTCAGTTCTTTAAGATGCAACGATTTGGTCATAGGCTTGAATCCTGTATTTGCAAGAGCTCTGGGACAACAGACTTATTGGAGGATAATGATTATTTCAGTAGTGCTCGTGAAATGTTAGCATACAGTATAAAACCACATATCTGGAGCAGTTTAAACAGGAGTTACAGGATATTTTTTTTTTCTTCATAAAGAATGAGTGCTTTACTCTGTCACAGCCTGTATTCAATACAGGGGCTACAGCTGGATAAGCAGGAGAAAAAAATAATTATATTGTGGATCTGACAAAAATGTTTAAGTAGATCATTTCATAAAATAAGGAAGAAGTAAGGAATAAAGTGCTCTGAAAGGCATCTTATTTTCTTGAAAATAGGGCTATGTGGACACAGGAAAATTTAAGCTAAATATCTTGGGAATTAACAAGGAACATCTGAATTTTCTGAAATATTTCCCTCATGGATGAAACCTCTATTTTCAAGGGAGATTTTATTAGAAACATGTTTTCTAACAAAACTGCAACTGTCACTCATAATAAAAGGTTATTTTTTTACCTGCTATTCACTTCTCCAGAGAAGCATATAAGATGAGCTAACAACTAGTATTCTTAAGGAGACAGTTAACTAAATAATCACTATGGAAAATTGTGGTAATTTATGAAGAACATAAGAGAATAAAATATTCACTTAAAGTTATTGAGACCAAAGGCATACATTGATATATTAGGCCTTATCCTGGAGACAAAAGACCAATAAAAATTCTGCATGTGAATAAAGAAAACAATTCAATCTGAAAAGAAAAATCCAACAAAAAACGTCAATATGCCCATGTTTTTCCACTGCCTATCTCATCCTTAGGGCTGGCAATAGGCACTCCATCCTCACAGCACTATTTCCAGTCCCATTCTCATAGCCTCTCGGTGAGTGGAAGGGGGAAAACCATGACAGCTATTCCTACAAGCTTTCACTTTTAACACCAGTATGTTAAGATTTAGGACTTCTATAAAACATGACAAAAAGGAGAATCTCCCATTGGTAGTAGAAGCTGGGCACATAATTTTTTTTTGCACTTTGCATTCAAGCACAAGATAATATACTGCATTTGAGGATTAATTGCATCATATTAAATATTCATTACGCAATGTTGCAACTGCTGGCTTTCATGTGGCTTATCACAGGGATAGGTCTCAGTGATTTTCTTGTCCCTGCACCAGTTTGAACTGGGCATAATTTCTTTCCCATATTAGCAAACAGTTAACATCAAAGTTTATTGGTGATGTTCAAAGTGGTGGATGAGCCCATGCACTTTCTGCAGTTCTGCAGCTTCCTGCTGTCCTGGGTGTCATGACTGGGCAACCTGGTGTGCAAGCTGAGCCTACCTTTGCTTACAGACCTGCTTGGCATACTACCAACTTTTTTTTTTGGCTTGTATCAGTTTAACACTGTCTTTGCAAAACACTTTCAAAGCCAGAAAAATGGGGAAAAAAATTATTTTGTAGACAGCAATATGCTCATTTCTAGCTGGATTTATGTGAAACCATGCAGATTGCTATGTTATGTCTACTGACACCACAGAAATAAGATAAAAATACACTCCAGCTGTCTTGTAAATTCAGGGCCAAAGTCTCTCCTTCCATTCAGACGCAGATGGCTTCCACTGAGGTTAATGGGGCTAGGGTGCTTACACTATAGGGTCCCTAATTGTTTCTTGGCTGGCTAGCACATGATATCAATACACATACAGTCAGTATTAAAATAGATGTGTCATATCAGTATGATCAGCTAGATGATAAACAATACCCTATCGTTAGCCCTGACTGGGGAAAGATTTTAGTGCACAATCAAGAGTAATTCTTAGAAATGTAATAATTGCACGTAGCTCCTTGATGAATTACTGAACTTCAAGAAAAAGCATCGTATGTTTTTATGGGCTATAAGCCAGAAATCAGGTAGCAAGACTGAAAACCCTTGTAAAAGTTCTAAGGGGCTTTAGGCTGTAAGATGAGAATGAATTAATTGTTATGTTGTCTTCACGTATCCTTTTTGATAGTTTTTGCTCTTTGGTTCTGAAATTAACAATTTAACTACGAGTGTCAATCTGTAACTAGCTAAAACCAACACACAACTTATCTGACCGAGAGCATCATGTTATAATTAACCAGACAATTTTTATAGGGTGACTTCTGTAAAAGCTCCTAGATCATTGGAGGAAGACATCAGATAATGCCACTGCTACAATAAACTGAAAAGTTTCTGGACTAAATGTAGTGAAATCAATAAAAAGAAATCAAAAGTAAAGGATCCAGTGAAATACTGCAAGTGATTGGTAATAAATACAAATAATACAGAGGTCAGATTAGATCTTTGCTAGACACGAGTTGTCTTCATAATTCAATATGTAAAGATTCTGGGATTTTTGTATAAGGTCTTATTTTAGCTTTGCAATGAAAAGCATAAAAGCAGATTGCTCATTTTTGCTTATGATACAAGAGAAAGATTTCAGCAAAGTGTAACTAAAGAATCCATGAAAGAAAGTAAACACCTGTATTATTTATTGCAATCATTTAATCACCTGCAGAACTCTGCAATGCCCAGACGTGAAACGGGTTCCTTCACTTTACAGCAAGATGGCCATCTTACAGATAGATTCGTCTCTTTTTTTTTGTTTTAGCTTTTTAACAATGTTCTCAGGGCTTTCCTTGAAATGCTGAACGCCTATGTCAAGCTATTGCAGTATTCTTGCAGCAGAGCAGCCAAGTCTGATTTTCCCCATGGAAACACCAATTTTTGGCCAGATTTGTTTGGAATTATGACCATTCTGGAGTTTCATACTGTTTTTTTTACCCCCAGTTCCAGGCTATGACCTCATTAGGGTATATCATGTGAAATCAGAAATATCTGAATGTTGAGCAATAGCTCTGGCATTCAGATCTATGAAAATCATCTGTTAGTCTCCTGATATCCTCATGCAGATTGCTCAGACTCTCTCACAGATGTCACTCTTTATGTCAGGATATACACATCAGTTTATATTTTGACTCTATTTTAAAGTCCAGATTTCTCAGATCTCTCTTTACATCCTGTTTCAGTGAATGGAAGTAGCCTGTAGGCTCAGTGTCGGCTCAGTGGTCTCAGTTTCTTCCATTTCCTCACTCATCACCAAATGTGAGATGCTGAGCTGGCATCAAGTCTCTAACTCATGGCTGCTCTGCAGCTGCTTCCTTCCTACGGATCCAGGCTGCTGCGGCTCTGGTGCGCCGAGCGCCTGAAGCCCTTCGCCTTCCCCCAACAGAGCTCGAGGACACGTGGTCTCTGGGATGGATGGATAAAGTGGGGAGAGGAGTGTGGCTGAACTCACGAGCTCCCATGTACTTTGGTGATGAGGATTTTAGACTGGTTTTGCTGTCCTGGCAGCCATGCATTGCCCGGGCAACGAGCCACGCTGGCTATAAACACCCTGCTGAATGCTGCCAGCACGGTGTTTATCACTCTGACTTAGTGCCAGAGGAGGAACCATTTCTAAAACAAAGGACTTTTGTTTAATGCTTTACAAGTGCCAGGAGTGTTCCTTCTTTCAAATTTTTTTTAGGTTCTGATGTGCAAATTCTTCTGTACGGGAACAAAGTGAGTGGATTCAGTAGGATTATTCCAGTGGGTCAGTGAGTTAGGGCCTTCAACCTGTAAGAAAAGAACTATTTCCTCCAAAACTCTGTAAGAACTTCTGAGAAAGCGATATTCACTCCCTTGTACTCCACAAACACTGCCACACAGCTGCACTGGCCTATGCTGTCTTCAAAACATGACATGGAAGGCAACAATAAAAATCTTGCAGTAGGAGAAAGCCTGCACAATAAATACAGTTTAGTTTGGAAAGGAAACTCCTGGATCCAGTCCTAGAGTTCCCAGGGAGCAAAACTTCTACAGAAGTTACATGGGAAAAAGGTCTTTCTGTCCTAAATGGACATGCTCCTTTGAATTAAACAGAATTTATTGAAGTCAGCAAAAACGAGTCACTGAACAGATAGATGACATGTCCTACAGAGCAGGATGTATCTAGCAGAATTTTAGGTGAGTGATGTATTTTAGCAAAGATCTTTTCCATGATATAAAGATGGTTATGACTTCTTGTGGAAAAAAAAATCAGAAGACTAGTGGAAAATGTAATCTTTCTGAAGAGATTTTAGTTAAGGTTAACCTGGGCATCTGATGTTTAGCTTACAGAATGTAAAAGGACAGGGAATTTTAATTAAGATTTAACTTGACTTTTTAAAGAGTTATGGAAGTCTAATTACTCCTCTGTGTAAATTACTTCCAGATGCTGACCTTTATGAAAATGGTGGATTAAGGCAATCTCATATTTTAATCAGCACCTGTAACAGGTGAGGTATCTCCAAAATTTGCGTCAAGAAATGTAAATGTATCAAAAAAAATTTTTTGATGAAGAGGGGAAATGTGAAAAACTCT
>Ga0181612_160576_pt1 | contig 15171 bp, 7 predicted proteins | sample HoacroProtozoa21_FD_119630 | JGI IMG/M metagenome (GOLD analysis project Ga0181612, IMG submission 119630) | Hoatzin crop microbial communities from Cojedes, Venezuel. Combined Assembly of Gp0051906, Gp0051904, Gp0051908 | reverse complement strand
GGAAACTTTTGAGGCCAGGTTGGATGGGGCTCTGAGCAACCTGGTCTAGTTGAAGATGTCCCTGCTCATTGCAGAGGGGGTTGAACTAGATGACCTCTAAAAGTCCCTTCCAACCCAAACCATCCTATGATTCTATGCTTCTATGCTTCTATGATTCTATAATTTTGTGATAAAGGAAAAAGTATGTAATTTTCTCTAAGAATTCAGTTACGGGTTCTGCTGATCTATAGTGTACAGGTCATGAATTTACATCCTTTCAAACCTTCTGATAGTGAGAACCTTATCTGCTAAAGTGCATAGATCTCTGCACACATATTGTATAGATCCCTCTTCATTGAATCTTCTGGAAGCAAGTTTCTTCCCCATCTCTGGATATACAACATGTGTAAGACCACACAAAAGTTTTTTGTACCTAATTATGTCTTGGTCATGATTTTGTGTACCCTTCACTCCTACTTGAAATTTCTCAGCACTCTGTAAAGCAGATCTCCTGCCTTGGAAGGCCAAGCAGGGGAGAAACTTCAATGTTCACAGTGTGTCCTCTTCACAGGCCACATGCCATTGACTTGAGGATTTTCACAGTATTCCTTCCAGTCACTTAGTTTCCAATCCACACAGCTGTGCTGAAGGTCAGCACAGGTCATATAGCTTCGATTTCCACTCATTTGGGAGCTGCCAAACCACTGTTCTCTGTGGATTTGTATCTCTAATCTCCCCAGCTCAAGGATATTTGACCAACTTTTCATCTTTCCAGGAACTCCCCCTTGGAGTTCACCCTAAGTATTCACTGAACAACCTGTCCCAGGCTGCTTACCTGACAACATGGGGAGACAAGGACTAGCAATCCAATTGGGGTCAGGGAAGGAAGGAGAACTTGGGCTAGATCATCCTTCAGTGTAAATACATGTTGGTTTTGTGGGTTCTGGAGTAAATGTCTTTGTGGTGATGTACTCAACAAGCATGTTTTACCCAGTAAAAGTATACCGAGCTGAGGTGCACACACTTTAATTGGAGCTCTGATGAAATCACTTTGATGATTCTTTTTTTCTTCTTTTTTTTTTCCTCCTTGTATCTTGCTACAGCTCTTCCCAAAAACTAATGACCCGGACACTCTCCTCCTGAGTTACAATAAATGGAAGGGAACAAATAAACAGAAAATCTCTGCATCTCCCTTAGAGCCAGTGCATCCTGCAGACATCTCCCAGTGGCTGTCATTAGCCCTAACGGAAAGCAGCTGAGCCCCAGTGCAGCTACATTGGTCTTCACTGAGCAGGTACTTGTGTATGAAAGAGGATGTATTTGCAAATATTCCTTCTGTGTTACAAGTGTAAAATATTCAACCATGTAGGCTAACTTTGATGCCATAGGGATGAGCTAAGCCCAAACTTCACTCCAGAAGGTAAACTTGTCCCTACATGAGGAATTTCTCCTTTCCCCTAAAAAGCACATGCATAATGCGTGCTACCCTGAGAGACAGATTTATTTGCATCTGGCATCTAATACAAGATCGTTATCTGGGAAAGGTTTATACATGGGGAAGATAAAAAGATAGCTCTAGGATAAAACTTGCTCCTTTCTTACGTAGGCACTTAGCATAGGTAGGAAGACTCATTATCTTAGGTGCCTTCTTCTCTCCACTGATGGTAGGAAAAGTAACAACACGATTCATCTGACATCTATTAGATGTCAGATTAGAGGTGAGAGGAACTCTTCCCCTAAAAATCCTGTTGCTCCAGTCATGACTATAAAAGAAAAGAAGCATGATATTCTCAAAAGTGTATATTCACTGTTAGTTAGATGAATCCTACTCTGTTTGTCTAAATTCTGTTAGACTGAAGTTATGTAAAATCAATCCATTTGCTGTCATTGTGCACCGAGAATGAATTAAATTCCAATAGTTATGAGGTCTCTTCACTTTATTTCTGGCCTATTTTTAGTCTTTGTATGCACACTGTGTGTCGTATCGGGCCCTTATTCTTTACTGCGGTTTTGAGTTACAATCCCTACACAAATAATAACAGACATTACTATGGTGAAATGTGATGGTGCAGCTCTGAAGACTTCTTGCTATTGAGACCATGAAAAGATAAGCATAGTCATGTTGGATCAGACCAACAGTCAACCTCCTGCCTCAAAAAACAGTCAAGAGAGGATATCTCCTAGAAGAGCACAAGAACTGGACAAACTGCATTGTCACCTGTTACACTCCCCGAGGCCAAGTAATTTTTGCCTAGGCACTTTAAGAGCTGGATTTTATTCCCAAATAAATTTCAGGCCTTGCTGGAGGTCAAGGTTTAACTTTGAGCTGGATGTCCATTAAAAGCCAATTCTATCTGACCAAGATGTAAAAAGGTATCTGTTCATTTTCTGTGAGTGGCAGAAAGTGGATGGATGCACACGTTACCTTAGAGTTCCCCGTGTATCAGAAGGGAGCTTATGACAGGGAAGCAGGAACGCAGTAACTGTGTTAACCTGATGGGTTGGTTATCTGAATTTGATCAGGTCAGCATGCTGAAGGATCAGACAGATCTAAACTTTCTGCAATATTTTATCTCCAGCACATAGTACTTTAAAGCTCACAAAGTCATTAAACTCCGAGCTGACACAGGGAATGCCCAGTGGGATTAACCTTCAAAAACTAATTACCAAAGAGATCGACAAAAGGCAGTTTGCATCACTACTGTTGTGACAAAATACCAGAGGAGTGAATGGTGTCAGAAAATGTTAATTAAAATAATCTGATTCTCTGGAGAGCATTTTCCTGTGTAGGTAGAAGTTTCTAAAAGTTTACCAAAGACAGATCAATGAAAAATAGGTTTCTAATTATGGCTAGGGGTCTGGGTTCAATTGCTATGATGATTATTATTATTTTATCATTTTTCCAGTAGTTTCTAGAAAAGGTTTTGAATGAAGTATTACACTAGCATAGAGGAAGGATCAGCTCTTATCTTAAAGAAAAGGGGTGGGATTGCCTCACTTTTGTTTGGACATCTACCACTGAGTAAATCACCCTGAAGTTCCAGTGATGATCAATGAAGAGATATAGACATTATGAGTATCTGATTTGTCTGAGTCACCTGAAGAAGGCAAATAATATCTTCAAAATGAATGCTGATTTTTGTTGTTTTTTTTTTCTCTTGAATCTCAAAGGAGCCTGTGATGACTGTCTTGAACATACAGTATGGGTTTAAATGCAGTGAGATGAATTCCAACTGTATACCAAACAGATAACACAAATAAATGCTGAGCTTGTGAAAGGATCAGTACTCCATCAGCTGTCAACCTCAAGCCAATATAGACTACTGTCACCTGTGAAATCTGTTAATTATTCCTCAGATTTCATGTCCTCTGGATGAATCTGATCTCAGGTGATGTGATACAGAGCCAGGCGGCAGATTATGTTACATATATATATATATACATACACATGTATATGGACATGTAAGTTGTGTGTATGTGTGTGTACCCAAGTATACTATAACAGTATATTATAATAAGTATTTAATATTATTATATTATGCATTATTTTTGTATATGTTTACATATTATATATATAATGTGTGTGCATGTATATGTATTATATTATGTGTGTGTATGTATTATATCACCACAAACTTACTCCTATTTCTGGACAAACAACTTTTAGACTGATATAAGTTTGATAAGTAAAACAAAACTGTATTTATGTAAAGAAACAAGAAAGACCGGTTTTCCGAAATTTCTGCAAATGCTATTAGGCTAACAAACCCTGTTCAGTACCAAAGATACTAAAGTGTAGCCTGAACAAAATGCATTGGAAAGCAGAAATTCCAAAGTTCATACCAGCAAAAGCAAAGAATCCCAGTAGGCTTCGAACCCTGCGCAGTCTTACAGGGTGAACACGTTTCCAAAAGCTACCACCTAGTTGATGCTATTATCAGAATTCCGGGGACATGTGTTAGTTATATTAATATTGTTAAATCAATCTGATGATAGCACTAGTACAGGCCATGCCCTGACTTTAAGAGATCATCAGGGATGACTCAAAAGAAATTAGTGCTTTTTATTACCTTTCTGAAGTTCCCAAATAAAATAAATGTTTATTGGATTTCCCCCCTCATTTTATGGCTCTTCACAAATGCTGTTACATTTTAATTAAAGTGAACTTGTTTTTGCATTTAGTGGTTATTCTAGCTGGATTTTTTTTTCATTATTCTTACAATTGAATAACGATGCTAATTGGGGATTAGTTTATAATAACAGCTGACAGGCCCTGAGGATCCATTCTGCAAACTAATAGTCTATGGATGCAGAACAATCCATAAGCCAGCGTCAGGGAACCAGTCTGTTACCAGAACTGCTCCTCTTCATTCACAACTACAGACTGCACACTACGATGAGTTTTGTTCTGGTGAGATATTCTTCTCACTTGCAACATGTGCATTAACTTTTTTCCTATGTTTCTTGTTCGCTTGGCCCAGAGAGTATAGGGAAAATTTGGCATTTACATAATATATTTACAAGACAAACATGGATAGCTCATGTTCTGAGCTGTCTGGAGATGAATCAGGTTTGGTACAGAAGCACAGTAGCTGACTGAATATTGGCAGCTTTCAAAATGTTAAGAAGAACACGGCACTGTGCTAACACAGTTACACAATGTCTGGATTAGAGCAAAGGGATTTGTCTCTTTAAGGCTGTTCACCTAGACTTTTATAACATCAGCAGGATGATGTTCAGTGGTGTCAGTCTATTCATTTTTAAAAATCCTTCAATAATTCAATATTGAGTGAATACTGCAAAAGTGAATCTTGTATCCTGTCAGAATGTGAAGTTACTAAAACTTAAACCACTGAAGATCAGACAAGTCAGAGTGGAGATGACCACATGACTCTCTTCTGACCCCAAAACATCAAAGACCTTTAGGTATTATATCAATTCACAATTTTAGTTGGTGCTGTACTAAATGGACGCATGTTGATCTCCAGATCTGCATAAACATAGGGGTACTATATATCAATGTTCACTAACATGCCCTAGCTGGAGTAAAAAGTAAAATTTCAGAAAAACTTTAGCTGAAATTACATGATATTTATACCACAACCTTTCCTGAAGAAATGAAGAGGTACTATGTCTCCAGGAAACCTAACAAAATATAGGAATTTTGGTTACATTTGAGCAAAAAAACCCCACATTTAAACAGGACTATGTTTGTAGATTGAACTCCCTGATAGACTGGTGTATTGCAAGCTTATCTACAAACGTAGAATATAAACTGTCTGCTTGCATGTTGCGAGTTTGTGGGGGGTTATCTTCACTCTTACAAAAATGTAGCTTCAATGTGACAGAGGTCTTTGAAGTTTAAACAAGCACAGATGCTTTCCTCAGGCTTCAATCAAAAGCAGTGGCAACCAAACTCTTTCTACAGCGCAACCCATGGTTTAGCAGAGACATCTTCAAGCAGGGTAGGATTGGTCCCTAAACTTGTTCTAGCTTCCAAATTCTATCCCTAAAAAGTTCAAAAATTTCACAAATTACAAGCAAGTATCAGGATAAGATATAAACATTCTGTCTTGATAGCAGAAAATACACTGAGATAATATATTGAGAGGAGAAAGCAAGAAAGACAGAAGAAGAAATCTTTTGTTCTTTGACATTTTTCTTATGCTGATCATTTGAACAAGATATCTTTCAGTGATAATGAAACTGAATGAATTTGTATTTTATTAAGCTAGTAATGTGGAATTCGTTATGATAACTTTTAAGCAAGATTCAATGTCTGTGGTACAATGTAATGAGTTAATGGAATTCTTAACCCTGGGAAATTTGAAGACAGTGTATTTGGCAAGATCTTTTTTTTTAAATTAAAGTGATTTGCAGAAACCTTAGTTCATAACCTTATAAGGAAATACCAAGAAAAGGTAATGAACTAGATAAAAATACTTCTATATACGAGTCAGATAGACTCTTATTCTAAAATTGTCCCGTTTATTTCAGCTTCACTGGAACAGCATCTGAAACACAGTACAGAGCCTGTCTGATACAGCTTAAGGAAGGTAAATATGCTGAGGAAATATTGAAACTGATTCTGTAAAAAAGGAGTCAAATGGCTTAATCTGGGGGCGTACTACAGTCCTGTACTGCAGAAATTATTTTCCAAAAAGACCTAAGGGTACCTTTTCTGTGCCTTTGGAGGATGTCATTGCAGCAAACAATAACTATGTGAAACAAATAGAGGCAGTATTCATGTGGACTAAATAAGCTTCTCACGTGATCTGGAAACTCACATGAGTGGCACTAGAATCAGATACTCATAGAAAGCCCTGCTGGAAAGGACCTCCCAGATCCCCCAGCACAGCACCTGCCTTCTGGCAGGACCAGCTACATCGACACCACTGATAACATGCACTTGTCAAATTTTGGTTTACAAATCCCTAAGGATGGAGACAACACAACTTCTCAGGCATCTCTTTTGATGTTTAACTGTCTATTCTTATTCCAGCTAAGCAAAGATCACTGAGACCAGAAACATAAGACTGTCTAACTCAGAAGTGCATGAGTGCCTGTATACTGCTGAGCCGCTCACACTTCCACTTGCAGTGAAGACCCAGCCTAGAGAAAATGTTCACACTGTCTGTTGTTGGTCCTGAGCTTAGCGTCGGTGACTGCTGTGGCTTGGGTGGTGGAGAGGCTGGTGAGTCATTCAGGCTGCCTACGTTCCAGCGGAGCTGTGAGCTCTGTTTCTGCACCATGTTAAAGGATTGAAGAATTCACGGAAGCTAAATTTGGAAGTCATTACTGGAAGTCTCAATAGGGCCCTCAGTCAATGAAGCAACCCAGTCTTATGAACAGAAATGACTAAGGGCCATTAGCTTATGCGAGCCAAAGAAAGTCAACTTCTTAACCCCAGAGGCACAACAACTCTATACAGGTTTCAAAATTGGTTTGTCTGAAGTAAGTAATCAAGAAAAGCAAGAAGTGGTTTACTGAGGGGTTTAAAATAGAATAGGTTTGCCATCAACAATAGCTTAACTCTCTAGAGCACATTGTGCCCACATTGTACCTAAGACAAGCTTTGCATAACAGAGGAGAGTTCACTTCCCCGTGATTACAGTTATAGACTCCCCAGAGGGAAAAGCAAGAATCAGCAAAGGGAACAGCCTTCTCATCATCATTTATAAAGACTTTAGGGGTATGTGTGAAATGGTGAAATGCTACTTACCTCCATTGTATAACACTTTGAGGTACAGAGCTTTGATGAATACACCATTTAGGTGTTTGAGATTATTACTGGTTATAGGGTTTCCATTTAGTGACTTGCCCCATTTAAAATTCTTCATATTTTTCCATTACCATACTAACGGCAACATCAAATTTTTTTATGTCTAACTTCCCCTAATTACAGTAGCAAAAAGCCTTGAGTGCAAACATATTTAAAATCAAAGATCACTTTACAAGTAAATTTGAAAAGTACAATGCTGGTTCATCTATTTACATAGTAAATTTAAAATGAATATTTATGCAGACTAAATAAACTAATAAAATCACGGAAGTAAATCTGATTAAGTGGACTTGTCCAAGGAGAACGAGAGCTAAATACAGCAACCCTTGATCCTGGAGAGTAAATCTTCGCTTGTGTGATTAGTTGCTCTGCTGTCCTTGGGGAAAGGGTTTGTGGCATCAAACCCAGAAGCTGCTGCTTGATCCTGGAACTCAGGCACAAGATAAGTACTTCTGAAGCTCTATGAAAGACGTAGAAATGCATATGTAGGTATCTCTACAACCAGACAGGATCCAAAATTAAAATTATATATGTTATTCAGTGTCTGAATGAAAATCTCTGGTTATTTGAAAATGACATTACTTGGATCTGGCATAAACACGTTGATTTTCAACATGGAAAATCTATTCTTTTGCACTGTCCATTGATTTCTCATTCTATTTTCGTTTTGGATATATCAGCTGTACTGAAGAGAGTTGTTGAATGCACTCTCTTAATTGGGTGCTGGTGCTTGAGAGAGAAATGACTGTTGCAAGGAGTTCAGAAACATGTATCACATTCCCATTTTAAGTCAAAGACCTGGTGATGATCTGTGTGTGATTGTACTGTGTAGATCCATTTGGATTTTGCACAGGTAAAGTTAGCTGATCTAGGGTTAAGGAACATAAAGAAATCATGCAAGATTCCAGCCTGAGTTCCTTCTCCTGCTGTCAGGAAGAATCCATACTGCACTGTCCAGCGGTGGATGCTGATGATATAATGGCTCCAAAGGTCATTGAGCTGCTAGAATTTTTCCATTTAGACATCTATCCTAAAGTATTCCTCTAGGAACCCTCAAGAGTCAATGGAGAGAAAAAGCACCTTTAAGGTATGATACATTTTACCTCTCTCTCACTCTCGGATTAGGGTGGTGCGAAGTATATCTCTGCTGAGGCTAGGTAGACCCCTTAGAGTGAACCTAGCTGTTAGCTTCCACTGAATGTCAAATGTTTGATGTTTAAAATTAAGTGAGATTATTCTTTTCCTGGGTAGGGACGAAACTCAGTATCTTTATAAAGAAGTAATATAATATTCAGACTGGACAAAATTTTTGGAGGAGTATTTAAAATAACACCTTCCAGTCTCTCCTGGAAGAGATCAGGCATCGTGAGAAAACACACTAGAAACAAGTAAAAGATTGAAGTGGACAGTCATCTTTTCTATGTAATTTGTGGAGAATCCACAGCTAGTGCATGAATTATTCCTCCCACTTCTCTGAAATTCAGTAGTCAATTAACATGTAGGACGATTATGTATTCAAAATGAGCCTTCTTTCAAGTAAGTTTTTTTCCAGGAAGGGCAATTTTGCGACAGGTTTATTTACTAGTATTCACACACTTGAGGTCAAACTTGACTCTCTTGAAAAGAGAGAAGACACAAGTTTTCTGGCACTTTAATTCTCTTCCAGTGCCTCTGTAGATTTCAAGGGCTCTATGTTCGTTAATGTCATCCCTGTGTATGACAGGATACTTGACAGATATCCAATACAGACCTTCAGGTGCATTTCCAATTATACATATAGAGTTGGCTGCAACCACTTACTTTAGCAAACCAGACAGCAGGAATTTAACCTAAAGTAGTTGTCTGATCTTTTTCTTTAGACACAAGTCCTCTACAGGCATCTTCAGAGCATGTTTCATGGTATATTAAGGAGCTAAGCCAGGTTCAAATGGCTTTTTGGAGGCTGGTCCTACTTACTTTCTCTTTCATTTACTCTATAAGTAGCCTTAAAAATTAACATAAATTTGTATATTCGGTGCCTTTGAAGTAAGACAAAAACACTGTAAACTTTCATGTCTTTAAAGAAAAGTTACTTCACATCTTCCAAAACTAGCAATTTAGTTAAAATATGGTGCCTATGAGGTCTTCTAGGATAGCCTTTGTATTGACTGTGAAAGCAGGAGCAATACTAGAACTTCCTGGAAGTCCATCAGCACAAGTTACCTATTTTAAACTTGACAGAGTGAGTTTCTTCTATTTAGTGACTTGTAGAAGGAGATTTTGAAAGTCTTATCAGATGTCCTAAAACTGAGTAAGCTTTCTCAGGAACCCACAGGCTTAACTCTTCTCCATACGCAGGGTACATCCACTTTAATTAAACCTGTTTCACCGAATAAGCTTAAAACAAAGAGTTTGTATTGTAACCTATAGCAACTTTGAAGGTGGCCCAGCTTTGAGCAGGGTTTGGACCAAGTGACCTCCAGATGTCTCTTTCATCTTGACTTTGTCTGTGATTTCATAATTTAGACCTTGAAAAAAATGAGTTTAACCAAATTGATTTGCTTATGATAGTGTAAGAAACATTTGCCTTAACCCAAAGGAAGCTAGAACTTCCTCACACTGTGTTCATATAGGCATCTCTTTTTCTGAAGAAGAAAGGAAAGGAAATAAGCAATGTGCAACCCCAGGAAGTCCAGTTTAATTCTTTGCTTCCCTTTTCACTTCTTGGGTGACCTTAAATACCTTTCTCTGTGCTTCAGACTCCCAAAAATAAAAGAGTAAAAATTATCATCTTATCTCAGTGTTGATGTAAGGGGGAAAATCATAAAAGCTTCTCAGATACCATAGTTGTGGAAACCGTGTATTTATGCCATAGATAAAAGCAAAGATACATTGCTGTATCTCTCTGTATAAACACATACCTTTAATTCTAGTGCTGTAAACTTTTGTCCATGGTTTAAAGCTGGAAAGGGATTGCTTCCCCACAGGGCAGATAAAGGCAACAGCAGAACTTTGGAATGAAATGTTCCATGCTGGAGAATACAACATGACTTGCTGCAAATTATGCAGACCTGTGAAACAACAGGTTTATGGAAGTGGAAAGAGATGACTCCAACTGGCTCCACATTGTGCCCAAATTGCTATGAGGTTCTAACCTGGCACACTGGAATGAATAGCTCTCAGAGTACAATATTTATTTTTGACATAGCTCTGCCTCGCAAAATTTTAAAGGATAATATGAAAGTCTGAGACAGATCACATTCTACACACAGAAAAAGGGCTGACTCAGACTGGCTAAGAAATAACTTTGCTCTAAGAAATCAGATCAGCTAAAAAACATGGGTTTGAATAACTTAGCATGGGTTAGAATCTTAGCACCTCTGGTTTCAAAGTACAAGTCACCTAAAAGATTTATTGCTGTGGTAAATACAGTTTTTTACTAGACAGCCAATAATTTGCAACCTGCAGATTCAACTGGAAGAGAACATGAAGCAAAGTACTGCCATAAAACCACAGACTAGATAAAGTTCCATATGTGTACAAAAGCATCTGAATGACAGATGCAAAACAGCCTTAAAAAAGTCATGTGAGTCTATTTCCACCTAAGACCATGCTACCCGCATCAGGAGATCCCTATGCAGGCATGACAGTTTCTGTTTCAAATCAATTTTTCACTTTAAATGGTGCTGAGACCACAGCTCTCATTACCATTGGTAGGAGGTGTTGGTGCTATGCATCTCTGAAAATGAGGCCACTTATTTTAGGCACCTAAATATGTTGGCTCAGGCTTCCCTGAGATGCAAAACAGCCACATACCTGTCTTAGCTGGTCAATTATGATGAGATATCGGCTTGAAGTAAAAGCAGCACTTCTGAAATTAACCTGCCGTAATTTTTTTTCCACTGTGTTATAAAATACTTGCTAGGTATGGTGGATTTATCACTGAAATGTCTAGAGATGGGGAAATGATCCAAAGGTCTTAAAGCTTTGGACTGAGATAAGTAGCCTGTCATAACAGATTTAGCAAGTGATCATGCAAACCGTAGGAAAAACACTTAGTCTTTCTGCAGAGAAAGCATGTCCTATTTACAGGAATGTTGTGTTGCTTGCTTTTGGTGGAATTCAGAAGATTCAATGCCGTTGGGGTCCATTAAAAAAGACCTTTAAGCATAGCTGCATTGCCAGCTCTCACTGCTTTACTAACATTGTAAGAATATTTTTTGCATTCTAGAAATACCTGGGTTTGTTTTAGTACCAGGAAATTTTTCTTTTGCAGGAAAAATACAAACTTCTAGCCAGCACTGCTGCAGAAGAAAACTTCAAACAGTGGCCTAAGGCAAATGTAATTGATCTAACAGATGTATGCATATACATATACATATATTTATGCATACACAGAGAGAATCATGGAATCATAGAATCGTAGAAACATAGAATAGTTTGTGTTGGAAGGGACCCTTAAAGATCATCTAATCCAACCCTCTGCAGTGAGCAAGGACCTCTTCAACTAGATCAGGTTATATATACACACATATACTAATGGTATCAGGAGAAACACGATTCAGGATTGAAGTACAATTAAGAAGTTTGGTTAAAGAGGATTGTTTCACTGAATCCAGACCAAAGAGCCACAAATTGTAGATCCATCTACCAGCTTAGACATTTGAACTTCTACTTCATTAGACAACAAAAACAGGGTGGTTTTTTAAGTCTGGATTTTTTTTGTGGATGGGGAGGGAGTGATGGGGAGAGGTTGTAACATTTCTGTCTTGTAATGAGCACAAAAGATTTTTTAGAGAAGGTAGATGTGGAGGTGTTCTTCTGGGAACATTTTTTCTCATATTTTTCTTGAAAGCAAGGCCATGGCTTAGTAGGAAAGACTGCATCTGATTTGGCCATGATATAGGCATCCATAGTAGGAAGTATGTTTCACTAGAAATAGACATGAATGAATGAAGTTGCATTTTGTGTTTAAGAAGATATAATTGTTTTTGTCCTGAGATGCATGAAATCTGGCTACTAAACCTATAATTACATCTCGCCCTATTACACAGTTATAATTATTGAAGGACTTTGCCATATGTCTTTTTTATGTCAGAAATATGAAAACCTTGGCATAAAAAATATTATATATAGGATCTTTAAATTATTTAAAGGCTTCTCATCATAGGTGCCTCTGGTATTTTGTTGTACACAAAAAGCACAGTTCAGCGCTATCAACTCTACTACCCACTGATAGAATCCCAAGCCAGTTATTTCAGCTACCAATATGTTGTGTATTGTTTCTATGGAAACTTCTCAACAGAACTCTCATTGTGGGATCATCAAACATATTGTTTAAATAATGCTTGTATAATATGAAGCTATCAAGTAACAATGAAGCAATAAAAAGATTCTTCTTATAAGTCACGCTAAGGAAAGCAGAAATCTAATGGCAGGCTGCTGTTTGCACCATAACACTTGCATAATTTTTGGTTTGCAAAGTGTTGTAATGTAGGTTTAGGATGACAATTCAGCTGATTTTCTAAGAGAACAAGCAGACAGGAATAAAAGAAGGATCACTTCAGAATAGCTTTCTTCTCATTAAGGGGTTTTGTCTTTACGAAGCTAAAGAGCATCCTGTTATTCTTATAGGTACCAAATAGCTAGAGCAAGGCTCTACATAAAGATAGCTCCTAAACTAGCACAGAAGTCCAGACGGTTACTAGACAGGCTCTTACATATCAAAAGAACACCTAAAATTCCTAGGTAAAACTGGAGTCAATATCTCGGACAGCAGTCTTTCCCTAAAAGACACCACTTGAGAAGCAGAGCGTTTTCAAAGACATTCTTCCCTTCTACAATGCTAACAAATGCCTCTGGTCCACCAGGGCGTGGGACAGCTCCATCAGTGATAGCTGAATTATCCATGGATCACTTGTCCCTTGCATTGTTATACACCCTTCTCCACAAGGTCAATGTCAGGGACACTCTAAACTGACATTTTAGACCTTTGTATGTTTTCCTTTTTGTAGTCAAGACCTTGCTTTTCTTGTTCAGAGGGTTTTTCTCTTGTTTAAAGTCAGTGCAAGTGAAGGAGGCAGCCTGCTTTTAAGGGGAACATCAAATTTAAAATAAAGCACTGCTGCAAATCAACGATGGTAGTGATTGTAATTCAAGACAAGGTTGGGCAATTAAGGAAGGAACAAGTTTCCAGCAGTGCTGTAAATATCATCTTAGGTGGTTGATATCAACATGCACCAGGTATCAAGGGATGGTTTCCCAGCGGACAGTCTTGACTATATCTCTGGAAAGAAACAGGCATTCGTCTTATAACTTACACGAGAAGAAATTAATCTTTTTCATCACACCCATGATATCACCAGCAGGAGCTAAACATTTCCATACTTAGAAATCTCTTCACTGGAAAGATTAAGGGTAGCTATTTTTTTTTTCTGTGATCGCTGAAGTGTCCACAAAAACTGAAGTATATACAGGATATTTGGTCGTTGGTCATTGCGTTACCAAAATGTCTTCAGTTTTGAAGATCAGAATAAGAAAGTAAATACAAACAGAGCTTTGAGCTGGTCTATGTAAGACTGTAGCATCAAAATATCAGGAAAAGTACAGTCTCCAGCAAATTAGCAGAAATTCATGGGAAAAGTAGCAGGAAAGAATGGGAAAAATCAAGTACTCCTGTGGCTAGGGCATGTAGAAGTCATGTGATATTCTACATTCACAGAGAGAGAGGAGGCATACTCCAGCTCTTAGGCTACTTTTTCTTAATAAGGAATCGATTCTGCTGTGTCCTCTAATGAGATGACACTGAATCATTTGTATCTGTGAAACTGCATAGGCTACAGCAAATCCTTTTGAAACTGTAGGAAACCTTACTGAATATGTATTTCTTAATTTGTTTTAAATTTGATTATTTTCCATATTCTTACAATGTGTTGTTGTGCTAATGTGCAATACGGATTTTTTAATTGCATTATATTTGTACTTGATTTTATTAAACTTTTAATAGCTTTGCTATTCAAGACATTGGAGACTATTTCTGGGTTTCTAAATGATGATATTAGAAGGTAATCTAATATTAAAGAGTGGCAGGATAGGCCATAAATTAGCTAAGAAGCCGGATGGGCAGCTGCAATAGATTCTTAAGGGTTTGTCATTAGTATGCAGTTCCGTAAACTGTCTCATGTCAGTCACTGGAAAAGACCAAGCAGGTTTTCACTTCTAAGTATCGTAGTAAAGGAAATTTGCATATTTGGGTGATGAGATTCTCTTCTTCTTCTTTACCTTTTGTGTTATCTAGAAAGGTCTTTTTGATTTTACATCTGTCTCAACTATGAAAGTATATGAATGAGAAACGATGTAACTATTATTTCTTTTTTTTTTTTTAATTTGGAAAGAAAATACCTATCTCTTTGGGTTTAGGTTAAATGAAAGTATCTAAAATATACATCTAGAATTACAAGAGGATTTGACAATGTCATATAACTAAAAAGAAAGATATCTTTCCAGCTCTGTCACCCAATATTTTTTATGCTCAGTAAACTGATGAGATCCTTATTCACTTTGAGGGTGGGAGACTAGTATCAGAGGGTAACAACTCGTGCTATTTTCATATCCTTCTGCAACTTTCTGATCAGAGGATCTCCTGAAAGTCTTATGAAGGAATGATCTTATTTCTTTGACACCCCTGTCTGCCAACCTGCTTTTTTTGAGATAAAGGGAAAGAGTATTTACATCTCTACCATTTATTGTCCTCCCCCTCTGCTCTGCCCTAGTGAGGCCATATCTAGAGTACTCATCCAGTTCTGGGCTCCCCAGTTCAAGAAATGCAAGGAACTACTGGAGAGAGTCCAGCGGAGGGCTACAAGGATGATGAGGGGACTGGAGCATCTCTCCTACGAGGAGAGGCTGAGGGAGCTGGGCTTGTTCAGCCT
>Ga0181612_127012_pt1 | contig 15171 bp, 7 predicted proteins | sample HoacroProtozoa21_FD_119630 | JGI IMG/M metagenome (GOLD analysis project Ga0181612, IMG submission 119630) | Hoatzin crop microbial communities from Cojedes, Venezuel. Combined Assembly of Gp0051906, Gp0051904, Gp0051908 | reverse complement strand
TTTCTCTGCTAACTTACAAGTGTTTTGAAGAAGCACTGCTGCTTTTTTTTTTTTTTTTCAAGCCTTGAGAAAATATGGGGGTCATATACTAGTAATTTCTAACATAATTCCATTGACTTGGTCAACGTATTGTCCTTGTAGAGCCTGTACACACAGTGGTAGAAAGAATGTGGTATTTCATGGCACTGATGAAAGAAATTCCCTGAAATGTGGTGTCTAACAGCAAGACTGCAATATTTTGAAGGCAAAGGTTGGCAAGGTTTTTGTTGTCGTAGAGAATGACTAGCTCCTGCTGAGCTCTGTCTGGGTTGACCTGGGATTGCAGTGCATAGAGTTCATTCTCCATATTTATCTGGGACAAAAAATGGTGCTTTTACAGTAATGCCTTAAAATCCTTGTGATATTCATATACCAACTCAAATTTTATTCCAGAATTATTGTCAGGCATATTAGCATTCATTAAAGGAAGACACTAGAAGAGATACTTTTTTGTGAGAAATTAAACAATATAATGATTCTCACCATTTCTTAAATGGGTAGGACGGAGTATGATGAGAGGAGGTAAACTGTGCTGGGTAGCAGGTCTTTGTATGTGGCTTATTTCTGATAGCTGCTGTGACAGCATTTTCAGACTTTTGTTCCTGAATTTTTATTTTGTATGCAGGTAGGAGTTTACATGGTACTGGAAGAGTGAGAAAGAAATGTAGGGAGACGCTTGAAGAAGATCAAGGACTAAAATACAAGTTACTAAGTGACCTTCTCCACTACCTTATGACCCTTTTCGCTCTGCACTGGCACATATGCCATGGAACCAATATATATTTTAAACATGACCTTTACTATTAGACGTGATCAGTCAAATGCTAGATTCTGAAAACCTGGTTAAATACAGCTTTTGAAAAGCATGGAGGTGTTTGTGAAAATGTTGAGGTTTTTCAGTGTTCCCCCAGTTATTCTCTGGAAATAAGCACTGAGGAAAATAAGAAAAATGAGGGAGCAGGTTTGCACCTTTTCCCTTTTAGTGACATATTGGAATGGAGAAGGTGAAGGAGGCATTTGTTTCAGGGAGAAATGGCTACTGAGCCATTGTTTAAGGCAAGGGAAAGGTACAAGATGTGAGGTTTCTGCTTAAGGGGATCGACGCCCTAATGCGTCACTGTCTCTGCTTCAGAAAGCCAATCTCCTATACATTATGAAAGATTTTTTTTTTTAAATCTGAGTTGTTTATCATCATTTTCCAATTCAAACAGAAAATTGGTCTGCAGTCTTTCTACAGACTACCATTGCTTTGGCACTATGCGTCTGTGAATGCTGCACCTACATTCATAAATTGATACACAGTCAGTTTTTTTGCCTTGCAACCCCACACTCATTAAACCCACCAATGAGTTAATACAAGCGAGCTCACTAATCCATTCCAAGCTCTTTGCCAGGCCTTTTGTTGTCATTTTCGCATGTGATGCAAAAAAAGCCCCACAAACAACCAGCCTCAATAACAAAAACACCCCACAGGCATAATGGCACTCCTGCTCGCCCAATGGTAAATTTTGTCCTTGTTTGCCCCTTCCTTCATGCTGAAAATGTAATGTCCCAGACCATTGACTGCTTCCTTCCTTTTTGCAGCAACAGATGCCAGTTCAGTATGGTCCTGCTTTTCAGACAGTTAAAGGAGCCAAGAAGTGAGACACTATGCTGCTTTCATTTTTTTTCCTTTTAAGTAAATAAACAAGAAGCTATTTGACTTTGCTTATCAGAGCAATGTTTCTTATATTTGAGTAGCTTTAGCAATTACTAATCATGCAAGTGATTGTAAAACCTGACTTATTGCTGCACAAGAGGTGGTTTCACTATGATGTGAGTTAACACAGGAGGAGATCTTGTAGTTAGAGTAATTGAAGATCGCTTATAGCGTGTAGGAGCAAGAAGAATAAATAAGCTTTTGTTTAAGATACTGCTATTGGTGTGGCACATCTTAGGTCTGAACTCCACAAGGTAAAAATGTTAATTCTTTTCTCTGTTTTGGTGCATTTCTTATCTCTGGTTTTATGCAAGAGAGAACTGGTTTTGGGGTGTAGCTGAAAATGATTTTTTTTTTTTTACAGTAGTTTTGATCAAGCAGTCAGATTGCATCAATTACTCAGTATGTCCCCATACTTAATTTCCACCACTCATTTGGCAGTTACAGCTACTGGGTTTTCAAATTTTCCTTATGATATATTTGAGGATTTTTTAACAGAGTAGCATGTGTCTTTAATCAGTTGGAGCATATTCAGTTATAGTAAGAATAATGCTTAATGCATGCAAACGTGGGCAATTATTTCCATATGTAATTTACTTGGATTTGGTAATTTGGTTTTACTAAACTGGACTTTAATGTTGTCTAGATTCTGTGCATGCTCTTGTCTTTGGGCAGAAGATAAGCTTGAGCAATAGACACACTGAAGACTGAACTCTTTCAAAGGAGGTAGCTCCCAAAATAAGAAATTAAATGACTGAATTCCCATGAAGTTTCTTGACCCTAAATGTCTGTATTTTTGTCTAAAAAAGGAGCTATAATTATAGCTGAAGGCAGTTGATCTTCAGATCATTGAAAGCAGGGTGGTTATTCCTGGTTTCCTTTGACATAGAAATAAATTTGCAGTTGTAAAATGGGGAGCATCTGACTAACTAGTTTGTAATATGGGTCAGCAGTGTAAAAAAGTTCAGGTCCCGTTGCAGGATGTAGTAAGGTTATTAGCACTAGTGAGACCGTAGTGGAATATGTAGACTAGTTTCTGTAAACTGCTCTTTAACAGTAATACCAAAGATTAGAGAAAATCTGGAGCTGAGAGACAAACTGTTAAGTTTAGGAGAAGTGATCTGCACAGAAAGGTGGAAGAACTTGAGCTACTTTAGTCTTTTAAGACTGCCTATTAGCACTTTCAGTCTTTATAATCTTTTCATTCTCCCTGTCCTGTTGGTGGATCTCTCCTTTGACAGAATGACTCTTCGTGTTCCACAGTTCTCAAATGCTGCAGTTGCCTCAGAGTCCCCTTGATTATTTAGTGACACAGGCTCAAGAGGACTCAAGGGAGGATTGGAAATTAAAGGAAGGAATTTAAAGGTTGTTACTGAGGTAGTGCTGGAATAAGGGAACAATTGATGAATAGGCAGGTGAAAAAGATGGTGGTCTGCTTCATTTCTTGAAAAGTTCTGGAATACGAGGACAGGAATTAGATATTCTCAGTGGCTGTTAACAAGAAAATGGAAGAATTGCAAATTTTGAACAATTTCCACTTGTTAATGGATTAAAACCTTGTGAGAGGCTATCAAATGAACCTCCAGAATCCCTTTCTAAATGTTTTGAAAGCAGACTAAGTGATACAGCTTTTGGTAATGAATCAAGTACAAACAGACTAGCTCAGCTCCAAGACTTGACAGTCCTCTCTCCACCATTGTCAGAGGGACAGTCTGCACAGGATTCTGTGGCATACAGTATTGTATTCAACTTCAGTTATGAAAATTAAATGCTCATTAGTGCTGAAATAATTTTTCAAAGAGAACCTTTGTTGGAAATTCAAAAATATAGAACTTATTGGAGATCTAAAATATAATATGTAACCTCAGTGGAGGTAAAAGAACAGTTAAACATTATTTCTTGAAGAACTTCTATTTAATGTGTTTTATTTCTTAAAGTATGTTATATAATGTACATATATATGCATTTGTATGGTACATACATATATTATGAATTACTATGAAGTTCATTTTCTAATAGTAACTGTGTAAATGGCTAGTCAGAATTTTTTAAGCATGCTAGCCTAAATCCTTTCCTGTGTTCAATGTATCCAGGACTATTAAACGTATTGCCACTGTTCTTGAGCTTCACTTTGGTGTAAGCTGATAGTGCATATCAGCAGAGTATTACCGTGTGCTTTCTGTATTCTTCTGTTTTTTTCCCTAATTATTCACTACTGGATATTGTTGGAGACAATGGAGGCAGGGTAAGATGGTCCTTTCATATGGAGGGCTCTTGTTACGATTTGCTTATTTTTGACCATGACTCAGTTTATCTGTCTCTGTGGACCAGCATCTTCTGCTTCTATAATATTGGATAGTGGTATGTGTTTCCTGTGTTTTTATCCCAGGATTTGAAAATACTCTGTCAGCAGTACATTTTCAAATTTTTCTTTCCCCTTTCTGTAAATAATTTTTCATCTCGCAGAAGAGCTTGGTGCTCTGCTCATGGTTTGTTTTCCCTGCAGAACATCAGCCATCCTCTGAATTAAGAGAACCAGCCTCGATCTGACTACTGTAATGAAAGTGAAGATATTCCAGGTGTTTATTGTACAGGGTATATTACCTTCCAGGGATTTGCAATCAAATATGAGTGAGGCAACTCTGATTTACACTTTGATCTACACTTTGATTTTGGATGGACATCTTCACCAGTGAATACATTTTCCTCTGCAGATGTTATTTATATTGCTTATAATCTTGAACTGGCAGGCTGCTTGTTGTCTTGTTCCCTCCTGATCCTAGGCTGCAGTGTATTAGCTTTGTGTTTGTCTGCTGTGCCCCTGTTTGGTGGCTGGATTACATTCCCAGCAGCAGAAGCGAAAGAATAGTTTGCCAGAGATCTTGTTGGTGTAGTATTGATCCGTTTTATGCTCTTATCCTTAAAAATGGGACATGGTTAATATGCATAAGGCATAGTAATTATTTTTCAGTGTAGTAGTAGAGGGTGTTGGCAAGTTTACATTTAACAAACAAAGTACAGTCATTTAATTATTGTTTCAAGTTCAGTTTTAAAGAGGACCGATGTTGATTTTGTGAAAGTAACTTTTGTGGCTCTGTAGGTCATGATAGTTTTTTTGTTTATTTTCTTTAAGGAATTTTACTTTTCTTTGTGGAAGGAGACATGTTTTACGTATTACACTTGTAACAGAAGTGAAATATATGTTACCTCCTAATGTTTATAAATGAAAGATTTTACAATTAAACTGACTCAAGGATTATAATTAAGTGAATTTATTAAAATTAAAGTCTCCCTAAGCAGTGTTTTTGAAGGCATTGGAAATATTGATGTTTATTGCTGTGGCTTGGAAATAACATGGCTATGAGTTGATATCTCTTTAAATTACTACATATTTTTAATAATATAAAGCATGATTTCTGTTTGGAAATTGATGGTACAAAAATTATCTTCTGGTTTATTCCCTGTATTAACCAGAACTTACCTGTGGGCATCACTGTAACTGCCCTTTCTGCTCCTCTCCTGAAATTCATTGAGTAGGGAGAGCTGAATGCCAGCAACCATGACTACTGCTGAACTAACACCCGTTTCAGTTTATGTTTAAATATTTAGGGTTCTACAGTGTAATTGTTCGGACAGTGCTGGTGGTCCTGTTTGTGTGGCCCTTTTGCAGGGGCAGCAAAGCACTGAGCGAAACAGCTGGGAAAAGCAACCACTTTGGCCATCCTGCTTGAATTGCGTGCTATTGTGCATTTTCATGTCCTTAATTAGTTACCAGCAAAATAGTGGGCACAATACTGAGTTAATGATAAAGCTTAAAAATTTAATTAATGTGGTTTTATTGAAAATAGGTCTTATTTAGAAAATTCTGACTTCATTTTTTGTGATTTATGTATTAGGTAGATAGAAGTAACTAGGAAGTCCTAATACTGTTGTAACTGTTACTGTTATGTACTGAAGTTGTAATATCGTACTGCACTCCACTTAGACATCATATAATTCTTACAAAAAGATTAGATTATACCATGTCATTAAAGCATACTCAGAAAGTAGTTGTAGGCAAAGAATCATGAAGTATCTGTTTCTTGTGGGTTTCTTTGAGACATGTTAGCCATCTCCAAGGTTATAATCATCTGCTGCAAATTAATTAAAATTATCACTGAATGAAGTTGTGGGATACATGGAGATTGGAGTAATAATGAGTAACAGGGAGAGTGAAACAGCCGGAGAGTGTGATCTGGATTGCTTAAGATAAACCTAAGCAAATAAACATGCAGAGGTGTGCAACACGATGTACGAGTCATGCTTACAGAATTAGAGACCGTTCTGACAAAAGTAGCTATTCTGGAAAGAAGTCAGTATTTATAATGAACAGGTTGCTTCAAATGAACTCACAGCATAATGATGTGGTAAGAAGGCTAATATGTGATGTTTGAGAAACTACAGTTAGGATTAGTAGGGACTTGATTTCATACGTGTGAAATACACAGATGTGTGTACTTGTATTTGTGGTGTAGGTGATAGCAGTGCTAGACAGTTAGAAACTTACATTTTTAGAACTGTTCATGAAATGGTGTTGAAAAATTATGCTATGGGTAAGTTCTCTGAAATGATTCCTGCACTTAATTTCTTAACAGCATCAAATTGCATACTTGTTTGGAGAGATATTTGATTACATAATGTAATTAATGACTGATACCGCTACCCTGTAAGAAATTAGCTTTTCTAAAGGCCTCTAACATACAGAAGAAAGTGTAACAAAAAGCAGTGGCTAAGCACTGAAACCAGACATATCCAAGCTGATGTTAACCCATGCGGTTTAACACTAGGGATGTTTTGGAGCAAGCTACCAAAGGAAGTAGTGCGTACTCTACGTTCTCATATTTTTCAGGCCAACAGTGGATAATATGCTGGAAAATGTGTTTTAGTCAAATAAAGGTTGCTGGACTTGATACAATCATGCTGGATAAAATTGAAAGGATCTGCGATATGATGGAAATGCAACTAGAAGATTTAATGATGTGCTCTTGCTTTATTTCTGTGAACCTGTAGGAAGAAATTCTGGTCAATATGTAGTGTGTTGTCACATATCTAGTGAATAAATTACTCATCTAATTTTTTTGTATACATAAATTCTGTGTCTGTCTTAAATAATACCAATATCCATGGCTTACCATCCATAGTAAGAATTATGTATTTTGCGGTGCGGCTGGGCATGCTGCTTGTGCTGGTAAAAGGACTGTTAAATTTGATTGATAAGCAGTTCTATTGATTGAATCTTAATATGTTTGAATTAGTATATTGCTTTCATAAACAGTATATGCTGAAGGAGATTGCTTAATTGGTATTCTTGTTACTTTTAGTTTTGGGTGGATTTTAATGAACTCAGTTTTACCAAAGGCAGTGTACGCCTCAGCAAGTGTGCCTTAGCCTTTGCCTGAAGTAGTTGCAGTGTATTGAAATCCTGTGCTTCATATATTCACATTATTGTAATGTTATTGCATCATGAATATGCATCAACCTGATGTTTTCACCTGCAGAGTACTTACTACTAAAAGTCTTCTATGCTATTCCATGTAGATCAGTGAGTACTGTTTTATATGCTTTGGGAATTAAGAAAATTGTAATACCTAATGCATCTTTAAAAAAAAAACCAACTACCTGTTTTTTATGTTGAAGTGTATACACGAAACTCATATTTATTTGTTTTAATATTGTTTGCTTTTTAGTGAGAGGTTTATGGTGAGGTTAAACAAGAATGGAGGCCCCAGGAATCCAGAGAAGATAGACCGAATGTGTGCACTTTTCACGGTACGTGTCTGTTCCCTTTCTTCTTCCCTTACAATAGTACGATTGTAGATGTGGTCACCCTGCGGGAAAAAAAACCCAATTCTTCCTTTCCAGTATACTGAGTAGAACGGAAGCTGTTTCTAAGTTTTGTTATGGTTACAACTAAATGTTAACATAAGAAAATGAATGTACTTCTAAATTATTTTTATATCTAGGTAAATATTCTGAAGTACTTCCTTTTAGGTGTATTTTTTCCTGCTTATAGTTTGAAATTTTGAATATTTTCATTGCATGTACTATGCTCTTAGATAATAGGGCACAGGAAAAAGCTGTGTTGACCTGAACATAAATTGAGGCACTGTTTTCCGAATCAAAGTTAGAAAAAATAACTGCAACATCATAAACACACACAGAAAACAAGAAAATTCTCCAAACCTATTTTTGTCATAGCCCATTGAAGAGTCCATGTAGCAGCTCCAGGTCCGTGGTGCAGCAGTAGGCTCGCATGTCGGCAGTGCAGGGTGTGTGATGGAACAGAACGACTGTGATGTGCTGCAGAAGCAGCAGCCAAGTTGAGCTCCAGCGAGTTGGTTGTGATAAAGGAAACACTGTGACTTCCTAAGCTTCTACAGCAGGTCTGTGTGAATAGCTACCCCGTCCTGACGCAAAGCAGATACGACCAACTGTACCAGCAGTCTTTAACCACCTGTACCAGAATGACAGGAGAAGTAATACCCATCTGTGGCACCTACCAGATGATACCTCAGCTGGGAGTGAAAAAGCCAGATAGGATTTACCTCCTTTTAATAATTCTTGAGACTCACCTCTCACTTCACTGCCTTCTTGTTTTGTAGTTTTGGTTATGCCAAAATAGTAGTTTCAAAACACTTTAATACACATTTTAATATCCATTCCGCACTGATCTTAAGTTCAGTTAAAAATTGCCTCAGAATCATGTGTCAGACCATGGTGTTATCTGTCAATTCTTCTCCAAAAGAATATGAAAATGTAGAGACACTGAAACTTAACAGCTCATCATAGAATGACTGTAAGGAATTTCAGATCCAAAGTGTGATAAACACTTTCCATCGTGACTCACCTTTAGCTACTGTGCATGCTGGAAGCTCTTTGACAGGAGTATTTTTACCTCCAGTGAAGAAAAAAGATGGCAGACAGCTTTGGTATAAGCTTTACTTCTGGCAGTGAAACCTCTGAGGTCAAGCAGGGCTGGACACTGAAATAGGCATGGTTCCCAGTACCATTCCCTTTTCTCCTTTAAGAAGATAGCTGAATTTCTGCTCTTAGGGAACAGAGCATGTCTAGCCAGATGTAAGGATGTTCAGTTCTGCCTCCATCTCTGTATAGGAGCTGCAGGTCAGTCACTGAAGTTGCAAAGGACTGACATCCATAGCAGTTCTGATTTTGGTACCATCGCTGAAGTGCTGCCAGCTGGTTAAACATCAGCAGAGGTAACAGTGTCTTCGTGTTGCCATTGACCCTGATGATTCCACTGCTGGTAACTCAAAACCAAGTATCTTTATCTTCCAAGAGAAAGGTAGCCAGGCAGCAAGTCTCGGCACTGGTGTCTGAATCAGGCAGAAAGGTTGAGTGTAGGATTAAGCATTGCTCTAAGGATTACTCCCAAAAGGCAGCACAGACTGGTTCGTATCAAGTTTGGCACTTTCTAGCCTCTGAGGTTTATCATTCTTAAAAAAGACTTTCACCATCAAACTTCCCCATCTGCACAGATGCCACACTACTGAAGGTCATGCAAGATCTGTCCTGTTTCATACTGTGTTGTGAATGGTCTGAAACAGTTTTGCTTCAGTGACCTGCAAACCAGTTTTTACACGGTTTCAGAAATACAAGAAGAGCAATGGTATGCTACAGCCAGGGGCGTGATGTAGTTCTAGAAGAGACCAGCTGCGTATTATGAATGGGGCCAGCCTAGTCTAAAAGAGACCGGCCCCGAGTATTGCAGCCGTGTGCCGCTCTATAGCACCTGTCCTTCTGATCAGAGATCGCTCCCAAGATACCTTTCTATTTAACTATACAAAAATATCTAAGCTGGCTCAGTAGCAGTTCTCAGAGGTGCTTAGACTTCATGACTGTCACTGTCTCTGGTAGAATGTGTAGTCTACATATAACAGGAATTATGATAATTGGGAAAATCATCTGTGCAATAAATTGCACGCTTCTGATACAATATTTTTCATCAGTGTTTTCAAAGAACTTTCCAAATTATGTAGCAAAGGAGCAACAAATAGTAGCTTTTTGAATAACTATTTTATCTGCAGTGGTTGTATCTTATCAGAATTTCTTAATTGTGAAATGCTTCCAAAATAAGATAGTTTTATGACTTTGAGGTTTGTTCCCAAGTTTGTTTTAGTCTTGACTTTACACCTATTTGTTTATTTACTTGCCCTTCCCCTCCACTCTGCAGTATTTTTCTAAAACTCTAATCTTTCCCAGAGGCAAGAAGCCCCATGTCTTAGATAATTCAAGCTATCCCTGTCTTTCTGCTATGTCTATTGCTTCTAGGCATTCACCTGTCTCCTCGTGTAAGATATCAAAATTACTTAGGTTTTGGTTTTAGATCTGCTGTCATATCATACCAAAGGTGAGAAACTGCTTCCTCTGAAGAGTAAAGCTCACTCAAGCAAACCTCAACCTATGCACACTTTAGAAACATTCCTGTGTCTGAATTAAAACATGACTACACGGTATAAGCTTGCTATTTTTGTTAAATACCTTACAGTCTGTGGCCTACGAGGCTGGCAACTGAATTTGGTAAAGCTATTTAAATAATTAATTAGTGGCAGTCAGGTATCCCTGATTCTGCTGTTTTGGGGGTGATGGTTAGGTTTTTTAACATACAGTTAGACCTTTATAGAAACCAGTGTTGCAAAGAACTAACCATTATTATGGAGTAACTCTTTCCCATAGCTAGTATGGGGGGGGAAAAAGTAGGGGTGATTTTCTAAAAAGCTGTGCAATTAGTATTACTATGAAATTACCTTGTTTATCAAGCAGTATCACTGAAGAAGCTCAGAAAGATGAGAGAAATAAACCCCCTGTGGATGCAGTGCTAAGAACACCTTTCTGGACATTGATCTATTTACACTGCGCACAAGCAAATAAGAAATGTAGTTTGTCCTCTCCTGGGTCCTAAGTCATGTGCATGGGTTCTCTGCAATTAGATTATCTGAAGACTTCCTCACAGGGCTTGGTGGTTTTGGTTGTTTGGTCCATATGATAGTAAGAATATCTCCTCTTGTAAAAAGCCTCAGCTGTACAAAATGAAATACAAGGCCATCTGGGCCCACATTTTTTGTCTTTTGACTGTGACACAGTATATTTTTTGTGAAATTGAAATGCGACTAAAGTGTGAACCCATCAATATGTGCGTGCCCTACCATTTTCTGATATCTTGACAGCTGCCCTTTGAAAAAACAGTTCTCTAAATTGCTGTTAATTAGAACTGGTAAACTGATAGTATAATAAAATTCCCCCTGTCAAATCACAGATATTTTAAAAAATCTATAACTCTCTAGAGTATTAAGCGCTACCTACAAGTTTTTTGCTTTTTGGAATGTATTGTCAGGCACTACTGAGACTGGAACTATGTCAAAGCCCTTCTTATCGTGGAACTTCAGTTTCTCCAAGACTTGCGAGATAAAGCCTGCCATACGCTACACTGGTATTTTAGGTGATGAGGAAAGCCTAGAAAGTATGTTCCCTTATTCATGCAGCAGCAAAATAAGACTTGAGGAGAAAACGCTAAGGAAGATTTATATAGCTTAATTCTTTGGCTTCGGAGAGACATGATCTGCTAGCTGGTAAGCATACCAAACAGCATATTTGCAACTCACTGCATATGCTGCCCAGGGAAATACAGTGCTCCTTTTAAATGGAGTAACAAGATACAGCCATGAATTTGTTACTTCCCTCCTGTAGTTTAGCAATGTAATGCTGTCTTAAAGGGACTGAAACTTCTCCTTAGAATAAATTCCTTTTATGCCTAGTTCTCAGTTACTGCCCAGATTTTATTGTGCTGTATGTCACTGTAATCTGAAGTTCAGTGTTTATGTGCATTGCCATCATAATCTCAGTTGCTGAGATTTGGTTTCTCAAGTCATGCAGAAAAGAAATTTCCTGTGTGTATTAAAGTTCATATTTTAGCTTTCAGCAAAATACATTTTTTTTAATTTACTGAATTGGTTCAGGAATGACAGAACTTAGATGTCCACAGTTTAAAATTTCCTCCCCCCTTTATATAACATTTGCATTATATCCTTCTACAGTGTTTTTAATACCACCTAGTTGTGGTTTTTTCAAAAAGAAAAGCTCAAGATTTTGTCTGAATTTGATATTTTTCCAGCTGATTTTTGCATTGTTTTTTAAAAAACAGTGTAGTGTTAGAAGACCAAGCTACATTTGTGTGTAGACAAATCCGCCAGTGTTGTTCTCCCCGCACAACTGCATGTATTAGAAGTGGCTATTACCACTGGGTTGGATACCTTTCTTCAATTGAAAAGGAAGAGAAAAAAAAAGGGAAGAAACATGAACACATAGCTACCATCTCAAGTTGTTTGCAAAGTTATATATAAAGCCCTAGAGCTGTTTTCAAAAAGCCCTATGTCGAAAGCATTTCGTACAAAGAAATAAAAAAAATTGTTTTAAAATTGTGAGGTGGTGTCCATTGGCTCAGTGTAGGGGAGAAGTGAACAGTAACTGAGCTTCGAACCTTCTTTCTGAGGTCTTCTCTTTCACATGCGCACACACACGTCACTCCCTCACATTCTTAGGAAGAGTACATTAATAAGATGATAGCACTTACCAGAGTGGAGAGAGAGAAAGAGGCAACAGCTGTTGCTGTAGAGCAGAAGAAGCCTTTTTGCATCAGGGTCTAAAACATGAGAGAATATTCTCACCATATGTGTCGTGTTTAAAATCTTCTTGTCTTGGAGGTTAGTAATATGAGGAGGACGTGTTGAACAATGCTGATATTTTCAGGAAGAAATGTTTCGTAGGTATTTCCTCTAATTAAAAAAAAGGGGGAGAGGAGAATGTCTTAGAAGTTGATCTATGTTTATAATGTTATTTGAAAAAAACACAACATGCCAAGGAAATTGCAATTAAGACAGCTTCTAACATGTGATGCAAAATTCTGTAGTAGTTAATTATTGATAAGTACTCTATGCATATTTTCTTAATTTATTATCTGTAATATTAAAGATTTGTCAGGGTCTCTAATACCTTTTTGTCTTCATCAGCTTCAGCTTTCCTTTTGCTCTTCTGAAGGTTCTCCTTCTCCCATTTTTTAGCTTTTCTTCAAGCTCGGTTTTAAAAGTTTTGACCTGCTATTCTGTGACATGGAATGTCAGAGTTTTCTTTCGTGTATATGGTTGCTTGCCGTAAAAATAACTTTCAGGAGATCTTAAGGTCCTGTGTTTTGCTAAGCAATTACCGCATCTTTAAAACTAGTTTTTCCAATACCCTGTCACTGTTTTGAACGTACTAAATAGAAGAGTGACCATCCATATCACTAAACTGATAGAATGGCTTTAGCCGGATGTGGCCCTTTCTAACTACCATGCTTCCCAAATAACCCATTGGCATGTTTCAGCAGTTGGAAAGGGGCAGAAGGCATTTCCAGTCAGCAGTTTGCATGCAGCCTACCCTGCTTTGGGACTGTGAAGGAGGTTAGCTATGAACTAGCTGCCCTTGGCTCCCACCAACTCATACGGATAAAGCCTGTCGATTCTGTGCATGGTTGCGATGCTGCCTTGCTGCTTTCATGAAGTAATGAACATACATCGTATGAAACAGGATTGCAGCTGCACGTTCAAAAGCATTAAAATAAACCATATCTCTGAGTCTTCTACCTTTCTTCCTCTTCAGATTTTGCGTGTTCTGAGGAATTGCACCTCTCCATTTGTAAAATAAAACATGCTTGAAGTTTTATCTAAATTCTGACAGTCCTGCTGCAAATTTTTGCTAGAGCCATCCTGTGAGGCTAGGACTGCACAATGAGAAGTCAAAAGCCACAAAAGGAAAGCAGAAGCAAAGGAACGGGGTTAGGGACAGATCTGGGATCTGCGGTCGGGGAGTGGGGTGAAGGAAGCCAGAATGGATTACAGCTGAGGGCAACGCAGGGATTTAAATTTACTTTGTAAATTTAATACAGTTTAATAAGGTGTTTGAATTAAGGATTAAATGAACACCTTAAATGTTTGCTAGAGTTTTGATACAGCATCACTAGTCACTGGAGTCAGAATCTTTCATTTCTTTTCCTTCTAAACAACATCCCAACCAAATATAATCCTACTATGTTTCATTTTTCTTGTCTGTAAATTAGAAATAATAATACTTTCTCTTACTTAAAGATGCAGGAGCTAAATGAATGGAGAGTAGTACTGCGTGGTTCTTATTATTGCTCATGAGATTTTTGCAGGCACTTATTTTGGAAGTGCAGTGTTCTTTTTTTTAATGTCTATATTTTTTCCAATCTTACAGGATCTCAGCAGCAAGGACATGAAGAGAGATTTGTACATAGTTGCCCATGTAATTCGAATAGGTACAGTATGATTTATTACTTGAATAATACGCAATTAACAATGTTTTTACAATATTTTAAAATGTATGTTTTACTTAACTGACATGATAATACTTTAACCAGTTAGAAAACTCATAGACCACGCACATCTGCTGAGATTAATATTCAGACCATATGTAGCTAAGTGTTAAAAGGTTACTGATGACTGTTTAACAGGGACTTTTTTTTTCTCAGTCTGAAACAAAATATTTGATTAAACACCACATTTGGGGGAGGAAAGAGGAACTAAAAGGCTGTTTGTTTAATGTCCCAAAATTTCAAATGAGGTCTTTTTACTGATGATATATAGCCAGTTTACAGGGCAGGACATCAGCATACTTGGCTGTTCTCATCTACTAAGTCAGAGGCTGTTAGATATATATAGAGATCTGTTTTCCACTGTAGGAGTTTGCAGTGCTTCCAAGAACCCACATATGAGTTTGGGGAGATGCTTTTAAAACATAAGAGCCGGGAAGCTGTCACACCTGTCAGATGTTCTTTCTACCTGCTGACACTGAAAAGGAGTGTTAGCAGCAGTACCTGTCTGCTGGAAGCCTGTGAAGCTTGCAGTCCACCACTTAGCAGCAAGCATTTGCGTCTTTCCAGGTTCTCCTGGCTGCTTGCCTAGAGCTATCCAAAGGAGAGATCTGGATGCGCAGTACGTAGACCTGACCCTACCCAAGGAAGAAAGCCGTTCCTTGCTAGTTTGCTTCAGTAGTCACATTTTATAACATGGATTTCTCTGACTGTTCATAGGCCAGGCTAGGCTTCATTTATTCTTTTTGAGATTTGCGATAGCAAGAATGCAATTTATGATTGAAATTAGAATGTGTCTTATACAGTATAGTGTAGTGCTTGAAGTAGTTCACAGACAGCTAGATGAGTTTTTAAGCCTAGCAGTGTGTTTAAGTGAAATGACTACTTGATTTCTGGTATGTGAATTAAATTTCTAGAATCTCTTTTAGATGGAAGGTGTTGGATAGAAGAAAAGCTCTAGTTAAAAAGAATCATAGAATCATAGATTGGAAAAGACCTCTCAGATCATCAA
>Ga0181612_138927_pt1 | contig 15172 bp, 9 predicted proteins | sample HoacroProtozoa21_FD_119630 | JGI IMG/M metagenome (GOLD analysis project Ga0181612, IMG submission 119630) | Hoatzin crop microbial communities from Cojedes, Venezuel. Combined Assembly of Gp0051906, Gp0051904, Gp0051908 | reverse complement strand
TTTCTTGAAGTGGGGAGCCCAGAACTGGACACAGTACTCCAGATGGGGCCTCCCCAGGGCAGAGCAGAGGGGAAAGAGAACCTCCCTCAACCTGCTGGCCACAGTCCTCCTAATGCATCCCAGAAATTCATGGAACAATCCTGCAATGTGGAGTTATGAGTGGGAGGAGCCGTTCAGCCTCCAGTTTAGACACAATCACAGAATCCGTAAGTGCCTGGGACTCTCTTTGGCTTGATGTTGGTCTACAGGATTTCAGAGATTGCTTCTAGCCGCATTTGTGATTTAAAGGCACTATGATAGTTAAACTGCATCTCACATCCATGTCTCCTTTTCATTCATTTGTATCTCCAGATTTTCTAAATTTTTACCCACAGAGAGTGCTTTGATTTTTTGTCTGCCACAAAAACCCACTGGCTCCAGAGGGATTCTGCTGGCTTGTCATAAAAGGCACAGATGTTAAGAGCTTCCCATGAGCGGCAGAGCTGGCTCCATGGGAGCATGCAGCTCCAGCCCGCGCTGCTGCAGATCTGGAACAACGCCGCTGACTTCAGCACTCTACACCGATGCTGTGGGGAGCAGAATTTGGGCCACTGACTGGAAACAGTAGGACAGTATGAGGGTTTTTTGCTGTAAAGCTAAGCTGGAAGTGAATGGCTCTTACACCTCCATACTTCCCTGGGCTTGCACGGATTTATAGCAGCTGAGTGGCTGTGGAGCAGCTCTGGCTTCCCCTGGCCTAAAGGGGATCCTAATTCAGAGTTAGGGGGAGCAGGCAAGGAACGAGCTAGTAAACAAAAGCCCTCTTGATCTTGCATCAGTCTCATTATGCCACAGAGCTTCATTTTCTCCTCATTCAGAGCAGTAAGAGTCAAAAATATTTCAGTAAAGAGCCTGTAGCTACATAACACAAAACCCGTGTTAGCGATGGCTAAATTGGATATATAACGTACCCTTTGAGTCCCATTATTTAGGCCCCCTTTCTCATTTGTCATTTCAGTTGCATGCATGTAGCTACCTGGGCTCACAAAGTCCCTTGCACACCTATTCTAGGTGCACCTTTGCACAGGCAAGTCTCCCAGAAGAACAGCCCCCTCCCTCCAGGCGCTGCAGAAGTGCCTACACAAACGCGGTTGCAAGCAGGTATTTGATGCTGGCAGCACCAGGAGATTCAGTCTGAGATCAGGAGAATAAAAAAGGCCCCTCCTGCTCTGCACCATTAAGGGAGGGAGGGATTGAGCTGGAGCTCCTGGGACAAATGGGCTGTGGTCAAAATGCTGGGCATGGGGATTTGGTCCTAGCTCTTTCCTGGACTCTGTGCTGCCACTGCCCATCTGTGAAACGGGGACAACTGCACTTTTCTGAGAGTCCGACCGCTAATCTTGGAAAATGGCTGAGATAAATAGATTAAAACTGTGCTGGGGGAGAGCCACAGAGAAGAGGGTCATGCAACAGCCCATTCAGACCGTCCCTATTATTAATATGTAAAGCTGTCATACTTCATAAGATCACATCCAGTGTAATGAAGAGGATTTAGTTCACTAATATAGCAGCAGTCACACTAGATAAGATTGCTTATAGGGATAAGAGTGTACATTTGTCGCTCCATTTTAATTAAAAAAAACCTTAATAAAAGGTTGTAATGATAAACTGATAAGCAATTGCGTTCTCCCCTTCTCCCAGTAGGTTACCACACAAAACTCATATTGCAATTAGAAACCTCCCAGAAGACACCATAGGACATATATCAATGTTGGCTCAGCAGCAGAGAGCTGCTGGTCACCCCACTTTGTATGTCCAATTGCTGCTAACTAGATTTTTTTCCCCCCACCTTGGTTCATAAATTATTTCACCAGATAGGGAACAACCCAGAGTGAATTTATTTAACACATCAAGGTGTTACGACTAAGCAGGAAGAAAATCCTCTCTCCAAAGAAAACTAATTGAAAATGTAAGTAATTCCAGCAGGACAGCCCTGCTGCACGCTCTCCCTCGAAAAGTAGAGGCTCGCTCAGCGGTAGCACTGCTAAACATTCCCCCTTGTTAGCTGAGGTGTTAAAGCATATCTCTTCCCCTTTTCGGAAGATGAATTACAAAATGGTGTGATCCAGAGCTCCAGCCTGGTTGGATGAGAGGTGCGTGTCGATTTGCACAACTGAGCATACACGTTCCTGTAGCAGCATGAAGAGGCATGCTGCTATTGAAATTTCAGATCATTTTGCAGCTGCAAACTGTAATAGCAGTAATAATAAACCAGAAGCTGTGCTATCCATTAAAAAGAACCCCAGACACTCTACCGTGTTTGTCTTGCCTCTGATTTTAAGCATTCAGCACCAGCTGAACTTCTTGTTCACGACTCATTGAAAATGTCCTGCATCTTTTCATCCACACAGGCTGCTGTGTGTACCCAGAGACAAGCGCACGAGGCGGGAGGAGTGACAAATCCCGAGCTGTCCCCTCGGTTAGGTGACTGCCTTCTCGGGAGGCGAGGTGGTCCTCTCCACCTTGCTGAGCCCCAGCTGCACAGAGGGCAGGATGATGGTGGTGGTTCCTCAGACGCCTCTGCAAGGCAGATGCCTTTGCACTGATGAAAATCTGGAAACTTTGGAGACGAGATGTCTTGGGTACAACCAGGCACAGAAGCTTGCTGACGGCGTGCACGTGGCCTGCTGAAACTCAGCTGTGCAGCAGTGTTGGATGCAGTGCCAGTCCGAGCCGCAGCACACGGACGGTCTCCGAGCCCAGTTGCAGGAGGCTCTGAGCTCCTGCACGGGCAGAGAAGTCGACACTCAGAAGTCCCGAACCTCTATCTGCTGTCTCAGATGCAGAGATTATTTGTTTCAAGCCACCAGTGCTGGTGTCTTCGATGCAACCTGAAATTTTTGCCTAAAAGAGTCTCCCCACACTGCGGGTCCTGTGCAAAGCAAAGCCCAAGAAACCTCTGCTGCTCCTCCCCAGCACAGAAGTGGCATGGTTCGACAGCTTTGATGGAAGGATTCCTCTACCTTTCAAGGTCTTGCAAGCGTTTAACTTCATTACTCAGGCTGTGGAGGAAGAGCGAGATCTGCAACGAGTCTGTGTGCTTTGCAAAGGTCCACCAGAAAGGAAAGATTTTGCTCTAGGATACTCAAGGAACCTTACGCTAGAAGCAGGTCTTGGAAACCGTCTCTCCCGAGTGCCCGTTGAATGATGAAACTCCATTAACAAGAGCAGCAAGAGAGAGTTATGCTGCCACTATTGCAATGTCAAAATCCGTTTGCACATCTCAGCAGCGACAAGCTGGGAAGCAGTCCTGGGCGGGCGGCAGCCGCATCTCCATCGTGCCGCACCGCAACGGGCCGGCGTGCGGTTCCAGCACTCGCCCCGTTCTCGGCGCTGCCTTTTGCAATGCCTATGGGCAACCAAAAACTGGTGCTGGGTTTTGTGAACCTGAGAATAGCCCTGTATCCCTATAAGAGGATAGAAACATTTATTTATCAGTAATATTTTCTTGCTTAGCTTTTTTTTTTTTTTTGAAGTGTGCCAAATTAACACAATAATGGCAATGTTGATTTTTTTTATCTCTACTTTTCAGTGAATATGAATGCTCAACTCTGGCAGGGCTTAACTTTGTGTATGAAGAGGGAAAAAAAAATCCTGGTAAATATGTTGTTACTGATTTAAAAACCTATTTGTTCAGTAATTTCTGCTGGAGCCATCATTATCTTGCCAAAGCAGCTGTTGGAATATTAACTAGACACAGCAGTAACAAGTGGAATATAATTAGCACTCCTTGTTCCAGTGAATTTTCAGTTTTAACTAGGAACAATTTGCAATGAATCTCTGTGCTGTTGTAATTAACTTAACTAATGCACCACACATACCGACGACTGTACTGAGTACTGTAGGAAATCACCGAGGGTGCTGCGGGTGGGGCAAAGCTATTGCCTAATTCTGGCCAGCTATTACATACCAAGGGTATCCCTCCTCGCTTTGCAGTGCGCTGCCTGCAATTAAAGACTGGCAGTGTATAGTAGTGAAACCATAAAAATAAAATTACAGAGGAATAGTAATGCCTTACATATGGGGTTTTTTCGGGTGTGTTTTTGTAGCATGCACTTTTAATATACACAATTTTATCCAGGCATTGAGACTAAAATGGTGAGGGCATAAACCCATGCATAAAAGCGAGCTTTCGCAAGCAAAGCTGCTCCAGAAGCCCCATCCTGCGCAGCCACATGTACCATCAACTTTCACTGCCCCAAGGAGCTCTTTGCACCCATCAGCATAAGCCAGAGCAGCCAGGGAGGCTGCTGTTAATTAAAGTGCATCCCTAGCACTGCTCTGGTACCCACCAACAGGCCAGTCACTGCACGCTCTGGGCTTAACTCCCCATCTTTTCCAACGCATTTCTTCCAGCCTCTTTTCTCTCTCAGTTGTTTTCATTCTGGAGATAGGCATGAAACCATGGTTCTGTTGTGTTTCTTTAATGGGCAGATTCTTCACGGGGCTTTTTCAGCCCCAAGGCCTCACTGGACTAAACCTTTGCCAGCATCTGCTGGAGTTTATCCCCCATGCACTGCATCCAAGCACCTTCTCCAGACCAGGTAAGCCAGAGACTACGTCTCCATCATCTTCAAAGCACATGAGCTTGTCACACCCTCCTTCTCAAAGCAAAACTCTCAGGGAAATAGCAGCAAACACAGACAAAAGCTGTTTCTGAGCTGCCCTTGCCTCGTTACCTTTGGAAGCTTCATGGTTGTTTAAGGTTGTACCAGGTACTGAAACATTTTTAAATAGTTGAGGGTCTTTGGGGAGAGAGATAGAGGTGAGGGCTTGCTATTTCCTCTCCTACACTTGTCTACCAGAAGGTATGATCTTGCTTCTCCCTGCATAACTTCATCCACGGTGGAGACTTCAGCACAAGGTGTCTCCACTGAGTGGACCTACACTATGTACAAGCAGAACAGAGCCAATGTTAACTCCCCCTGAAAACACTTCTATTTGCCCTCACCGTGGTCAAGTCTGCAATCAACTATAATGTGATCGGGTGACCATCCTCCCACGTGTATGTATACGGACTCCAAAAGTACAGTTAGGGTCAATTTGTTGCTGCAAACGATCAAGATTGTCTTGCAAAATGGCATCATGCAACACTCTTCAGACTTCAGCTCCTGGAAAGGTGCTGTGGGAGAATCTCAGCTTGCCAGCTTTACTAAAGGAGAATAAGTTGCTCCTTAGACCTTACAAACTATTCCAGAAACAGCCCCTAAAGCTCAAACCAAACAAAAGAAACTCAGAACATCCAGAATTTTTCAGGTTGGAGTCTAAAACTTTTTTTTTTGAGCCAGTGGCTTGAGTTGCAGCTTCTCTCGGGATTTTGAATACAGGGGTGTAGGCAATGCTACCATCATAATTTCCAAGTGCAAACCCCTGAGAACCTGGGCTTTGCAGGCAAGCTGAGGTCGCCTGCCTACCAAAGCATCTCCCCAAGGAAGGCAGAGTCACAGCTTCCCGGAGGCATGTGCTGGCCAAAGCCATGGACACCTTACGGTGAACGCGCGAGGGCAGCCAAGACGATGAGACTGTAGGCACTGCTGGGGTTAGACCAATGCTATGTAATCAACCTAAATAACCATCACCCCATGTGCCTTAGACCAGTTTCTCTCTCTTTGCCCCACATTGTGCTGTACTGGGCACAAATGGCTGGGCATGGTGTGGTGGCAGGACTGAGTGTTCCTCCATGGGCACCCATGAGGTAGAGCTCCATCTGAAATACCCAGCAGGCTCATAAGCGCTGTCTCTGCTTCCTCGTCCTGGTACTCAGTGAAAAACATTGAAAAGATATATTTTGAACTGTTTTATGGGTAAAACCCTTAAAACTGCTGTTATCTTCGACCGCATCAGTGGGAGAATCAGCGCTTCAACACTGACAGCTCTGGCACAGGTGACCAAGGCTAAATCAGCTCCATATCCACTTCCATAGGAGATGGCACATAAATTAAAGGTGTTAAAATGTCTCCTTCATGGCCTTTTCCAAAGGAAATAACCTTTTCCAAAAATCCATTTTGAATGAAAAAATTTCACAATATTTCAGCTTCTAAATTTTACAACCCAAATTCTCATTTTCCTCTGAACCCCCTTTTGCCTGAAGAGACTGTGGTGAAAAACAAAGCTGAACTATTTTTGCATAATTTTTTAAAAAGTTTTTTTTCCCAAAATTTAATGTACAAATAACTCATTTTCAGTTAATTCTAGCCCACTTGATAACTTATTATTATTGTTATCATTATTGTTACTATGATTTGAATGGCACATTTGTCCTACTTCTCAATGCATTATCAGCAAACGGGAGCTTTGTTCCTTTTAGTCTCCATAACCGATCTCCTAAGAAGACTCCTCAAATCATATTAAAGAGGCTGACTACAGGCTAAGAACCAGTGCAGGCGGGGGACACTTCTGAATCAGGACAACGAACAGATGAGATTTGAAGAGTCTCATTGATCTAGCAATTTTTCTTCAAATACTTAGTGTGCTAAGAGGAAATTCATTTATAAACCTTGACAGCATAAAGATAAAACAGAAAACAGAAAAATAAAAGAAACAAAATAGGAAATATGCTATTTTTACAGACTATTGGAGCGCTACAAATAATAAGCCAAGCAAATACTTAGTCACCAATATGGAGAATAAAGACTGAAAAGAAGCGAGAAATGTGGTGTAGACTGTGAAGAGCTGCTTTCGTTTCTATAAATATCGTCTCTTGCCTGTGTTTCTGCCACAGAAGGGAGTTGGGAGATGGTCCTTCTTTTGGACACCTTCACCACAGACAGGACGTGATGACGTGGTCTGCCCAAGCCTCCCACATGGCATGAAGGACGAGCCAGGGAAGCAGCAGCTCCACCAGCATTGCCACAGCCTCTTTAGATGAGGTGTGAGCTTCCAAAACCCAGAGGAAAACCCCGCAACCAAAAACTAGGTGGAGTGAAAAGCCCTGCGCTGACGCAGGAGACAGCATCACAGAAGAAGGCTAAGGGGAAATTTATGAAGCCATGCTGTTGCAAAACGCAATTCTTGACATCTAACGCCCGCAACGCGAGTGAGGTGGGCTCCTCTCATGCTTTTGAAAAAGCATCACTTCATGATTTCTTGTCTTTTCCCATTAAGATCCCACACGCGTGGCTATTCATCCGCTCAGTACACAGGAGCCATATTGTTTGCCAAAGTGATAGATGAAAAATTCATTCTGTTTTGAGGATGTTTAAACATTCAAAGCAGGAGTGTAACTGGCTGCTGGGTAGCCAGCTTAGCAGTTGCTCTCCAGCTCAGAGTCTCTAAGGCTCAGGCTGCAAATTCCAGACCCTACTCATGGTCAAATAAAATCATCAGAAATTTGACTCAGATTATTGAGGTTTTTACTTTGTTTTTAAAAAGGATTTCTCAGTTCATAGATCCATCCACACTGCAGTATTTTACAATTTATTCTCCTGAGCTTGACCAGGGATGTTGTGTATAAAGTAATGAAAATCTTGGAGTCCAAGGGGAAACATCTCTCTGTGTTTGTGTGTGTGTGTACATATACATATATTATTTTGAAAAATGAATTGACAGACACCCCTATGAGATCATGTTTGCAGGCTGAATTTCCTACCCTATCTTTTTCTACAAGGCTAAATCAAGATGTTTTTGCTACGGAGGCAAAAGATTTGAATATCTAACCCTTCCCCACCCAGTACGTGCTTGCACACACGCAAAGCCAAGGCAGGAAATCACTTTGCTTTCTCAGCAGATACATACTCCACCCCTGCAAAAATGGTGTAATCTGTTTTCCCTGTAACTGGAATTCGTGATGTCAGAGATGCTGATGGCGGTGTCAAGAAATCAGCTGAGCCTCTGATAATGGCATTTGCACATTTGACTTTTTTATTCTTCAGGCTTTATTATTTAAAATCCACAGTTAAATCTGCCCCCAGCATCTCGCACGCGGACTGTACAACACCCACATATCCTGACAGAGAAACAGCAAACGCTCTTCTCTATTGTCAGCCATTGCTGTCTGAGGCCAAAAGAAAGAGGTCACCCATAATAATAAGGTCAACCATCACCATGGTATCTGAGCACCATTTGATTTAAAGAATGCTGTAAGAGTCTATGGAAAATGTAGAGGCAGCAAAGGAAAAGCACTCAGAGTAACTTCAGAAATAATTGCAATGCAATTAAGACATGCCACCAAAATGAATATTTCAGATCAGAGTTCATCCGCGGAGCGGTTGTTAGTATTATAAAAGTTAGAGACATTTGGGCTTGATTAGGCTTTCGCATGCAGCTCAGCAGCCAAACACACAAAAATCAATGGATTTGTATCAGTAAAAATGCTCTCTGAGAGGGAAAGCTGGCTTAGAAGGATGTAACCATACCCATCAGCTGCTCTGAAGCCTCTGACACTAATGGGTGGCCAGCACTGCTCAGGATCAAGCTCTGAAGCTGAAATCTTGCTGGACCAAGGGAAGGGAAGGAGAGGAGGGAAGATGGAGCTGCTACGCTCTTGTAACAGGCTTTTCACAACTGTCTCTGCATCTGCAACAGGCAACACCTTCAGCTTCGTTCCTTCAAATTTCACCATTGAAATGCATGTGGGAAACGGCACTGGGAAAGGTCGGTGTGATTCCTTGTGTTACTGGCGTCTCATTGAAAAGCCAACAGAGCAAGCGCAGAAGGGATGCGATCCCGTGGTGCACCCGCCGGAGGAGCCGGTACCGGGGAAAAAGGCAAGGATCTTTCTAGCAGGCATTTCACAGGTTAAGCTGCCTAAACCCATCGGGAAGCAGTCAGTGCTTGCCCTGAAATATGATGGTATTTCTGCTAAAAAAGAAAGGAAAAAGGGAAGGTCCTCAATCCATCCCCCGACAGCCACTGCCTGTCTAAAGTCCCTTTCAACCCTGAGCATCTTCTCCCCATCCAGTATGGAGAAGGGACGAGCTCTGCTTTCAGCAAACAGCAGCCCCAGTGAAGCCAGCTGGGCTTAAGGACAGATTTAAAATGAAAATTAAGCATGTTTTGCTCAGACTCTCAGCGATTAAATGTTCGGGTGAAGGGGATCAGTCCTGGCAGCGCTGGCAGCCCAGTGGGTCCGATCTCCAAAAGCACTGAAGGATTACAAGCACAAGTTCACAACCACCAAAATCTCTTTGGAGAAGCACAGGGGGAGCAGCTTTCAGAGGCTGCTTTTCCCAGAACCGCACTGCACCTCGCAGCAGAAAGACTGTTGTGAGCAAAGACGTGGCTGTTTATCTGCTAGAGGCAAGGATTTATTTTCTCCAGGGCAAGTGCACCTCTAGGGAAGACTATTTTGGTCATTAATGCAGGTTTAGCAAGCACCATTCTACATTGAGCTTTGCTGGTATGAAGCTGTAAATATGTTTAAAATTCTCATGACTGAAAATCCGGGACAACGCTCGCCTGGGCAGGCGATGGTCCAAGCTGAAGGCAACTACAAGCATGGTGCAGCTTTGTTCCCTTTTTATGATCCCCACTGTACAGTAGCCTTTGAAGTTTATTATGAAATATTATGATTTAAGTGAGTATGGTAGTTCATGAAAAATGACCCTTGTAAATGCTACCCGGGAAACTAGATTCAGTAAATTAGCACATTCCTTACCACGATCCTCCTAGCTGTATATTGTGTGTTAACTTAAATGTGCTTAAATGGACAGCTCAGGAGCCTATACATAAAATCTTTAAATGATTATCCTATTAAGGACTATTATTGGAGTGGTTTAGTCTTGTGCTGTATCATTTATGCAAATGAGAGAAAAACTGAAGTTACCGTTACTTTTAGACAAAGTGCAAATAAGCTTTTCATTGCATATTAATGAATTGCTAATGCCACGGCTCTTCCGCACCCATCTTTATGCAGATTATAGTAATGCTGTTTGCACAGTTGTATAATTTGAACTTTTTCATTTTGAAGTGCCAAACTAGGATTTTAAAACAAAACCAAACCTGCTACCCTGTAAGTTAAAACAAACCAAATACTCTTCCTACAGAAATGTAGAAGTGAAGGTGCAGAATTGATGAATGCATTCAGCTGACCACATTTTGTGTTAAATATATCAAAATCATTTTTTATGAGTTCAGTGTAAAACTTAGCAGATCCAAACTGCAGTTCAAGAATGCATTTAAGAACAGACTGAAACCCATCCGTATTTGAGATGATTCTTAGTGTTCAACACGTATAAATCCCACTGATGGCAGTGACATGTTGACATATGCTTCAGTGCCTCTCTGAAGGAAATGTTGTCTTGACTCAGGACTTTAGAGAACACGTCTCATCTTCGGACCAGTCCTGAAACTCTTCACTCATATACAAACAGCCCCTGTGATATGAGACCCCTTATGTCTGTGCAAATTCCTCAGGTAGCAGAGTGAAAACTGCAAACAAAAGTTTAAATACTCATTGGCTCTAATGGGAAGAATGTCAGGTCCACAGAGAGAATTGGAGATGATAAATGTGATGAATGACGACTGCAACTTGTTAAGTTATAACTCTACTGCAAGAAAGGAACTGCTTCCAGCTGTAAGAAAGGTTGGAAGAAATACATATACACGATTCAAGAGAAGCAATAATGCACTTTTATGTAGCTTCAGCAAATTTGATTCCAGAAGAGAATCAACAAAAGTGCTCAATGGATCTTAGTTTTTTTTAGATGTGCTTGTTCTATTTACTGCTACCTGGTATAATAGCTATATAGTCACTAATAAAAGTTATCCTTATGAATCCATCTATTTCATATTTACAATACCACATTTGAATAAACATTAGAAAAACAGAGCCATGCAGAAAGCAAGGACCTCTTTTGTAGACACTTTTTAGTGCAAAAGGGAGGGAGGGAGGACTGGCCGGAACACACCTCTCTTCCCACCTGCTGGTCCCCTGCGACAGAGCTGGATTTGCAGAGGGAAGGTTCCTCTCCGAGAGTCGCTGCTGAATCCAGGTTTGTGACAGCAGCAACACAGTCACCGCCACCGGGCTGGGGTTTGGGTTCGATTTCTGACTCTGCCGCTAACCTGACTTGTAGGTTGGTGGCTCTTCCTTCCTCTGTTGAAGGAGATAGCAATATTTGACAGTAATCCTTTCTGAAATTCTCTGGTTTCTATAGAGGGGAAGCACTGCATTCAGACAAGAGTACCATATATGCTTTGGGCCCTTTTTTCAGTTACAAGGAAGAAAAAGTCTGAATTTTCAAGAGCTCCCATCTTCCAGGGACTCACACAGAAACAAGAAATCCTTTCTTTTGCAACCCCCAGACAATACAGCTTATTGGGTTCAAAAGGATAGAGTCTGGTTACAAAACAATCTGAGGACCTTAACAACAAAAGGATGTGGCTTTCTGTTGCCACCATTCATGTTTACCCCATCCTGAGTCTGACAACATGCCAGCAGCCAGCACAAATCAGCCAGGCGAGGGAGGCGAGATGTCTGCTGTTCCACCACCAGCTTCACCTCACATCCTCAGACATCCGTATTTACCCTAGATCATCACAACCGCTTCACAGCCATTACCAGCTATTCAGTAAATAACACGTATGCTGTCTAAATGCATAACGTACAAATGCTCAAATACATAATTAATGTGGGTTTACCCTTGAGAGCTGTTGTTGGTCTCCTGGGTAAGTAATAGGTCTTTTATTGTTTAGACTTAAAGATCTTTTGAGCCTCTCTTAAAGACGTGCTTTGAGCAGCTAAGAGAAGAAAAAAAAACTGCACACAAGAAATCTATAGGTGACTCCCTTGGCAAGAAACCAAAACCACTATCCTGTTCTGCTTTGCCCTGGCAGGTCTTCACTGGAGAAGACTGAATAACAACAGTGTCTGCTTCTCCTCTTGCAGAGGACAAGAATTTGAGTTAAGGATGAAAATGCGCGTCTGACCTTACCTTGAGGAGGAGGCCATCCCGCTGCTGCCCTCCCACGAGCTTACAAACAGCCCCACAAGCAGGGAGAGGAGTCTTGGGGTCCAGAGATCAGTGAGAGTGAAAGGAAGATGTACTTGAAGTAGCAGCTTAAAGGTAAAAGGTAAAAGGGCATTCAAGTTTCTTTGCTATTTCTTGGGAGCGTCCAAGCCTCTCACCATCGTGATCTGGAAGGATTACAGCATAAAAATCCTCTGTGGCACCTGGGCAAACCATTTCTCAACAGCTCTGTGAAGCCAATGTGACCTTCTCCAGCTGGGCTGGGCAACCATATTTGACAGGAGAACACGAAGTGAATCCAAGCAGCAGTATGCTCACGAACAGTTCCTTAACACCATCCTAAAAACCCCACACAGGTGCTACTGATGTTCCATAACAACCATTGCTGACATCCTATTGGTTTGCACACATTCAACATTTTAATATCTTATATGCATAAAAAGTTAACATTCCTTCCTTTGGCTAGCGTAAGAGGCGGGGTAGAGCCCGAGCTGGGGCAGAGGCAGTATCCCACCAAGGCTGGGCACGTAAAGGTGAAATCTCCTTTACATGGTTCTGGCATTTATTGATGCTAAAGAAACTCTAGGACCCTCTTTCAGCCCAAAGGAGTAGATTAACTCTAAGCCTGCGTTCACGCACCTTCACCAGCTCTGTGCAGGGACAAGCGTGTGTGCACATACGCTGACCCCGGGGTTTCAGCGTGGCCCGGCGGGCTTGGGCGCCAGCTCATCTTTGTTTCAACCTCCGCTGGAGGCTGCGACCGTAATTCGGGAACGGTGTTTGCAAACACGGGCGTGCGGGGTAGATTCCAGCTGTCACCATAGGCTAGCAAAATAATTACTGTTAGTATCAGTGAATTTATGAGAGACCATCAGCGGGGAATATACCCCAATGCATTTCATCTAGAGACGTCATGCGAACGGCGATGCTGTGTGCTAACACCAGTGGAACTCAGGCCTCTCCTACTCTGCAATGATTTTGCAGATGTCAATAACTGTTTTCGAATAGAGACAGCATTTGCTTTTGCATTTCCTTTTAGAAATGATCAAATTAAATTGGCACCGTTACTTCACTTGGGCTCCCCTCCTTTTATGTTCCAAACACAACATTATTGTAGACTTACTTTATGGGTAGAGTAACTAAGAACAATGAAAGCATCATAATGAAAAAGATGTGCAGCATTTTACACTGCATAATAAATGTGTGTCCATATCAATGTAAAACATACAAATGGCAATAATTTAACACTGAATATTTTTCTGCCTTTAATTAAAATAAACTAATAAAGATTTCAGAGATGCATTTACTTTAATAGAATGCAGAGTTATAATTGGTGACCTATTTTAAGCAATTTAATTTCCCATGACCTGTTTTCCAAATTAACATAGTAATAGAAGAATGTTTATTGTGTTTGGGAATATAAGTTTCTCCTTCAAAGATGTCATATGCCTTTGTGATTTGATTTAAAGGTGTATTCTTTTATTAAAATGTTCATATAAAGAGCTTGTAAATTATGTAAATGTTTCCTTTTATGGCATTTAATGAGCCTAGAATTTTAAATCAAAGCACAATCAAAGAAAATAAACAAGGACATCTTGAAGATGCAGAAGATCACTTTAAAAAAAGCATATCAGCTAGGTCATACTGAATCCATTTGAATCCCCTTTTTCTCAAAGCATTCACGAGAATACTTTCCCCAAGTATTTTATTACGTTTGTGTGTTTGTATATATACAGAAACTCACCCATACACAGAATTATGTATTTCACACACACAAGCTCAATCCGCAGCTGTTTAGAGATGGCTCTTTTTGGAATCTCATTAAACTCTTGTGGCATTGTGTGCCAAGGGCTGATTAGGTGTTATTAAAAAAAAAAAAAAAAGAAAAAGATATTCCCTTGTGTGATATTGAGGCACCTGAATTATTCACAAGTTGCGCGGGGGGCCCATTTCCCGGGCCTGGCGCTGCCGCACCGGCGCTCTGCATGCAGCTGAGAGCAAGTTCCGTCTGATATTACAGCAGAGCCCAAATCCAACAGTTAGGGCTGAGTTTAGATATTAAATCCTCACCTTTAAAGAATGATTTACAGATGACTTGTGGATGGTAGCCGCATGGATTCGGTGAAAAAAATTCCCCCCCGATTTTTGTTTTTGTTGTTTATTGATTTTAGTGAGCATTTTAATTTTCTCCTGATCCTTATTTGGTTTGTGGACAGACTGCCTGATGAAACGGTAGACTGAAACCCTTCAGACTGCCACGACAGAGGACAGGAGAGATTACGCAGGCTGAAGGTGTTGCAGGGGCCCAGGAATGCCTCTGTGTCCCTCCTGCGTAGGGCAGCTGAGACCTCCGTCCAGGCAATGAGCCCAGCGTGAGCATCATGCAAAGATGTGTCCTGCACGTGTTACTCTGGAGGTAATCCTGCTTTTCATTATGGGATTATGGAGCAATGATTTACAAGGCTTTGGAAGACCTCCAGTTTGTTTGGGGCGGGGGACGAGAGCACAAGATTAAGGCCCAAGTATTTTATAAAACAGGATAAAACATTTATTGTCTTCTCAAATGCAGCACAGGTGGAAGTGCGTTCCTGAGTCATAGGGAATAGTGGAACAGTTTCAAGGGATTACACAGGGTTAGCGAAATATGTCAGCTATGTATATATAAAGGCAGTTCTACTGTTTTTTATTTTCATTATTTCATCATATTGAAAAGTTGTAGAAAAAGAAAAAAAAGTTGTAGGAAAAATGAGCCACTCCCTATAATCATAGAATCATAGAATCATAAAATGGTTTGGGTTGGAAGAGACCTTAAAGATCATCTGGTTCCAACCCCCCTGCCATGAGCATAGTTACATAGGTTTGCTCATTATAAAATTATGTGAATGCATCTATAGAAGTTGTGTACATTTTGCTACTTACACACATTCCCATAACTGTGCACACCCTATGCCACAGGTCTGTGTGTGTGTGCAAAGTGTATGAGAACTCCAGCAGCCACAGTCACGGTTCAGATAAAGTCTCCTTCACTCTCCACAGCACTCCGTCCCGTAAAAAAGGTGAGACGGAGGAAAAAATCCTCCCCAGAACAGACTCTTTAATGTACCACAGATGTATGTGGCCTGCCTGAAAATCCCTCCTGTGCTGCGCTCTCTAGACCATCTCCGAATGACTTGGGAAATGTTCGGGACAGCGAAGGCGCGTGTTTAACAAGAGGAAACTCTCGT
>Ga0181612_181211_pt1 | contig 15174 bp, 4 predicted proteins | sample HoacroProtozoa21_FD_119630 | JGI IMG/M metagenome (GOLD analysis project Ga0181612, IMG submission 119630) | Hoatzin crop microbial communities from Cojedes, Venezuel. Combined Assembly of Gp0051906, Gp0051904, Gp0051908 | reverse complement strand
TTCAGCAGGGGGTTGGACTAGATGACCCACAGAGGTCCCTTCCAACCCCTACCATTCTGTGATTCTGTGATTCTGTGAACTGTAACAGTACGCTGAAACACAGGATTGGCTATGTGCTGAGCCCTAGGAAGGACCCTTGAGTCAGGCTTAATCCTAGCACAGCAACATTAAGCAGAGGTGTGTGACTCACAAGCCACTGAGGAAGGAGCTGGCAAAATTATATATGCTTTTGGGATAACAAGGTAGGACAATGTTTAGGAAGTGTGAGCCTCAGACACTTAGAGTTACCTGGGAAATGTGTGCATGCATACAAAGTCTGTATTGTGTTGTTAAAGCTAAATGAAGAACAGAAAACGTTCTCTGGACCCGGATGGTTGTCTTCAAGGAATGAGGGGAAAGCATCATGGTCCTTAACCAAAGTAGCTGTGATAGAAGGTGGAAGTGACAGATTTTTTCCTGTTTACTTCACTGATATTTAAACTTCCACTCCTTTGAGGAAAGTCACATAGCAGCAAAACTTTAATTCCCTGATGCAGCAAAAATGATTCTAGGAGTCCAAGGTCAAGAGACACCATTAGATCACCTACTTTTACCTTTCCTGCATTAAATGGTATCAAAATTATCAAATTGTCAAAAATGGGATCCAACATAACATACATTAGGTCTTTGACGAAGATATAGTAAACCTTGAAAGCCATTGAGAAATGGAAAGCAGTTTCTTCCCTTTAGTTTATTGCTGTGATTCATCACCCTTTCTAATGAGAAATGTTCCTTACTTCTGGTTTGTGTGGATGCAGTTTCCAGGTGTTTGTTTCTGATGTGCTATTTTCCAACATGTGGAACTCCCCAGGAGCCTGTGCTTTGCTGCACCGCATCTATGAAACTGCTTGACCTCTGCTCCTCAGGGAATACTTGGCGAGTGCAAAAATGGGTGTCCTAGCATTTTCCCCATTGTGTGAAAGCCAAAGGTAGCAAGACTTGAGCCTTGAGAAGCGAAGTGCAATGACTGGTCCTTTGTAACATATCTGTTTGTCTGAATGACTTCTTCTGCGCTTCCAGTTCCTACCAGAAGTGACCAGGAGAGTGGTTGATCTTTCCAGATGAAATCCAGGGATCTGTTGTTTAAAATGTGTAAATATGTACTTGTAAGTATTTGAGCTCTTTTGCTTTTCAAAGATGATCACAAGCCATATCAGTAATTTGCTGAGATAAAAGTGACGGACAAAAGACTTGTTAACATGTGAAACACCTCCCTTCTCAGCTGGTTAAAACACAGCAGTGAGGATCCTGGGTGATACCCAACCCTCAAGCTCTGTTACTCAGTGGCCTGTGGCACACAGATATAGCACAGGCTGAAGAGCTCTTTAGTACCGTGCTTTTGCCTCTGAAGATATAGAATAATCAAAATAACTCTCTTTTTTTTTTTACCTACATTAAAAAATTAGAACGATTCATTTTGACACATTCAGTCTTCCTGCAAAATCCCATCCTTCTTTGTTAGGTGAACTCCCTTTATTCATATTTTTCAGTTATTTTTCTAGCATTATGAGTAACACCTTCTATGTACACAATTTTTATTTTGTGGGATTTTTTTAGTAAAAAACACTGTTTCAGTCTTCTGGAATTGTCATGCTATTGCAGATGTTATTAAGACAGAACGTCTGCAGGTTAAGGTTATTGGGTTTTTTTGACTCTTGTCCAGACTAATCGTTGCATATCCAGAGTAAATGTTTTCTAATATTTATCCTAAAATATCAGTCAGAACAAAGTGGAATGAAAAATTCTGGGTTTTGTGTATCTTCTAAAATAATCATTGCAGAAACTAAATCATATCTGTTTTGTTGTGGACGAGCATTATATACTTATGGATAACTCAGCTGAAACTGGCATCTATATTACTCTGCGAAAGGAATGTCAGCAAATAAATATGAAATCAGGTCATTATATTTGTTAGGATTACAGAGATGTCTTTCTTTTGAAAAAAGACTGTTTGTTAATACATCTGCTTTACTATGGATATGAAAAGAAATAACCCACAAGAACTGTGATTTTAAAACATATTTATTTTTTGACTTTTGGGCACTCTGCCTCTTTGGAGTTGTAGAATTTTGTGTAATTGCAGTTACTGACAGTTCTTAGTTCAGTAAAATTGAGTGAAAAATAACTTAAATCACTACAAAAATCCTTGTATTTTTCACTGAACTTTTTTTCCAGTTGAGTTTATCCCAAAACTCAATTTTTTGTTCTGGAATAGACACACAGAAGGCACATTTTGAAATATGAGCAATTTTGAAGTAAGGAAACTATTTTCCCAGGGAGAAGGGGAAAAAAACCCACCACATTTATTTTAAATACACTTTGGATTGAAGAAGTCGTTCAGCTGTAGCTATTGTATGAAATCTGTGTCTGTGTTTAATTTAGTTTATCTGGCATTTATAAAGTACTTGACATAGCAGCACAGCATCCATCTTTGGACTTGGAAAAAACCATGTCTACTCAAAATACTTAATTAAAGTCTATTTAAAAATGGTATTTTGTTATATGACGTGATTGGAAGGGAAAAGTTCCACTGTATTCAGCCCCCTTTACCAATAAACATTTTGACTGCTAAAATTACTGAGATGCTTGTATCATGCTCTCTTCTTTACTGGGTCCTTGTGTAAAGTAATAATTATTCTGTTCGAAAGGAGAAAGAAAGGTAGTAAACTTTGCTAAATATAGTCCTGACATCTCTGTGTGGCATTTTCAATACCTTTATTAAATGCCCTACTGTGCGGAAGTCTTGAGTCCACAGCTGGTCATACACATACTCATGGCTCATAATCCTTTAGCTACTGCAGTGGGCATAGAAGGAGGGTTATTAGTGTTTAATTATATATAACATCAGTTTTAGAAGCTGGGTTGAAGTTATATTGGAAAGTGAACCGGAAAAAGAATTTTTTGCACATGATGTGAGTGGACATACCTTATGAATCTATAAAGCAGATGGCTACTCTGCAGATGAGTCAAATATAGCCCTCAACAGCTGGTGATTAGACATGAAGTTCCAGTAAGAACTAATTCTTTTGGCCATCACAGACAGATTTTGTTTAATATTAAAAACCTCTTTTTAAGGCTGAACAAGATACTCTTCAATTCACTATCCTTGTCAAGATATAAATAAAGATCCTATATGTGAATTAAAATGAGGCACCTTTTGAGATATTTAAATCCTCCAAAAATAGTCCAAGATTCTGACCACTGCTAAATTCTTACTTAAAGTCCTTGAAGACTGGATTTGCGTAAATTAGTTTTAACTTCCTCTGTTGTGCTGATTGTGCCCTCTTGGAAACAATTTATGAATTTGAATCCTCAGATAGATTTGGCTGAAATATCTTTGAAAAGAAGAATCATGCCATTTCAATGGTTTCTAAAATAAATGTTTCAGCTTTTCATTTTGAAAGAATGTGTTTTGAAACCAAACAAAATTTTGAAGACTTTTTATACGTGATTAAGTAATCCAAGACTAAAATGAATGATTTTATTGACTGAAAGTAGGATAGAAAATTGTGTTTTTCCATTTCATTTCATCAACTGAATGAACAAAAAACTATCAGAATTTCCACTTGGAGACAACCAGAACTGCTTTTTCCTCCAGTCTTGGTTTGGTCTGGCTGCCTGTAGAAGTCCATTATTTGCATAGTATTTCTCCTGGATTGTTAACTCTAATCACCAGCTGCTTCAGGTAACTAGGACATATGATCACTGGAAAATTCCTTGTTTCTGAATTCCATCTTCAAAATTGCTTAGGTTTTCTTCACTTCCTATTCCCATCCAGTGTTTCTCAACTATGAGTAGAAATGTCATTTTCAGTTTTATTTTCGTAAGTGGTTTATGGTCATACAGTTTGTACAATATGTGATAGCACTGATTATTGGTCAGATATCTCTTCTTCATGATTATCCTGCACATGTTTAAGAAAAAAATGTATCCACTTTCAACTATTGCTTTGATGGGCCAAACAAGCCAAGCTCTTTCAACTTCATCTTGTGTTGAATACACTTCCATGACTTGCTCGTTCAATTGGGCCTTCTTTGCTCTTACTTTCAGATTAATTTCTCCTTCTTGAACAGCAGCCAAAACTGTGCATGGTATACAGGATGTAATTTCCAGACAGCACTGCTAATATTTCCTCGTCTACACTGGAAATACATCATCTATTAAAACCCAAGGTCATATTTAACATTTTTTCCGCAGCAACCTGACACTGGTGGTTTGTAGCCATTCTTGACCCACCCATATGCCTCTTTTTTCTCCTTTGCTATTTCAATTGAATAGCCTGAGCTTAAAGGCGAAGTTATTAATAGAATGTAGTCTTCTAGGACTCGTATCTAGCTCCTGTTCTGTGGTTGGATATTTCTGAATTGGCATTGACATGTTTCCTCTGTTTGGGAAATTGCTACTTTCAGAACTGTAAATGAAACCTCTGGATTTAGTCTGCTTTCATCTGTCTAGTTCCAGCCAGCTTTCAGATATTTCCCTTCTCCTTTATTTTCTTTGTATAAGTTCCTCACAGGTATGTCCTGGATACTTGCAAAATACTGAATTCTTTTGCTCAATCTCAGACTCCCCCTTCTCCCTTTTCAGAGAGAGGTAAAACTCCACCATTCCCTCGACATGACTGGCATTATTAAATGTCTGTATGCAACTGTACGTTCATTTCAGGTGCCACTTCTTTCAGTGTTTTGTAAAGATTACCAAAAAGTACTAGCTCTGCCATGACAAGGGTGTCAAGCTTTGCAATTGCTTCCATGTCAGATGTGGTAGTTTCTGAATATATTTATCTTTTCCTACTAGTCATGCTATCTTTCACCTTCTGTTCTTCAGCAAAAAATTTATTTGGAAAACAAGTCAAGTATTAAATTAGGTTTTGGCTCATTTTAAATTGTTCAACACTGAGGTCTTTATCTCATATGTTATAAATGTGCTTTGTCATCCTAGTTTTGTTTGAGCCTGTGTTCAGACCAAGTATTACTGCAGTGGTACCACAAGGTCCCTCACACAATGTGGGATGCAAACTCCAAAAGTTTATCTTTAGCTTAAACAAATTCCACATCCCTGCATCGTGTTCTCATCCCTTTCGAGTCTCTTCTCAGTTCAGAACAGATCTTCACACTCATCGCTTTCTTATGTTTTTGACTTCAGTCAGAAAACACTTTCAAGACTTCCAAATTACATATTTCACTTACAGTGTCTTCGTATATGCCTTTGCCAGCTGTGTGATGAGGAGCAAAAGTCTTGAGCCCAGTTCAGGTATCTTAGCGTGAAAATATTGCTCTTTTTTCTGGTTATTTCTTAATGTCTATGTACAGTATATGTGTGATTGATGTTTACTGTGAATTTTTGATGATAAGACTGCATAAATTTTAAGGGTTAATTTGCACAGGAGTGAATGCCACCAGCAAGGGGTACTCCAGATGTATGCAGCTGGAACTCAGCAGTACAGCTGCTCCATCAGGGAGGTGGGGAGAGCAAAGAGGAAGATTTTTGGCTCCATATCTTAGCTGGCAGCGTTTGCTGTGAGAGCTCATCCACTCCCCAACAAAGACTTGAGTCCAGAACTCAGTATTAGAAGACCTCTGTCACTTACATCATGTAGGTGACTAAAGCCAAGTTGCATTTAATCTTTTAACGTAAATACCTCAATTTAAAATTTAAGGCACTTCGCTTTCTTCGCCATTCCTTCTGCTATGTGCAAATTTTAAAAAACACTGAATAAATTTTGCATATTGGTTATTTTGGGAGTAGAATGAGTAAAATCAAAGACACTAGACAGATGCAATATTCTTCAGTAGCTCAAGTCATAAATTTTGTGCCAGGATCCTGAAAGTAGTGCCTCACAGAAGTATCCCTAACAAGTACAGTGTCACCATAAGTGTTAAACAGTGGCATAAAATCTCTTCCATGGAAGAGGCTAAATAGTCCCTATATCTGCATGTTTACATCTGTTACATATTAATATTTCTATGTATTATTTGGACTTAGCAAAATCACTCCAGGTTCAGTAATTGGTTTCCATAGTAGTTTGATTAGCGCGTAAAAAAAAATGGATAAAAATAGATACTTTGCAATTGCAGAGGTAAGACACCAGCTGTGTTCCCCATTCTGTTTAAAATCTGTTTAATTTTCATTGCCTCTTACAGACCAATGTAGTGAGGATAGGGAATACCGCTGCAGTGTGTAACATTCACACCCTGCCAAGGAGAATGCATTTCCTCAGCCTTCCTGAGCGGAGCTTTGATTTTGCGACCAGGGGAGAGAGAATCATTACCAGCCTCTCCCGAGTTACGGAGAGGTGGTCAAAGGCTTTTATGACGAGCAAGTGAGAGCATAGGCAGATGAAAATCAGATTTCATCTTTCTCACTACCCTTTTCCCTTCCAGCAGAGGTAAAACTTCAGGGTTTTATTTTGCTGAACGTGTTTCTCTGGGGAGGGCTCTTCCCCTCAGCAGGAGGATGCTTCTGCTCGCCTTCACACAGGGGAACAGGAAAGCAGCTGTGCAGACCCATAGAAAGCCTTTTTGATGTCTGCCTGCCCAGACTCCCACACCGTAGAGACCATCCTGCTGCATTCCCCAGAGCTAGACCCCCTCTTGGTCATCTTCTGGACCACCATGTAGCAGCTTCGCCTAGATCTGCATGTACCATTGATAGTGTGTTCTCATTTGGGACAACCCTTCTCTTCTGCTTTTGCTGTGACCCTTCTGACAGACCCGAAGCACAGTCCGGGGTGTCGCAGGGTGGGTCTACATTAACAACTTAGTTTGGACCTCTTGAAGTGAATATCCCGGTTTTCCCCACTGGCTGTTGTTTGGTTTGCACCATGAACAGCATTGCAGCACCTGAAATGGTTTTCTCTGGAGTGAAAGAAACTGAAAAAATGTGTCCCAGGTGTTTGCACGTAGTGCACTCCAGCCACTAAGAGCACACTGTTTGCCCATTGTGCATGTCATCGTAGCTGTGGTTTAGCGGGTGCATCTGGTAAGGCAGCTGAGGAAAGATGTTGTCGTAGTCATGTTATTGGCAACACAGATGCTGTCTGTTGTGTGCTAGACAGAAAAAGTGCCTTTCTGCATGCTCCTCAAATGAGTAATGGCACAAAACAGAGGTCCTCATTGCACATACTTGTGAACAGCTGTAAAATGAGCGGTCCTCTAAATGGCATGGTCTATTGCTGAGCAGGGGAGGGGCAAAATAAATTAATGAAATTTTGACTTAAACCATACTCTGTCCTGCACCCATCCTGTTTTTATTCACATCTTTGACAGGTTTTGTGTGAATATTTTTTTTTTAATATCATGTCAGATTTATTGCTTCAGAAAGGAGTTCCATTTGTTTTCCTGAAGGGGTAATGAACTACCTGTATATTAAGTTAGTTATTGAAGATATGAATTTAGTCCAAAGCATCTCTGAAGGCTAGTTTAAAATGAAAGGGAAGGAATGTAAGTAGCATGCAATAGTGTGTGGCTCTCTCTCAAGACAGATGCAGTATTGACACTAATAAAATTTTTGTTTCTTAGGAAGAGGAAAATAGTTTAATATATAAATACTAAATTAATCATAAATACATGCTATATATGAAAATCTGAGCTAGGGGAATCACTTCCATTTTGTCAAGTATTGTACTATTTTTGGAGATTGTATTGGTTGGATATATTAAACTACTATTCTTGCATTGCTAGTTTACTAATTGGTAGTTACTTTACACATACTGACACAATGATAGTTGTCTTGGTTTGTTGCTGAAAGATTGTTGAGAGGTTACGTACATCTTATCTGGGTTGTAATTTAGTAGATCAAAAAACTGGAGTGTGGGTCCCATGCCCTATTGTAGAGAACTTGACTAATTCCAGGAATAGTTTCATGGAAGTCAGTAGGACTGGTCAGATGAGCATCCACTGCTTGATACTGTTGGTTCATCATCTGGATAAAAACTAGAAGAAATATTCTCAAAGTCTGCTTCAGCTAAACGTTAATGAATAAGTACAAATTTCTGTTGTGCATTAGCGTACAGCATGAATTGTGCGATTTTGCATGCATGTTTGCTTTTTCTACGACTGCACTGACAATTAGGCCGTCAATACTATCATGGCTGCAAATGTGCATACTTTATTGTAACACCGTAAGGGACTGTGTTAGCATAAATGAACATTTTGTTGCTTTTGCCACCACACTTCCCCCTGAAAACGCTGCTTGCTTTTTGAATCTATGAACACAGCCAGATTCTTTAAAATGTGTACTATTTTGTGGCAATAGAAAATAAGCTTAATACTTAACCACACTGAGGATGTAGGCCTTGAAGGGATGAGGTATTATAAACACTATCACCACAGACAGTTGAAAGAAACAGTGTGGGAGTCACAATTATGGGTTCAAGAACCTATTTTTCTTTTTTCTCCCACACACACTCATCTCTTGTCATATTCGTTTTCAATAGTTTGCAGATTTCAAGTGTTTCTCAGAATGTCCTTCTGCTAAGGAGATTAATACAAATATTAACAGCAACCCAGAATCGATTATCCTCATTTGTTCAAGGCTCCTCCACAAAGCAGCACAGCAATAATGTTTACACGGCACAGAAGGGTAGCCCAAGTTAAGGTATAGATTTACATGCTGACCAACAAGTGGGAGTTAAGGCCGTGAAGGAGACATTTCTTCAAAGAATGCACTACACTCCTGTGAACCCAGAGTATCTCTTTGAATCAAAGTACCTTCATTTAACTACATTTAAATTTAGATTGGTTTCATTCATGAGAATGGGGTAAGTGCTAGATAGATTGTCTCTGTTATAATTGAAAACAAAATTTGCCACTTTATCGATGCCCTGTTTCTTTCATGCGTTACTGCCTTCGTCAGGAATTGCTGTAATTAGTAACTTACAAGCCTTTAGGATGTTAAGTGTTCAGTATTTCTTCTCTGGACTTTAACTATGTGTGTTATGAGTAGTTCAGATAAGGAGTCTTCAGAACTTTTTTACATGAACAAAGTAGTATTATTCTTCCTAGGCTTATGTTATTTCAGGTCACACGGCAAAAGTCTTATGTAGTTCTAATTTGAAGCGAAATACCCTCTTGTGGCTCTGTCAAAATTAAAACAAGACACCTTCTTATGGAAAATGTTTGACGTCCTTAATCACAATCAATAATAGTTGTTGCAATCAGTAATTAAAAGATGATTTTCCTGCATTTCAGTGCCTCAAGTAACTAACTTTTAATTTGAACAGTAACTTTAAAATTAAGAGGTAATACAGGATTACATTTCCTCATGCCTTAGCTCCAAATGAGCTATTAGCATTCAGCAGCAGATGATTTGTCCCTGTGAGATCATATATCTATGATTTGTCCCTGTAAGTTGCAGTTTGCTTAGAGAATCTTTGCTAGTTAAGCAAAGTAAGCCTCAGAGTTGTCAACAGTGCACTGATAATAGGTGTCTGAAGAACATAGTCTGACAAATCTGTGCTTGATGGGATCACATGAAAAGGAGTAAGTCAGAAATTGGAAGCCAGATGATGAACCAGAAGTAAACCTAGTCAGCTTTGTAGGAAATATCCTCATCATAAGCTCCAGCCAGCCAAAAGTCTGCAGTCAACACAAGCCTACAATATACGCCTAAGAGAGAAAGAGCAGTACCTGCTCAGACTTGCAGTCTCACTGCTAATCTGTGGCAGTAATGCTTGAGGATCAGAGTACAAGGTACAAAAGAGGCGCCATAGTCAAGAGTAGTTGCCATCCTTTGGAAGTCGTACAAAACTGGTGACCATGTCTGTACTGCCAGTTAAATGTTTTATCCTCATCTTTTAAATATTCAGACAGTACCTGTAAGAGGAGATCCCTTCATGTTTTCCTGTTTGTTTGTCTCTCTTCCTCTCTCTCTTCCTCCATTTTCTACTGGCATAAGGAACTGGAAGCATGATAACTCAGCAGCTCTTGTAGAGGTAGAAGAATGAAGAAGAGCAGCTGCTAATTTGATTGAAATGGGAATGTGGCCAGAGATCTGAGGAAACAATTACAGCAATTGTTCTGAGAGGACTTACGTTGTCCTCTTCACACCACAGAAAAAGCCGTGCATGAAGCGGTTGAAACCATGCTGAATTTGAGTTAAAGTAGCCAGTTGAGGAGGGATGTCTGAAATGCTTCACTTAAATCACCAGCATTATTTTTAAAATAAGAGAGGAAACTGGACGGTATATCTAGCTTAATATTTATTCTTTCTTTTTTTTTTTTTTTATTTGAATGCTATAACATTTTATTGGAATATGTAGTCATCAGAAATTAATAAAAAAAGAGTTTTCAGGTCATTGTACCATTTTAAAGTTCTTAAAATAATTTTGTACAGCTTCAGAAGATGACAAAAGAGATAGAAAGATGGAAATTTACTTACAGTTCTGAGTCTTGTAACATTTTAGATAAAGTGCATTTTGCTTAACTTCATCTCTGAGTTAGATACCCTCCTAGTCCATGGCACAAGGGAGTTGCCAGTGGCTCATAGACTGGTTTGATGTTACAAAAACATGCTGCCTACTTTGTTTGGCTGCAAACAGTCACAGAACTGATAAATCTTCAGCATAAGAACCATTGAGACACTTTTCATCCAGACCATATATTTCCTCACTTGGTGTCACAGCCTGGCAGCAGAAACCACTGCAATACTTGTGTGGCTGCAGGGATGGTGAGCTGCTGCATAGGGGGAGGAATGTAGGGTGGTGAGGGGAACACTTATATCTGTCTAAAACAACTACTGCTCACTTCCTCGTGTCAGATCACATCTCCAACGTGTTTTTGGAGGAATCAACGCTAGGAGATAGCTGTGTCCTGGTATTTTCAGGGAGCCTTGGTAATGTTAGGCAATAAGACTAACCTTGAAGTAGACAAAAACTAACTGAAATGGATATTACCCTTTCTGCTAAATCTTTTTTTGACAAAAAAAAAAAAGCATTTTTGATTAAAAGTTTTGGGGTTAGGTTTTGGTTTGGGTTTTGGTTCTTTTTTCAAAAAATGCTGACCTTCCATGAAAGATTTTGGGTTTCCATCAAAAATCAAAGTTTCTGAAACCTCAAGGAAAGGTGCAATGTTTTCACTTGGCTGCTCTCCCGTATCATCACATGGATTTTATAGAGCAGTTTATTTGTGGTCTCATCCTCTAGTCAATACATGTTCCTTTGATCTCCTTAGTTTTTAGAAACATAGTTCATCAGAAGGTGGCACGGAACTGGGGATCTGGCTTATAAGGGAGAATGGAAATGAGAGGTATAGGAGTGACACTGATGAGCAGAAGCATTTCCTTCGGGGAGGGCAGTGACCAGCTTCTGACTAGCCACAGTCATGCCACATGTGGTTAAATTGTGCCCTGGACAGTGAATTTATGAAAAAAGATTAAAGGACAGAGATCTCCTCCATTATAAAAGATGGATGACAAGAGAAATCTTTAGATCCACATCCCGAAAGCAAGGACAAAAGAAGCAGAGTAAGCAATTAGCAAACTGCTGTTCCTGGGAAAGAGAAGGCGGACAGGACCCTATTCCTTTGCTGGGATACTCTCAGTTTGCTTAGAGTCCTGTCTGAACCCTGTCAATATACTGTCATTGCAATTAAAATGAAGGTAAACGAAAAACTTTTCATCTGGACCATGTTTTGGGTCCATTTGACTGATGTGAGACACTGCAGTATAATCTTTGAATGTTTTCTCCACTGGGGAAAATCAAGCCCAACTTGCTGCGTCCCAATGGCCTGCCAAGAGGACATATTTAAGTACTAATAGCAGTATACTTGGAAAATCTTTAGCCTTTCCACCATGAATGCCTTCATTTACAAAGAGAAGTAAGTTTACATTTGGATAGCTATGGCACCAATGTGGAAAGATAGGAGAAAGAAAGAGAACTCTCTCAGGTTTAATTTAAGTAAACTTTAACCTGACATCAAGAACCATAAGCCCTTTAAAAGTCTTTTAGTATCTTGCATTTTTATAGAAGTTTCAGAATAAATTGTTACCTGTAGCCACCCTTTGATATCCATGGTTATTGTATGATTATCTGTTTTGAATGGAAGGAAACTAGAAGATATTACTCTGATCTCTATGACAACAGAGTTAAAGTGATTGTCGCAGTCCTGGGAAATCAAGATTTCAAGGATTCCAAACAGAATGAGATCAAGAAAGTTTGCTCATTATTGAAACTTAACAGAAAAAAAATATATAGCTAAATTGAAAAACATTGGCAGATAAAACCTTCTATGGTATCACACTATTTTTTGGGCTCAGGTAGGGAGCAGCCCACTGCTATGGACATGGTTCTTTGATATTTTGGTAGTTACCTGAAAAACTGCTAAAGTGAAATCTTTCTTTACAAGTTCTGCTTAAACAATTGAAGCTTTATTGTGAATTCATCATGTAATTATTCCTATCAAAAGTTAGTATATGCTTGGAAAGGCTGCATTTAAGATTAGTGTCCAGTCTTATTCTTTGGACTTATTATAGAGAATACTAACAGTTCAATGAAGTGTGGAAATACTGATAAATGGAGTCATACCTCTCTAAACCGAGAGCCCCATAAAGACTTTTCTATGGCGTCTTTTTAAGGTTCATTTCATTGCCTAACCACCATCATCTAGTGCTGTTCAAGATGCTCTCAAGTCTTCTCCACGGCACCAGCTGTGGCTTCTGGATGATGCAGGTCTCCTGCTGATTGTCTGTCATCTGCCAGCCCTGTGCAGGTGTTTCAGTACGTCTCCAATGGCAATGGGTGACAATGTTTAGGAAAATGGATTGAGCCCTTAGTTACACATTTGGCCTAACTGCAAGTGGTTGTGATTTTCTACTCTTCATGTTTTCTGTCCTTTTTATATATCTAGCAATAAATATGGTTCAGTGTTTAAGTTACTGTCATACCTGATAGGAAAATAATGTACACACAGGTTTACAGTATTTCAACTCTGACACATGGCTCTAGGTCACACATGTCATCTTGTGAAACTGGAACAGGCCTAGCAGAAGTGTGCTGTTGTTTATTCCCCCGGTCCTTGATCAGCACAATGACCACAAAGACTTCCTCATTTACTGCCAATCTCGTGTGGCTCTCTTGTACAGATTGTTGCTGATGTGGTCAGGTGTAAGTTATTTTTATCATCTGCATTCGTATACCCTTACTCAGAGAGTGGCATGCAAGTAAACTCCATGCTTGTCTTAATGTGCCTGAACATGACTTAATTATGTCATTTTTGGAAAGTAAGGAAAGTGGAGAAAAAAAAGATGGCAGGCTGTTCTGGCAGTATATGTTTACTGGGGAGAAAGAATTTGCAAATAAATAATATTTGAAGTAAAGACTAACAACCCCTCTAAATACAAACTGTTAGTTGCTGGAGCTAGCAGTTCAAATCAGACGAGTTGGTCTTTACTGTCCCACCTAGGTGTCCAGTGGTCTTTAGATGTGTTTGAGTCCCGATGGCCGGGGCCATCCTTGAGAAAGTGAAGCACTGCCTGTTGCTGGCAGTAAGCTTTGCAATGAGCCCCTGGCTGTTTCTCACCTGCAGGTTTCCAACAACACAATTTACTCTTTTAACAGAGAATAGCATTGTAAATGTGTTGAGGAACTTCCCTAAAAAAGAAATCAAGTACAGTTAAGCTCATTAAGCATCTCTAAAAACCACTTTGTGATTATGCCAGTCATCCTACTGCAGTCAAGCAAGCCAGGAGAACTAAAGCAACATTTCTTGAAAAGTGTAGAGAGAAATAAGAAATGTTATTATGGATTTGTTTGGTTTTGTTTTGTTCCTTTTTGGAAACATGTTGAGGGAAAAACATCACCAGGACTCCTACGCCAGCACCTTGACATACTGAGCCTTGAGTTCTTTTGCAGGCTTTTATTTTCTTCCTGTGCATGTGTGGCTGCCATCCACACTAATCAAACTCAATCAGCAGAAGGAGTCAACTGCTTTGTATTAACTATTGTTCTCCTGGCTGCGGTATTTTATAATGGATTTTTAAGATCTGCTCTGACTCATACAATGCATATCTAATCAAAAGTAAATTAAACTGCATAAGCTGACTTGATATTAATGACAGAATAGCATTTACGACAGCAGAATAGTGACGCTCTTTATTACATAAGATTAAAGGAAAAAAAGTCCAGTGTTTTGTTTGTTTTTCAGTATATTTTATTATGTGTCCTTAGACTTAGCTTTTAATTTTGAATTAATGCTTTTATTCAAGGTGAGTTAATATATAACAGATACATGTTTTTTAATTTGAGTCCTTAAAATTTTCTCTTTCATACACTTAAGTGGAATAATAGTTCGTTAACAATACATGAGTTCATTAACAATATATAGTCATAGTTTGACAATTATGCTAACAACAGTTTTCTATAATTTTAGGCAGTTTTATCAATTTTTGCAAGCGTTTTAAACCTATTATGTAGCACTTACATTTACAAAATCGCTATAAATAGTTGTCTATCTAGTCTTTACTAATACAGCTATCTTTTCTCTGCCCTTTTGACACTTTAATTGAAAATGTGCATCAGCATTTTTTTCAGGGAGTTATAGTTTAACTATAAATATGAGTAATAAACTAGTGTCTACAGAAATGACACCAGTGTAGTAAATAAAGAGCCAAGGTAAGTTAAACTAGCTGATATGGATACTGGTCAGTGTAGTTATCTGCATGAGCTACAGAACCTGCTCAAGAAGCCAATTAATTCTCCTTAGAACAGCACAGCAAGTTCATATACTGAAGTTACTGAGCTTCAAGCTAGCTGCTGTCCACTTCAGTTGCTGTGGCTTCAGACCAAGGTGTTGGGTTTATACAGAAGAAGTAGCTCTTCAGTCCCTGGTTGTGACCTCTGTGAGGGTGTGCCTATGCATTCGGATGCTGCACGCCCCAGATGCACTTTTCCCTAATCCCAGTGCCTTTGGAGAGACACATCTTCCTGTTTTTACTTAAGAAGTGATCATTTTTGTTCTAGATGGCTCTTGCAAAACATAAACAAATAATCTTTTCATTGACTCCATTTGGAGTCCTGAGGGTGTAACTCCTATTCTTTTGATTTTAGAATCATAGAATGGTTTGGGTTGGAAGGGCCCAAAAAGATCACCTAGTCCCAACCCCCCTGCCGTGGGCAGGGACATCTTCCACTAGACCAGG
>Ga0181612_156999_pt1 | contig 15175 bp, 4 predicted proteins | sample HoacroProtozoa21_FD_119630 | JGI IMG/M metagenome (GOLD analysis project Ga0181612, IMG submission 119630) | Hoatzin crop microbial communities from Cojedes, Venezuel. Combined Assembly of Gp0051906, Gp0051904, Gp0051908 | reverse complement strand
TCATGAACATTACAAGGCTAAGTGATCTGCAGACAATACATGAATACATACGATTTCTCATTTCAGAGTATAATAATTGTGTTAAGCAGACTCTAAAAATACTATCATTTTAACAAAGTTCTAAGCTAAGGTATAATCGTTAACTTCTCTCCATATTTCCCAAGTCACCACAACTTGCATCTCTTACTAACCAAGCTTAAAACCCTCATTACAGAATGAATCATGTCCTGAAGCTTCACATAACCACTAACCTCTTCCACACTTCTCAAAATTTACCATAAACATCTGTCACCATGGTACAATTATTTCATCGCAAACTACGTCACTAAAGGCCAGATTTCTGCCACCCTTACTAAAGCTGCTACTAGTACGTTATCTCAGAGTAGTCCCACAAACTTCGGTGCAACTACTTGATGAGTAAGGCACTATTTAACACAAATAAGAGTGGCAAAATACAGTCCTACAATTAGTTACTTTGATTTCAATTAAGAGTGGTGATCTGAAGGTTCTATGTTGGAGAGATTATCTGAATTTAAAAGGCATACATTTTGACCTGGGATAGTGGCCTGGCTCTTTAGTAAAACATTTTACAATAAAATATTTCCATTTTTTTTTCTTTTACATAGAAAATTTAAAATAGCAATTTACATGAGGAAAGCATACGTGTACAAAATCACTGGGACAATTACTTAGAAGAATTTCAAGCAAAGACAGTTCATTGAAATGTAAAATACAACATTACTCTGAACAAAATGTTCATTTGCCAAGACTGTTAGAGCTGGGTGCACATGGTGAATTTTATAAATAAGGCAGACAGACAGTGAAGCAAAGCAAGACGGATCCTCACAAGTGAGGAGCACCTGCTGTAAATCTCACCAGCTTCCAACGGGGTGAGGAGTGGCACTCTGTCTGAAATGAAGCCTGTTTCAGTCGGCTTTTTAATCAACTGGAAGCCTGTTTTATGGATCTGATAGTGAAGAATTCTGGCCAAAAATTCTTGGAGAAAAGGTCACTGTAGGGGGTTATATGTATTTTCTCGTCGGTTCAACCAAATTATGCTATATTACTTGTTCTATTCAAAACAGTATCCCAAACATCAATGTGCCCAAAAGGCAAAAAGCAAGCACAGTCGGCTTGCTTGTTCCAGTGACACCTTCACACAGTGTTTGTGGCCTGGACACCTTCAGACATAGCAGGACAAGTTCTCTCAGCTCCTCTGCTGCAGCTCCACTGCTTTACACGGCCCTGCGCTGATGTCTCTGACAGCACTTGGCCCAATCTTCATTTTAAATTTTTTTTTTTATTTTTTACACATGCTCCTATTCTTGGGAGCACACTATTCCACAGAAACTCAATAGGCAATTACATCAGATTACAGAAGCCTTTCTTCAGGTCTACGCTGTACCTTTACAAGGCGGCCCGCCATTTACCCTGAGGAGGAAAATCCTGCGTCTGTCAACCATGGGATCTGATGTGAGATTTTTGTTAGAGCCCGTTCATACAAACTTTTATGCATCTTAACAGTTCCTTCAGCTCTGTAACTAAAGTCCTCATGAAATCAAGGTTTCTACAGTAAGGCTTTGAATTCCCATGTCTGTTCCACTGACCTTTACAGAAAGAAACTTCATGCTGGTAACATACAAATGTTCTTTACATTATTCTCATCAATTCTTCAAATTGATCAAGAAAAATATACAGTGTTGCTTTTCTGTACATTTTTAAAATGTTCTTAATGTACATAAAAAAGTTATTTCCCATTTGCTACAACAGGAGATGTGCACAGGTAGGTGCACAGCCACACACACGCACACATAAACACAACAAACATACAACTGTTAGAGGAAAAAGACATGCCATACGTAGTCACCTGCAAGTTGGTTATTCTACAGTTACAACCAGTAGATGAGAATGAAATGCTAAGAATTGGTGATAACATACAGGTGAAAACACCCGAATATCCAATATACCAAAAGATGATTACCTCGGTAACCTCTTGGTATGATTTCATCCTGTCCAATATACATTACATCATGGCTAAAAATTTGTTAAGATACCGATTATTAAAAGATTATACCAGGACAGAAAATTTTACCAAGTTGTTCTCACTAAATTTCTCTTTTCATAAAGTCTATAAGTAAATAAATCTAGTTTTGGAATACATTTTTCTGACAACATATTGAATAAGATATATTATTTATTAAAGAACAAGATTAAATTAATTCTTTTTGGTGGTATAATTTTTTGTCTAAAGTTCCCAATACATATGTCAAAGCTTTCACAGAGGCAATTATCCCATTCACTTCTTCGCGCACGCGCACACACACAGAGAGTATAATTCTAGTGGACAATCCGTGCTTTTGCCAACAACCCTGAAAACTATGTTAGTGTCCAAAGACCAGACTAAAAACTGCTCTGAACCCAGGGCAATTATAAAAAATTTTCAATTTTTTACCACATAGCTAAGCTAATAGTTGCATAATATAATTCTCAAAAGCATACCGGAGAAAAAAATAGGGATTAATCTGAAGAAATATGGATTAATCTGAAGAAATTCCATTATTATAGATGCACAGGGATTTTCTTTTTCTTTCAATGCATATCAGAAATCACTGCAAAGAATTTAAGATCATTGTAACAGAAAGAGACAGAGTGGAATGTCCACAGTAACGGTAACAACCAAAAAACCCCTGCAATGCCTTTTTATTCAAATTACAATCTACTAGGAATTGTAATAACATACAAAGCAAAAATTAACTTAAAATTGAAGTTGCTAAAAGCAGTTAATGAAGATAACTGCTGAATGGTAATTCTGCTCTATAGAAATGAGAAAAGAAAACAGTATTGAATGGAGTTTAGGAGTAATCTGGTCACTTCGTTCATTTGGTCGTGCAAGGTTTCAGCTGCTGAACTTTTCCAATACTGAACGCTCTAGTCCACTGGTGGGGCTGGTGGTTCTTGTCCCTAAGCAGGAAGGAAGGAGGAAAAGAAAAAAACCCCACATACCAGATTAGAAACAGTGCTTCAAGTCAGAGGATTTAGCAATAAAAGAAGAACAAAAGAATAAAAGAAGAGTTACATTGTGCTTTCTTTTAAGATCTTTCAGTAGCTCTTTCAATATTCAGTGTAAACGAGCATCAAAGAACAACAGCGTTTCCTGCATGGACAGGGATTTTTCCATGATCCCACATCTAGGACAAAGATTGCCTTCCTAGTTTCATGCTGTATTTTTGTCTAAAAGCTATGATTTCCCCCTTGTACAGAAGAAGGCAGGAGGCAGTTCCAACCAGGGACAGCCGGCGTCCAGAGGATGTTATAACCCACACTCAGTCACCCGTGCCTGCTCCATCCCATGGCAGGTCTTGCAGTTGGCGTTTATGATTGTACTTTCACTTGGGTTTTACTCATTTTCATTGTTAAGGGAGTTCCAAGAAAATACAGGAGAAAAAAATGTAAGGAAAAAATGACTGTAAGACAGTCTGTATTAAAACCAAATACATTTAAGGTATTGTAGAGTCTCTCTGCAGGGCGCTTTCAGACGCACTTACGTTATGTGGGCTGGTTGGCTTTCCGGCCGTGCTGGATCCTCTCAGATTACTCGGTCTCAGTAAGAACAAGACAAGTGCAATCACCACCCAGGCCATCATTATCATGGCAAAGCTGATGCCATTGTCACTGGAGGAGTTTGGTCCTGGCACTACAGACAAGGAAAACTCAAGTTATAACACAGAGTGACAGCAGAGTTCTTTACCCAAAATGAAATGAAAAATGCAGAATAAGTCTCAGAAAAACAAAAAGAAGTATTTTTCAGTTGAGTTTTCTGATTAGTCCTTCCTTTTGACTTTGACACAAGTAATTCTTGGTTAGTGTTACGCTACATTTTAATTATCTTTCTTATCCCTTTAAAAAGAGAATCTATTTCATAAGATTTCACTGGAATTCTCAGAATTATCATGAATATTTCTTAGTTCACATTAACTCCTAATGAACTGAAGATTATAAACACACACTCTCTGCTTAAGAAATCAAACTTGATTTTTTAAGAAATTAAACTTGATGCAAAATATATTTATGTGCGAAAACTCCCCATCTGTACATTGGTGTTTGGTTTTTTGCCTCAAACAAATAAAAGAATAAGACTAGAGATGAAAGCTTGGACTCCGTTGCTAGGCCCCACACAGAGAACATGCTAATTCTAGTAAGAAGGGAGCAAACTAATGGTTATAATTTTGCTGGCTACTGTACGTTATTTATTAAGAGCTTGTTCGAATAAGGGTCAGTGTCAATATGACTGATCATCCAGCTCCTGTGGTATTTCCGATAGCATCAAGGAAAATGTATCTGTCAGGAGGGGAAAAAATGCTGAGGAGATACATGAAAAAGTGAATCCCAGGAATACAATATAAAAATTTTACACCTAATTTCCATACAGTATGGCTGAGACATCAAAGCATGGAAAGAAAACTGAGAAAATGCCCTCAGACTGGAGATGGCTGGTTCGTCTTTTGGGATCAAGAAACTCTTGCAAATACTTGCACATTGGAAGACAACAACCTTTCTCCTCTGAAACATAATTTCAGATAATCAAATTGTAACTAATGTTGTCAGCTGAAGTGTAAGGAGCTGAAGTGTAAACCAATGCATAGTTAATTAACTATGGTATTTACATGGCTCCACTTACAGTAGTATCTAAAGACTTAACATCTTCATTAACGACCTAGATGATCAAATAATACAGAGCAATCAATAAAAAGCTATAATTTAATAACCCTCTCAGAAAGAGAAGAGCTATTCTGTTTTATTACTCAAGTTGAAAATTTTAACATCCCAGGAAATTCCACGGAGACACTCATATCCATCAGATTTTTCAGTTAACTCGTTTGGATCATCTCATTATTCAGCCAAGTCTGGATACAGTATCAGTTGGGAGTTGTTCTTATTTAACATTCGCTAGATACCCGGTGAACTGCTGGAGCCAGTTATTTCCTTGAAGGTTCGTGCTGAGACCAAAGAACCACCCTCATCGCTGACACACTGGGTAGCATTTTTAGCAGAGGCTCTTCTGTGAAAGTGGTGTCTTCGTAGCACAGCTAAGGCACAGCGGAGGGGCACCGTGGGGAAGCTCACAGCTATGCCTCTCTCCACACTGCTGTTCTGTGAATAAGACTTTGTGCGTCGGGGCTGCTGGACTGATGTCCTTTACTGACATCGCAGGCACCCAAAAATGTCAAAGAAGAAAAAACCCCTGTATTGTAGCAGACCATGCTTCTCAAAGCACAAACACCACCATTAACGTGTATGAGCAAATGAAACTGCCATACAGCTCTTGCCTTTTAAATGCCCAAAATACACTTTTCAAAACTCGAGAAGTCACTAATACAGAGGAATTTTGTGAATAGAGGTACGTACAATTACAAGTGACAATTCTTTTGGAGATCTGAGTGAATAAAGGGCACTGTATATGGGGAGAAGGTATAGTGCAAAGAAAATAAATGAGAATGCTACAGCCTCTAATTCATTAAACACTAACATATAATCGATTCAGAAAGCACATGGAACTGTGCAGGTGAGAGTTTAGACCTGCAGTTGTGCTGAAGGAAAACGTTATTGTTGTCAACATGATATATCAGCATTTTAAATCTTGAATGACCTTTATATACGCAATCCAGCAAACTAGTATATAATTCAGCATGAAAAGAACAACTGCTTTATTCTGGGGCTTCCAGACAACATTAACAGCCACCCTGAGACTACCTTCAGCAGCACACAAGACAGCCTGAGGTACCTGCTTTGGCACGTGTGTTCAGTAGAACATTGAAAACTCAGATCTCCTGTTAGGCTGGATTCCTCACACAATGCAGAAAAACAGGGACTAGTCAGGCTGCCTCCTGCAATTTTTGCTGAACCGTAGCATGCTCAGGGTCTGTGGTTAAACAAGAGTCGGGGTATGTAAAGGCTGCTAGGTCAGCTCACGCTCCAGGTCAAGGAAGGGAGCAGAAGGAACCACAGAGGGAAACCACAGGCATTTGTGCAAGACACAATTTCTACCCAGCCTGCGCAGTAAAATGGTTTGGATGGAACCAAATGTGCTGAAACATGTTCTCAGCTAAGTCAGGCAAGACAACAGCTTGGCCCTGTATTACCTACTCAAAGCATGCCAGATACCAAACCAGCCACAACACTGTTTACACTATTCAAGTACCATTAAACCCACATCTCTCACAAATGGCCATGTGTTTTAATAAGGACGTGAGATATTTCAGAATCTGTTGCTTTACTCTCTTAACATAAGGAGATGAGGATAAGCAAAATCTCACATAGCTGGGGTGAATCACACTTTTCAAAGCTTTGCATCACGAATCAAGAGAACAGAAAAGAAGCTGTCTCAGCTACTGGGAGCAATAATATGTAGAAGACGACAATCTTTTGCGACAAAGACCTCCATCACTGAGATCACAAAATAATCTGGTAAGACCAGCCTATAGATAAAGAACAGTTGAGTGAAGGTGAAACAGATCAGAATGGAATTTATGCTGATGGACAGAAGAAAAAAACCCTGTATTTTTAAGAGTTCACAGCCACAGTGCTTTACCTATAATTGATATTTTTGCAGGTAATTTAGAAGCGTTTTTTTGATTCCTTGGAGAATAAAGGCTCTCCTATAAGAGCACCTGTGGATGATATTTTTAATATTTCCAGATGGCTAGAAGATTGTTCTATTCTGACCTCACAGATGAATGTCCCTGCCACCATCCATTTTGATGGACGGATCTGGTTACTAATCTCCAGTGTCTGGGAGACACCAACTAGCACAGAATGTAGCAGCACTTATTCCCCTGTCACTGAGTGACATGAAATTTACAGCTGCTAACCTGCCTTTCCACACAACACCGAATCCAGCCCCAGGTCTTTATTTTCAGAGTATCTGCTCCCCTGGGCTCAGCATACCTATATATCCACATACTTCTGAATGAAGCCTGTGAGCAGTTCTGCCCCTCTGGTTACCTGGAATTTTTTTTACATCTTGGCTGAATTATCTCCGTGCAGGAAAAAGCTTTATGAGGGGGCTGGTCTGAGACTGTGGGATAAACTCCCATGGGAAGCGAGTGACTATGGTGAATCCTGTCTGTTGCTCCACATACAAGATACAGTTCTTTGGCTTGCTTTTTCCTACAGAAACAGAGTCTAAGACACATAAACTAGGCTCCTCTTGGAGAGAAATGGGAAGAGAAAAAAATAATCTTCCGTGACAGATGTTTGCCACCTCCTTTAATGTTCTACCAGAAGGTAGTCAAAGCTATTAAAATGATGAGTTTGGTAAAAATAATTTCTAAAGATTAAAGGTCAACCACCTCCTGGTTGTGCAACTGAAATCTCAATAATACAATATTAAAATTAATAAATGCCCTTGTTAAACTCCTTACATGAACTTAGTTCTCCTCTTAAAGTGCTGTTTTTCATTCGGAGTGAGGTTGTACTCTAAAGAAAAAGAGGAAAGGTTGCATTTCTTTTACTGTAAAAGTATATTCCATGTGGTGCTTTTTGTCTGCCCTCTCATGGTAGAAATATCTCTTTTTGGATCTTCAGTTTTTACTGTTTAACATCTGCATGTGGGAAGGCAAAAGCATGCTCTCTGACTTGTGCCGCCTTCTTTTTACGGTGTTCTTAGCCTTGCCTATTCTGTGAAAGAAAGGCAGGAAACTCTATGAAGAGAGGTATCTTACAGATGAATCATAAGGGAAGACAAAGAGTCCGTGGGACCTTCAGCAGATAACACCTGCAAGCTGACACTCTCAAAGGCAGGTACAAAGAAACTGAGGAAAGCCAGAAATTACTTGAGTGCAGAGAGGGAGGGAGGGAGGGAGAAGGGAATTACCAGAAAAGGGAGGGAAGAGTTGGCAGACATTTCATGCCTTTAGATTAGGCTGCTGTGATTCCCCTAGACAAGTACAACTCAAGATGAATCACTGATACGCATTCATTTTAAAACACATAAAAATTTGGAAGCAGACAACATTTGAGACAGTCATGTCTGACCCTATCACAAGTTAGTAGAGCACTGAGAATAGTGTTGAAAATATGAATGTGGTAAATCCAGGTCACAACATCTGGGAATTGCTAGAACACAAGAGGAAAAAACTCAGGCAGTGGCCCCTCATTTCCTCTGACATGGAAGGCTGACTGTGAAGGGCCATGAGCCATCAGAGCGGCTCACCACCAGCTGGGGATCCTCCCTGGGCTGGATGAACCACTGATGTTGCAACTGCAACACGCTTCAGAGAAATCTTCCCTGCTCCATTTGCATTAGACAGAATTCAGAAAAGAATTACTGCTCTTTCCTCATTTCAAGGGAAACTGTAAGTTATTCTGATTTGCTGAGCATAAAGAATCCCAACAGAATATTAAATGTGTTGCATATTCAAAACTCGCAGCCTTTTTTCTCCAAGGTACCCACTGAAATGGAGGGAACAGTCATCACACTCTTGTACGTGGTTTACTGTCACAGCAGATATTCTGATGGAGAATCAGCAGAGGAACATCCGCCAAGCAGAGCGCCCAAATGCTCTCTATACAGGAGTACAAACCCAAAAGCACTGGTCCTGACCCTGGCAGGAAACTCTCTGCAGGGTAGTCACTACAATATAATGGTGCCAACAACCATAAATAAGAATTTAGAGCTAATAACACAAAAATGCAAATGAGGGAGCCCTGGTGCTACAGCTTTCATCTGCCTCCAAAAATCTAAAAAATATCTGAAATCAAGGGTTGAAAAAACAAAGCGTGCTCAGGAAGAATCAATGCAGGGTGTTTCTGAGAACTTCCAGCTGGTAGCAACAGCATAACACATGACGCTGCTGTGACACTGGCTGAACCACAGCCCTGACGTTTCCCAAAACAAAACCACATACATCTTCATCAGTTCTTCCACAACCTTGCAACTTAAGAATCTGTGCATGACAACATTCCCAGCTGCACTTCCAGAAGGAAGACCAAATCCTGGGAATGAGCAAACGGGTGGGAGTGAAACAAGCTTCTTATCGAGGTCCCGAAATGAGGGATCAATGCAAGTAACAGGAAATGGAGCTGCGGGACCTAGGGAAGAGGAGACCCACCTCAAAAATAAGCTCATCACAGTATAGCTCATCAGAATAGGATGAAGCAATGGACAGAAGACTGGCCCAGAATTGTTATAATCTGTCTCTGAAAACACCTCTGGAAGCTTCTCCAGGCTCCATCTGTTTGTTTTTGCCTTTGACTCCTGAGAGTCTTACAGAGCTCACGTTGGCCCAAGCACAGAATCACAGAAGCATCACAAAATAGTCTGACAAATAGGCAGTCGGTGTCATTACATCAGCAGAAAATTACCTTTGCTGGAACTAAATTTAAGGCTATATAATAACTTGGAGAGGATTTACTCTATAATTTTTGCTTTGGTTTTTGAAACAAACCACTGGTTTGGAACAATTGCTGCCAAATTGCTTGCATTGGCACAGACAGTTATTGCAAGGATCTCTTTCGGGATGGAGAGCTATTTGCCACAAACCATCCACATCCCCACTGTACTATAGCTTGGTAGCATGAAAGCTTTGTGCCCACACATAACAGAACTTACTCATTTATACAGTCTTTAGCCTAAGAGCTTAATAAATATTGATGAGCCAACACTCCCAAGGCTTGAGTGAGAATGACCTACCATTGCTTGGTTTTGACTGTGGACTAAAGCTCAGAAAGCTGTACAGCCTGTCTGTGCCTACTTCTAACACAGAAAATACTCTATCTCTTGTCACCTTCCTCTCTCCCTCTCCTACATGCCTGTGATTTAAAAAAAGCCCACACATAGAAGTCTAAGGTGTGGGTGATGAAAAAGTCTGCCCTAGGACAGGTGCATTTGGGAGAGGAGGGGTGCTGGAAGTCACAGACACAGAGCATAACTTGGAAAGCCCGTAAAGAAAGAGTAAAGCCAGCAGCACTGTTCTGGCACATGTGTACCCCACTTTTTGTCCAGGGGTTATCTGGGAAAGCTCATAGCTTTTCCCCTTCAGCCCAACATGGCAATGAATCTGTGACTGTTTCACATTGCAAGGGCACAGTGCAAGTCCAAACTGGATGCCTGTCTCTAAACAGGTTTTACTGGGGGAGGAACAGGAGAGTGAACAAAGGCACGCTCTCTCCCCGAGACCCTGGAAACCTTGACCTCACTGCTCCTAGACCTGTAGAAGATACAAGCACCAGCAGCTCTTGCTTCCAGGAACACTGCTCAGGTGCCCCCTGCTCCCTCCAAGCATTATAGTAGTCCTGATGCAGGCTAAGGAGTGAGTTCATACACTCAGTTGGTAAAGCAATATAGGAAAAACAGATGCACTTCATTTTTATTTATAAGCATTTGACAATGTTCCCTCTAGACCACGAAAACAGAGCACCTCAGGGCAAGCTTACATAGCTGCATAACCTCTGCACAGCTATGCTTCCCGGCAGATGCTGGTAACATTTGACTGTCCTAGTTATGTTCACCGTTTGGAATTGTTTTTTGGACGTATTTCACAGCAAAGTTCAAGGAAGTGTATGCATCAGTACTCTGCTTCATTACCTACACAGCTGCTGAGTCAAACAGAAGTGCAGTCACAGTGTATGTCAACTTATCAGTCAGAGCTGGTGGGGAATCTCCTCTCCCTCACAGTGGAGTAGAGGGTTCACAGTACTGACAGTACGTCACTCAGCTCCAGAAGTGAACATGTGCACGTGTCAGGGTCTGCGCTGAATATCCAGTCTTCACTGGTTAGGCTGCTATGACTGTAGGGAAGACAAAAAAAGCCCCCCCTCCAATTTTCTTCTTAGGGAAAAATTGAAATCACCCTATTTGCAAGCTAATAGTAAGATTCAGTAATGCTTGGGGCCCGATCAACGGTCATGCTGGTATACCGATACCTCCAGCCTGCTCACCGTTGCTGCTTCCATACAATGCTTCCAATGTACAAATGTTAATCTGCATCACAGACACCCAGAAATACCCCCCACATAATAATTCCAGTACTGGAGTATTTGATTTTATGTGATATGTTCCTTTAACGTTAAATCAACTGCTGCATTTTAAAGACCAGCCGGAATGTATCTTAATTACTACTCTTTATTTGCCTTCCATGCACCTGATCTCAATAGTTACTCACATTCCTGAAGGCATTCTGTGTCTGTGCAGTACGACTGGGATTGTCTCAGCTGAAACAGAGAAAAAGAAAGGCATGACACTTAGCAATGAGACTCGGTCAGCTTTTACCGAAATCATGATTTAGTGTAACGTCAGAGCACAAGTTCAAGATAAGGAAGATTATAACCAATCCCTTACTGCATCGCACTTGGCTTCTGGTGTGTGAAGAATCCCAGGTATGGAGGTAGTTTCTGAACACTATTTACATAATACCTTCAAATCATCTGACTAAAGTGCTATTCCTTCCACTTCGGTTGCAGCCACTGAAGGCCTTTCAAAATTCAAGTTAAAAATCTATAGTGATACAGCCATTGTTAGATACAGATATACTCTCTACACACATTATGGGATTTATAATGGATAGATGTTACTACTGTTATCTACATCGAGTAACATTAATATACTTTGTGATTACATAACAATAAATGATCAGACTGTGATAACGGTTATGCACAGAGAAGCCGAATTAAAATATCATTTTTAAACTTACCAATTACTATTTTTTCCACCTAAGACCTTTTTTTTAAGAGCAGATTTTACTATGTATTTTTCTGTTTTTTCTCTTTAGTGATGGGTAAGATTTAAAGTGCTTTTAGCAACTGTAATGACTACTTGCATTTACAGACTAGGTAAGCTTCCTAACTGTAAGAAAAGTCAACAGTGGATAACCTGCAAATCAGTGTAACTATTTTACAGACGACAGAGTCAAAAAAGACAGACAAATATCACATTCTTTGTCAGGCACAGAGAGGTTAAATGGATGGGATTTAGCTGCTGTATTATGGAAACAGGTCCTTCCCCTGCTTTGGTAAACTACACCGATTTAGAGTAAAAGTTGTAAAAAGTACAGAATTGTTACAATGACTTGGTTAGAGTTGTCATTTTCTTTTTGACAGGTTTTATGTCACCATAGTGTCACAAATCCCAACACTTCTTGTCACAACAGGCTAATTTGTTTATTATCAGCGTAAATATACAAATGTAAAAGATAACAAAAGATGATGTTCCTTATAAAAGAAATAGGTTAATAATTTCTACAGACCCCATTTCCCCTTGTATTGGCATAACTGATTTACTATATTTAGTCATAATATTATGCAAGCACATCAAGGAAACAAATGAGCAACCGAAGGAAGAAGACATTTGGAAAAGTTCAAGCTCCTTCCTTTATCATAATGATTTTCAATAACTGATGCATTTGAGAAAGAAAAAAAAAATGTAACTGGAGATTGATTGCACTCATTCTTTCATTAATGTATTAAGATCTGCTAGCAAATTTATTGAGACTACAAAGACGTTCCTTAGGAAGTACTGGGAAGGCTGGATTTAATCTTTCAGCTATTTCTATAGTTTAAAACAACAGCAGGGGAAATTCAAACAAAAGACTTTTACTTACCTTATTAAAACAAACAAAAAAAATCTATCAAACCTTGCATATTTCCTGCCCTTCTTATATAAAAGTTCAAGCTCATTTTATTTTCAAACTTTGGAAGTCATTCTCAAAGGGGAGGTTTTATGTTAGCAATAGTACCATTTTGAAATATCTGACACAGAGACTCCTGAACAGGGAAAATGGATATTGCTATACCCACATTTTAAAGAGACCAGCAACATACTTATCTTCTGTTTGTATACGGGTTTAATTCTGGAGGGGGCTTAATTTATAATCCCTGCTCTGTAAAACACAGTTTGCAGTTATTCTTCAACACAGAATGATGCCCAGAATTGAAGTGGGTAATAGGTATTTGATCAGAAACACTGTACAGGTCAACAAGCATACAGCGTCTAGTTACCCCTCTGTCCGCAGGAGGGCTAGGACTCACAGAGCGTACCGAGTTTGCCCAGATGGGCAACACTGCCTTGGGGTGTTCTAGCCACAATATCAGTTTATCTCCCATTCTAAGTGTTATACTCTGTCCAAATGCAACTTTTTAAACCATGCAGTTAAAGTTTCTGTAAAAGCCATCCCCAAAAATGGTGCATATGCTTTCTGTAACTGTTAACATGCTGCTCCTTCACCTGCCTACCAGGCTGGCTTCCACTGCTACCACACACACACAAAAAAAAAAAGACGGAGCTCCAGCTTTGACTGACATAAATATGATAACCACCAGAGAAACTCGATTAAGAACAGAAAGATATTCTGGCTACTGCTATGCCTTTCTTGAAGAGCGGTCTCAGGGGTGACCATGATCACACCACGCTTTGTCCTTCACTGCCCCCTTGACCATTTCTTCATGGAACGCCTACACACTGTCTGGAAATGCCTGCTGATGTAGTAGGCCACCTGATTAAGACACAGTAAGTATTAAACACCTGAGATTTTGTGTGCCCAGAGGGTGCACTCAGATACTGAGTTTTATCCTATGGGCACCCTTGGTGACTTCTCAAAAGACAGGACAGGCTCCAAAATCTTGGAATGAAAAGTACTGCTGGAAACATCAACAATAGAAATATTACAGTAAGCAAGCAGTCTTAACAAAAATACCGTTAGGAGTTGCTCTACAGTTGCTCTGCTGAAAAAATGCTCTTATATTAGATTGTATCCTGCCAATAAGGAAAAAAGTCTGCTTATGTATGGAGTAACAATATACAGAGGAACCTTTACAAAGTACGTTGTCTGATAATAGGGCTGTGTTTTCCAGAGGGCTTGGACAACAAATATTCCATTTTTTTCATGGGGATTTAGAAATTAACTATACAAAGTAGGTTTAGAAACCTCATATTATATTGCAAAAAAGTTGCAAGAAAAAAGTATGAAAAACCTGCATTTTTTATAACTTGTATGAAATTCCTCTAAAATGAAAACAATATGTAATCATATAATCATTCAGAGTTAAAGATCGCACCTAAAGAAAATTACACTTCATAGTCACTGCTACATTCATATCCAGCAATACAAATATTTCTTAGAAATCCTTCTTAACTATTCCAGGCAATATAAAAATCTCTTATAAAAACTACTTGTGCTGCAGAAGATCTGGTCAGAACAGAACCACCCATAGACTCAATCAGCTTTAAGCAGCCATAGATCACGTGATAAAAACCACACTCGAGTATCTTCTCATGGTCACTTCCTCTCCCAACTACAAGCAGCACGTGCAGAACCTCAGTAATCCACGAGCAGAAGCTCCGGGAGGCCTCTGTAAGCCAGGGAGCCAGGTAACAAATCTGTTTTTAACAGCTCAGTGACAGGCTGCGTGTTGTTCTCTTGGGACGAAACACAGCAGATGCCAGAAAATGAGCAGCAGTAAAAACAGGTTTTTCTCAATTCACTTGGGTGAACTAGTTCCTAACTCTGTAACCCAATACAAATCCGATTCTTTGCGGTCACTCAATTAGTCAAAAGATGAGAAATTATTCTGGCACGTGTATGAAATGCTTACGTAAATTGAATGGCTGGGAAAGGTAATATCTTTTGCTGAAACAAGAATGCTCCTTCTACCCATCGGCTCTCTCTTGATAACTGCACCCTTAAGGGATGTAGCAACCATTGGAAAAAAATTGAACGCGAGACATTTCAATCGTCAGCTGAAAAAAAAGCAATTATGAGGGACTGGAAATACACAGTCCTTTGTATTCAGATTTTCTATTCCAATGTGGAAGGGGAGTTTAGAGGAAAGTTTGTGGAATAATAGTAAAAAGTTGAACCAGACCTTCCCTCTTCTCAACAAAGCCCTCAAAAAGACTTTTCAAATACACTCAATCTTTTTCAGACTGGGAACACTACAGAGTTGATAAGAAAAATCTGTATTAATGGTGGGTTTGGTTTTATTCATATTTCAGAGATCCTTGTGTTGTCAAAAATGTGACTTTAATGGAAGATTAATAGTTGACTGCCTGATCTGACACCTGCTGAAGTCAGCAACCGCCCTTTCATGTTTTTCAGTACATTCTGGAACAGGCCCTTAGAAAGAACACAGAAATTAGCTAAGTGAAATGTCAGGGCTTATTCAACAAAAGAAGAGGAGACTG
>Ga0181612_156249_pt1 | contig 15175 bp, 6 predicted proteins | sample HoacroProtozoa21_FD_119630 | JGI IMG/M metagenome (GOLD analysis project Ga0181612, IMG submission 119630) | Hoatzin crop microbial communities from Cojedes, Venezuel. Combined Assembly of Gp0051906, Gp0051904, Gp0051908 | reverse complement strand
TTTTTTGGTCCATCTCTAGAGGCACAGCAGTACAGATTCTCCTCTGTTCTGAAGACAATCTGATATTTTACAGAGCCACTTTTAGCCCAACCCCTGAATCAATTGTTATGATCTATAAATACAAGAACACTTCCTTTTCTTTGGAAGAGTTTAATTAGTAGGAGATGTAACATTTTAAAAAGATTATATATAATTAAGAACTCCAGGAAAGGTGGACAAAGAAGAAAGAGACAGTAGTCTTTGTACATCCTTAAAAGCATTTAAGATGCTATTTATCTAAAATTAATGATCAAATTGTGTAGTAATAAGTGGGAGAAAAGCTCAAATGATAGCACTGACTGTATTTTTATTCTCTCATTCCCTGAGTGAAAAATTGTTTCACTGGCTGTCTATGGTTTCTTATTTTGATTTTTTTTTTTTAAATAAGAGCTACACTGTCATGCCTAAGAAATATGTTTGTCAAGGATTCTTTTCTTGCCATTCCTAAGTATGCTGACAGAGAACAAATTATTAATACATTAAAGAATTCTAAATTTGTGATATTTTGTCCAGGAAAAGTATTTAAAGGGAAAAAGTGTGGAAGATGGATTGTTTTCCCTCTAATGAACATTCCAAAAGTTCAAAGATTTTAGGTTTAGGAAAAAATTCTGTAGAACTGTAAGAGGACTTTTGGGCTACCAACAAATGACAGAGACATACTCACAGCAAGGACAAGAAAACAGACATTATATTGGCTTCTCAGCCTTACTGTGTCACATCCCTTGTAAATAATTGTGGGAATACTTCAGCAACAGTTCTCTAATTTTTGAATTAATTTGCTAATGGAATAAATATGTAAGCAGAGTTTCTTCAGACCATTTGGAACAAAGACCCTGAAGGTGTTTGTTCTTGATAGGGATTGACCGAATATAACCAAAAAGTCAGAAATCAAACACAAAAATTATGGTTAAGTCTGGGATTTTAAAGTGGCATATTGGTTGTGCAGACCTGAAAAGAGCAAGTCTCCTTATGTCACTTGTGATCCAAGGATGATATAAGCTATGGCTAGGTATAAGATACATATCATCTGGAAAAGAAGCCAGGTTGTACCTCTGTTTATTGCTTACAATTGAGCAAGGAAATTATGGAATTCCCCAAGCGGACAACGGTTTTGTTTTTTTTCATGAAAAAACTTTCAACTTCAGCATGAAAACTAAAGATTTAAGAGAGGCATAAACACACAACTCTCACAACTCCATTAAAAAAAAACCCAACAAAAACAAACTAAAAATTCCAACCACCATATTTTGCTGCACTCATGAAATTTACTATTACCGATAATGTGAGCCTTTACACTCCATTACTATACTGCTTAGACAGATTTGTTTATTCTATGGAATGTTTAGTATTTTGATCCAGATTTAGCAATTTAAGTTTCTCTCTAGTTTTTACAGACTGTGTCATTGCACATGGACAAGTATGAAGACCCTGACGCTGTCTCCAAGCTTCTCTCTGCAATGGCGAGGACAAAAATCAGTGTCAAAGACTGGGATCAAATGAAGCAGTAGTTTTTTGGTTAAGAATCCATCTCTGCCCCTCTTAGCACAAGGAGAGTCACACTGGCCACAGTTCCCTATCATATAACTAGGAGGAGGTAATGACAATCTATTTTAGGCATCACAATATTTTCCACACCTTTTACAGACTTTGGGGTTACTGGAAATTTAGAAAATCTGATTTCTCCAAGAACACTACTTCAGAAAACAAAACCACCACTTGAATTTAAGTCATAAACAATATGAATTCAATATTGTACCTCGAGTTTTTCACTAAAGTGGCATTTTCAGATGTGGAAGTTGTTCATATTTTATTTCAGCAATACCATGTTAATGGAGGCTTTGCTTTACATATGGTGAACTTACACATTTTAGGATAAAAGAAAGTTAACTCCCAGATTTTATTACTGAGAAAAGTGTGAAGTATAATCTACTTTGGAATAACTAATATAATAATTTACTGCTACTGATTTAGCCTGAAAGATTATTAGTCATTTAGTTTACATAAAGTGCTTTGAAAGCCCTTCTCATTAAGAGAATTAGAGAGAGAGAAGCTGGAGAGAGTTCATTCTCTTTTTGAAGTGTAACTTTTTGTGTGTATCGGATTTTGTTTCTGTGTCTCCACTTTTCTTATCTCACCTGTTTACTTCTATTTCTTTCATTTTATTTGCACCCTACCTTCCACATTCCTTTTTTCTTAAATTTCCTGGGTTTGCCCCAGCCCTTCCTTCACTGGTATCTTAAGAGTTCAACTGCAGGGCATAGCTATACCGTTACTTAGTGCCTCCATTAGCAGCAACATGCCCAGAGGGATAAGAAGACAGCAAAAATTAGTTTCTTCATGCTAAGTCAATCATTGTCAGATGCATTTTGGCCTAAAGATCTATCATAATTTATGCACATTCTAATTCTAGCTATTATTAATACAGTATATAAATGTTTACACCAAGGTCATTTTCACAGAAGCATTTCCCAACTCGCATGAAACATGGCACTATGATTCTCAGTCAGTACCGCTGTCTCTACCTATATGAATTGTTGAATAAATCTCTTGGACTTTCGAAAGCTGCTTTCTCCCCTCAAGCACAAACAAAGAAAATGCTTTCAATATAGACAAAACAAGACAATGAAGTAAAAAAACCACAACAAAACCAACCCACCCTCCAAGGATCTAATCAAGAAACAAGAGGATTTAAACTATTAACCTTTTCTTTCTGAAAGATTAAAGTTAGAATTTGCTTTCTTAAAAGAGACAGAAGCACTGGTATTCCAGAGGCCTCAAATCCAAGCAAGTATTTGGTGAAACAAAGTGGAAATACTGTGATGTATGTTTAAAATTTTTTTAAAAAAAGTTTATTTTTATATATATATAAATATATAACTATGGAGGAAAAGGAGGGACTTGAGGGGAAAGAGAGAGAGACCACGTGCGTAGATAAGTAATTTTCCTTTTTTCCCCTTCTTCAGTAATTTATTTAGTCCTGTATTTTCATTTGATTTTCTAGTCTACAACTTCAGCAATATACCACCACATGTAAGACAGAGGTCTACTACTTTGGCCGATACTGGATACCAGAAGGACATTTAAACTACCAGTTCCAAAACCGCATAAGCTTCATTTGAGCCATGATTTACTCTGCCTGACATTCTTATGTTGATATACTGTTGATGCGATCCATAAATGCAATCCTAAATCTCATTTTTTGGGTCTGTCTGTTCAGCTCAGTTCATGAACAGCTCCTGTGTTCAACTTGCTGTATTTATGTAAGATTTGGGGCAGAGGAGGAAGATACTTTCGTTTTTCAGGAAATACTGTCAAAGTTTGCTGTGATATAAATAAAACATGGAAGAAAAGAACATTGACTAGAGCTGAAATTCCTTCTCAATACATCCCTCAAAACAGTTTATTTTACTTTGTCACTAAGTTAAATGAGTTCAAAACCTTAATCTAGTAGTTAAAAAAGCATAATTATAAAAATGGATTTAGAATTCCAATTCTGTAACAAAACGTATGCAGACTCAAGCAAACCTAAGAAACTTTAGCTAAAAGTCTTCTTTTTTGTCTGCTTAGTCGTGTTTTTCCAGTTTTTCATATTTGTAACCTTACTACAGCATCAGTATCTATTCAGGAGCTAATATTGATTTGAAAATTTCCTCAAAGTTGCAACAAACTTTAATTGATTACTTAAAAGCAGATTCAGGTACTCAGAAGAAAGGTGTTATAGAATACAAAAGCACATGAGAAAGCAAGCTTCCTCATGGTTTCATCAAGCCATTCTGGAAATGCACAAGTCTGACACTTTCTTTAATTAACTTCAGTGAACTTAGTGGAGTTACAGAAGTGCAGATTTTCATTCCCCTTTATTTACTTGATACTAACAAATTGCACTCACTTTTTAAGCCTAGTAACCTAAGTAAAATACTTTGCCAAAATTAAAAATTTCTAAAAAAATGGCAATAAGTTCCTATTATTAGTGGGAACTGCATTTTTTCCCTTCATGTATGTCCTCGGAACTGAAAGCTTTAATAGAAATACATATTACTGAAATTAAACAGCATTAGATTATCATTTCATACAGCTTATCCTTCCCATTAGTACCCTAATCTTACAAGAATATCTGCAAATTCTGACAGTGGTTTTTTTCCTCTCAAGTATTTTATCCCCTTTTGAATGGTAACTGGGCCAAAATCAGATCTGTTCAAGGTCTCAGTCGAGCCTCTCCTGCCAGACTTATAATTTAAAATTACTTTTTTTCACATTAAATCCATATGATAGAGGTCACAAGCATGTTACAGAATGCTTCTATACACACACACAAGTATTTCTGAGATCAGAATGTTTACTGCTTTCATTTTTGATGGATTTAGGAGAACTGCATTCAGCAGGAATCCCATTGTTAAAGGCATGATTGTACAAAAACACCCTGACAGCTCTCTAATTGTGAAATAACTTTCAAAATACAGTGGTAAAATAGTCCCATTGTGAACACTGTTCTCACAGAGGACTGGCCAACAAACACAATGCTACCATTCCTCCCCACCCCACCCCATTTCCAGCAGCATGACTACAGGAATCTGCCTGATACTCATTCAATATTCATAAATATAAACTGTTTTTACACAGTTCATATAGAAAGAGGAGTAAAGATCTGCCATTCAGTTAAAACTCTATAATTAGAAGACAGACAAAAATCACTTCTTGTTTTGCTCAGTAGATTTTGACTGTATACACATGTTACAGGAATAATGACATTAAAGCTTGCCTATACTGCCCAACATTCCTCATTATAAGACTTCTGTATTAGTTAAATTTTTTTGCCCACTTAAACTGAAATATTCTGTCAGTTTTCCACTTTTACTTTCAGGGGAAATTTCTAGTCAAAGCAGTTAATCTGTTACTGAATTAGTCTATTTCAAGATTTTTCCTGAATTAAAACAAACAAAAAAACCAAACCCTAAAAAACCCCCAAGCTTCCTGCAGTCATCTTTTTAAGAATCTATTAGTTTGCTCATGCTTTGACAAGAAGTTTGGCTACTACTGCCTTCACATCAATATCGTCCTTTACATCACATAGCAGAAATAATGGAAACCAATCAAAAAATGGACCAAGTTATAGATCTTGTGAAAATGATTGGCTGTATTTATTCAGAGGAATTTTGACAGACCTTTGCAATTAGCAAGGAACTCAGACCACACATGTAACACACACATTGAGGATGTGATTTTTGCTGAGTATCACAGAGCCCAGAACTACATGGTAACCTCCTCTGTATGCTTGTCCAGGTTGATGGTGCAACTAATTACAGTAAACTTTCCCATTTATGTTCTCAACATTGCTCCATTGTTTGTCAGGAGTCATAAACGAGGAAGCTGCCTAATCTAAATGCTAAGGGAATGGAAAACAGACTGAGGAGATAGGAACAAGGTTCCTAGGGAGCTGGTAGGATCTCCAAGATGAAAAGAACACTAGGAAGAAAGAAGCTAGGAGAAGCAGGTTGAGAGAATACATTATTTCTGAACTGCAATATTTTTCCATTCTCAGAAATGTATGCAATTATCCACTGGAAAAGCATATTCTTTTAAGATTGATCTAAATTTGGAACCAAATCCTGCTATCGTTGTTCGTTTGTTCTGTTTAAGTGACTGACGTGGTTTATCCAGTTTCATGCTTGCTCATAACTTGCATAATGCCAATCTGGAAAAACCCCCCACACGTAGATGTAAATATTAAGTTTTCAAAACACTTATTTGGAACTGGATAGTATAAAATTACACCATCACATGCTTTTCTCCCTCCCTTTCCATATGACTACTGCCTCTTTTGTCCTTTATTTAGACCTGCTCTAGGCATGAATTACTTGTACATTTTGTCTTCAAGATCCCCATTTCATTTATAGAACAAGTTGGAAGACAAACAGTAAATGATGTAGGGTATTGTGGAGGAATAAACAATCACATAGTTATAGCACTTCAGAATGGCTCTAGGAAACTGGATTCTGTGAGACTTACTTTAAGTAAACTACTTCATAGGAAATCAGTAGCTCTGTGGTGTTGGGTTTTTTCCCAAGACTCTTGACTTTGGATTTTTGGTTTTTGTGAAAACCTAAAGCATTGATTTAAATACATAAAATCCACATTTTCTGAAATTAGCAAAAGCTTTTGACCTCAACGTCTTTGCTTTCTTATCTGTGAAATGGAACCCTTCCATCTCACAGGAGTATTACGAAAGTGCATAAATCAAACTAATGTTTGAAAAACACCTATACATTGTATTAATGAGAACTATGTAACAGGCAATGAAGTGATTAACAGTTCTTTCCTCAGATCAAAGCCCTAGTGGTTTCTAGTAAGCCAATCAAACGGAGGTGCAAACAATTAACGATAAGGATTTAATGAAATATTGAACCTCTGTTCATTAGGTGAATTAAATTATCTTGGAGTACAAGACAAACCACGGACTTTATGTTAAAAATAACATGTTTGTGTAACTGCACTGTATCAGAATCCACTCACACAAGGAAGCCCAAAATAGGTTGTACTGGCAGCATTTCTTTTGCAATGTAATAACTTGTAAGTGCTTGCCTTTTCCACCTTTAATTATATACTGCAATTTTTTTCTGGGCATATTTAACCCAAAATTACAGTTACCTTCAGTAATCACCCACTGTTTTTTTCTGGAATTTAAGCAGTACCCAGTTGCTATTCAACAACTGTGATCTTCTCAAATTCGTTTCATTTGTATTCTCTGTCAGAAAAAAATCAGCCATATATAATTCTAGCTTAATTACCTAAAATGTGTTTGCACTGCAAATAGTTTTCTCTCTCCTCACATTTTTCTTCTGGTGGCACTGGACATGTACACAGAGCAGTAGAAACAATGGATTAACGTGGTGATAGTTTCTAACAAGATATAATCAGGAAGAGACACTGTAACAACGAGATACTGCTTTCCACCCAACAAATGCAATTTCATGCTGCCCAAGAACAGGCAGCATGAAATAAAGCTGGGAATTTCTTTGGAAAATGTGTAGCCCGGTACATTGCTGATCGAACAAGAGTGTTCTGTTTCTCACGCAAAAGAACAGCACATTTCTAAACAGGCAAATCAAGTTCATGATGTGTAACATCACTTAAATCCTCACTATGCCATAGTTGTCCAAAATTTATTTGGGCAACTTACATCATCTGTCACCTCACACTTCCAGAGTACAATTATTTTCCACAAAATTAAAGAAACAAGGGAAAGAAGATGTGTCATTGTGTTCCCAGACCTTTAGTACCAGAGCTGCCTCCGTCTGCTTCAGTGGTTCTGAAGTATTGAATACATTTTATCAGCAGTACGTGATGACGGCTTCCTATAGGTCTGGTTTTCTGTATACCACTCTGTAAAAATGCAGTATACGTCAATGATATTGCCTTTAACTCTGAGCCTGCCTGCACCCTGTGCAAAGGAAGGGGACATCTTTGGAAATAATGTAGAAGAGACATTGAACCAGCTAAGCATTTGGGGATTTTTCAGCGTTGGAGAGTTTGGGGTAGTTTTGTGTGCCTATTTGTTTTCCTCAACATTTCAGTTAAAATGTTTACTCTGAGATAAAATACAGATATATTTTTATTTTCTCTGAAAAGCATAAAGATTTTAATCATAACATTATATAACATTATAAAAGCCTAGGCATTATCTTTTTTAATTAATGCCCTCAAGTGCAGTTCATTCTTCTTTAGCACATCACAGGAAAAGTTTGCCACATAGCATGTAACTTGCTGAGGAATAAAAACTTCCTTGGTGTTACCACCTCTATTCCATGCAGTGTTCGGAAAACATTTTTCCACAGGTCCATACAAATTATAAACTATCCACATGAAGTCAAAATGTATTTGACAATCCCATAAATAAACAGAGAGAGTGGATGGCTTGATTAAGAGGCATTCAAACAGCTGTAGTTGTGATACCCAAGAAGATGGTTAGATGCACAGATCATGGGTACCACCAATATCAAATGTAGGAGGAGGTATGTGCTCGAGGCAAAACCTAAACTGTTAGGTAGGAGACATTCCTGTTGCCATGGGCATATCCAAACATAGAAGCAGAGGTGTAGATTGTACAGTGATCAAAAAGAAAGTACAGGTAAGACAGGGCAGCAATGTGGAAACTTTTGGAATGTTAGGGATCTGTACAGGAGAAAGTGGCTTCATATAAACCCAATAAGAGCAAAGCTTCTGGCACTTCAAACTTTAAACTGCAGATCAAGATAGGGATAGTAATTGCAAAGAGACCAGACAATGGATGAAAACGGGCTGTTGCATAGACCAGGCCACTAGAAAGTTTTAATCTAGGAGTTCATAAGGACTGCTGGTGTAAATTTGGAACAATTTCTGTACAGTAGCAAAGTTGGATTTTGATCCTGCTTAGTCAGTAAGACATTTAAATATCCACCAATAAAGCAATAGGAGTATAAATAAAATAGATTGTAATGCTGGAAGGAAATTTCACATTAAAGAAAAAACCAAATAGTATCCTTGGGAGGGGTGCTATTTAAGTTACAGAGAACAGATGTATCCATAAAGGGCTTTTGTTTCGGTTTGTTTTTTTAATTATGAAGCATATAATGGTGTGTTTCAGAAACTCCAAGAATAATTACTGCCATTTCACATCTTTGATATTTGCTGGTGTTTTTCAGTAGCTGAAATTTACTTCTGTACAACTTTTGGTTCACAGTAATCCTTATATCAGCTCACCCATTCACTAATCTACAGTTGAGCAAGAACCAGCTGTTCCCACTTTGAATTATTCTGGACTCAACACTCTCTGCTCCACCAAACAATTTTGTGTTTTGTGCTCCGATGTATTTTGTTCTTCAATTAACATTAGGGCTTGGGGTATAGCTATAGCCAAAGAGTACAATAGTGAGAAAGATCAGAGCTTCGCTGCAAAACCAAGAAACACTGAAGACAGCTCTGTACTCTCACAGAAAACTTTATGACACATGGCTTTCCTCACAGCTACGACAAGAGACACTGAGTCAACAGATATTGCCCCCTCCTGAAATAGCAATTATTTACTGTGAAGAAGTCTGGTGTAAAAGTCTCTTCTCACCAGCTACTGCATGCCATGCTTTTATTGACATCTTGTCCTCATCCTGGAAGTGGGATGGAGAGAGTGAGACTTCTTACGGCTTTTGAGTAGATAACAGGGGCCAAATCAGATATGCACAGTACTGTAGGTTATGGTTTAATCCATCCATGGATAATTGGTGGACTTTCTCTGAAAGGGAAGAGCCAGGGCTTGACAGCAGATGGTGAGGTCTCATACAGACATGAGAGAGACTAAAGGTGGAGCTTACAGCAACTACAGTAGCGATTCATAATCATAATATGGAAGGAGAAAAGAAGATTAAGTTCTGCAGAACAAAATTGATGGATCTTAGATCTATAAAAATGAAGAAACCCATATATACAATTTGAAGTTGGTTTGCTGTCACACACTTTAAGTAGTGTGGCTTGATGGTGTAAATTAGTTAAAATCCGTGTCCTGAAAATGTCAGATTATACACACTATATACTCAGCAAATCTTGTCACTGCCTACTTTTGCTCCATCTGATGCAAAGCCTTACAAATAAGTATATTCTGAAATGCACAGACATCTTATAAAAAAAGAATTTTGCTACCAAACAAAGGTCATAGAGTCTGGAAGAACTTTAGCAGGCCGTCTTAATCTGTTTTGATGTTTCTGTATCTACCAAATTCATTCCCAAAGAAAGGACCAACATAATATGTCTGAGTAACACTTACTCTAAACATCTCCCCCAGTAACAGATGTGTCAGAACTCCTTTTGAAGTAGTGGTTTTAAGACACTTCATTTCATTTTTTTGCAAATGGTATAAGCACACAAGACAATAACTGATCTCTAGGAAATATTATTCTGAAGACATACATTAAATGTAATGTGTTGCTTATGAATTATTATTTTTATTTCTCTCAGATCAGCTGAAACGTAGTGATTCTTTTCTACTTCTTTCTTGTGAACAGCAGCAAAGAAAAGGAAAGCCAAGCAACTAACACTCTGAGCAGGAAAACTAACAAAACTTGGCCTTTTCTGAGTTTATATATCATGCTTGATTTATTCAGCTCCCTTACGTCTCTACACCCATTCCTTTAAAATTCCTCAATCTCCAGCCACCTTATTCTCTTCTTTTTCCTAAACTCTCATCCCATTCCCTGTATACAAACAATTTCTTTTTAGCCTGCTGAGTGGCATATGCTGTGTTTTAGTTTGCAGCTTGACGTACATTGACTGGTTAGCTGGCTGCTCCTCCTTCATTCTTGGAGAAGCATTACCTCTAAATTAATGACAAGTGAAACAAATAGCTTTGGAGTCTATGCATGTCTAAAATAATATCATGCAGATTGCATAGGACCCCATGCCTCACATCTATGCCTTCGTGTCAAATGTGGCTGAAATAGGCCCACACACACAAAAGTTATAAGTGGATAGGAGGATAGAAAGGGACGAGAAACAAACAACTGTGATCAGGAAGCTAAGGAAAAGCTTACGTAAGATATAGAAAATCAAATTAAAAGATAACAGTTCTTTTTCAGAAAGCACGCGTACAGTGTCTGTCTGATTCTCCAGTAATGTAAATCTACTCAGGCACATATTAAAATAGGATGAAAAGGAAAGCATTTCTTGGTATTTGTTTTCCTGTATTCATTTTTTTCATGATTCTCCACACTTCAAAATTGCCAAATGGAAGGTAAACCCTCCCCTTCCCCCACAAGACTTCTTTCAGGCAAGTATTTGGATTTAACATCAAACCCCTTTCACTGTGATACACACTTGAGTCACACAACTAGGACTCAAGTATATGCTGAAAGGTATGTTTCTAAGTAAAATGTGTCATTCTCTAAGTTAGAATGACATTCTCAGTGCTTCCCTGGGTTGGTGCTGTGGTCAGATAGTAGAAATCTTGAAGCCTAGTAAAAGAAAAAAATCCATCCTGAAATAAAAGTAGCGAGCGGTATTTGAAGTCTACTGAAAATATGCCTCTGACTTCTATGTAGCTCATTGTTTACAAATTCACATTGAGATGTTTTTTCAGAGAGCATTATAGAGATAATACATTTTTCTTCATGCTTATATTCTTGATAAGGTTTTTCAACTGAAGTTACAATCAAATCCAATAGACTAGCTAGCTTATAAAAGGCATTTATTTTATACATTTTCAGAACTATGAATTCTCACTGAATACCAGATGCTAAATCAGTAAAAATGGCTCTTTAATGATTGTCAATTGAAGAAGAGATCTGTTCAAAGTGGTTTGCAGACTGGCTGCTCATTCTATTCGATACTAGCACTGTATTACTCAATTTTACAGCAGTTTTCTATTTACTAAAATTCTAGCAGTATTAGATTGCTAGCTCCTGAACTCTATCAGAATTAACACCCACTTGTGCTATTAAACTTTAAGGATGGAAACATTATCTTGCCTTAAAGTCAGTGAAAATTAAATAATACACAAACAAACAACATGTCATTTAAATACTGAAATAACATTTTAATATTTTCTTGCAGATGTGCAGAGCTAGGACTGTGTTTTACTTAATAGTATTCTGGTATATTCAGGGAACACTGAAGAAGACAAGAACTAATTATCTTTCTACTGCTGTGGCATTGACTGAGGGCAACTGAGAAGTCTGGCAGGACAAAGAGGTGGAAATTTAATTTTTCCCGAATTTGAGACCCACAAACTTTCCGATTCTACACCAGGGTGGCAAGCAGCCTGACAGTCAGACGCAAGTCTCACCAGATCTGTGAGGTAAATACATTACTCAGTCTCACCACTCTCTTCATACCCTACGAACATTAGTGCATAACCTGAGCTAGGCAGACAGCAACAGGGAGGAAATCTCACAAGCAGTCAAAGTCAAAAGACGTCTCGTTTTTCTTTTTTTTATTTCCCATGCCTACCTCATCTGCCCAGAGATATTACAACAGAAATAACTGCATATGTGTACTTGAAAAATTATTTTTGAAAGAAGCTTACTGCAGATAAACCAAATAAGTGACAAGGCCTCCTGTCCCTTACATCTGTTATCTATAATTGCAAGACTTATCTAAAGATCAATAAATGCTTTAAAAACAAGAAGATTCCAAAATACTTATATGAAGACAGCTTTATCACACATTTTATAAATGGGAAAAGTGTAAGACATCACCTAACAGCAGACTGTGTATCATATATGCAATCATTGTTGAACATTTACCCTAAAGTGACGTTTCTGAAGCCATACAGTAAATGATAACTAAGAATAAAAAGAAGCAGAAAATCCATCAGTCAAAATAACCACATCAAAGAAAAAATTTAATATTACCCTCCCAAAATTGTGAGTTCTGACAAAAATACTTGGGAAGCATCAAACCAAAATAATTAAGTCTTGTTCAAAAAGCAGTTTACTGGAAGGAAAAGAGAAAAAAAAAAGTTTTAGCAATGCTCAAGCATCCTAATTATATTATTTTATTTTTCCTCTTTTTAAATTTATTTTTTGTATTAGAAAATCTAAGTACTCTTCATTTCCTCTAGTTGATAGTGTCCACCAAAACAGCTGTTAACTGATATTGTAAAATTGTATAAACTAAATTCCAAAATTTGTGGTGGGAAGGCATATAGAGCATATTACTGTGGCATTTAACTGGGGACTCTGTAAACAAATATCCAGCAAGTAATTTCTAAGTTATTTCCATCTACAGTAGAAGACTATTTCATAAGGTCTCATTACCTGTTATACTACACTTAAGTGATAATGCCACAATTCTCCATTTGTGAAACTCAGTTTCAAACTACTCACTTGAAAGCAATAGAAGAGGAAAAAGAGCAATGTATTTTCTTTACCTGAATTGGCCAGAGGCACAGTGGGAAGTAGGCTTCACCCTCTTACAAAACCCGTATATAGATAGTTCAACATCAGCAATGGAAACAATTGCTTAATCTTACCTTGAAAACTGTCCATTTCTTCAAAACTAATAGTGAGACAATGAGGATATTTGCCTTTGGAGTTTCTGTAACTTTTGCAAGTCTTTATACTCAATCTTTTAAGTAAAATTTAACAAATAAAGACACGGTAACAGGAAAAAAAAATTCCTGAAAATATCTTTCAGTGCTTTAACAGTAACTGGTCTACAGTGAATTAACTGAATTTGTTCTCTGTATTTAGGAGCTTCTAATTCAATCTATTTCAGTTTTCTCTGTTCTCTAAATGCAGATTGCTGGGTGGTGTAAAAGGGAGTTAATTAGCTATAAATACCAAACAGCACCCAAATAAAAAGGCTCATTATGAACATATAGTGAACAGCTGTGCCATTTGATAAACTGGTTTTGTTTCTAACAGTGCTTCTATCCAAACATTTTCTAGCTTGGAGAAGGCTTTTCTGTTTACATATCTGTCTTCCATGAAAACCAAAGCTGTTCTATGCGTTAAGGGCTATGAAGGGCCAAAGAGGAAATTAGCTATATTTTTCTAAGGCAAGGATAGAATTTGTATTAGATTACATTAATAATAATTTATTCACTAACAACAACAAAAGTAGTACTATAATTGAAAGAATTTGTGTAGGAAGTGATCATTAGGTAGTGATAGGGACTAGCAATGTTGCCGGATGCCTTTTTACTCATTATTATCACAATTTAAAAAATACAACTTTATTTACCTCACTCTCTAAATTTAGAGCTATTGAAAAATATTAGATCAATGACTGCAGAGTATAAGACTGTCATACTTTCTCTGTTGAAATGTTGCAATCTTGAATTAGAAGAGACTGTATGAAAAAGCAAATCATCAGAATTAAGTTTTGCAGGAATATCACATACAAGTCTATCCTCTGTTTTCAGAAGTGATTGATCGTGTAGAAATCTGATGCTAACCTGAAAATAACAAAAAAACCCTATCCCGTCAATAAAAGTAGAAGCTTAAATCAACATAAAAGAAACCATCGGAGATTTAATTTCCTATGCTCGCTGATATCCTTGACTCCTAAAATTTCCATCATGGATGTGCTACTAATGAGATCCAGCTTACACTACTGAAATTGCACCTCAAATCCAGACTTTATGTAAGAAATCACATAAACAGATTTTAAAATGCACTGGAGCCAATGATCCAATTAACTGCCAGATGTTCTGAGTCATAATCACTCTGCCCATTTCAAATCCACCACCGTTATCAAACCTTATTAAAGATTAGTTTCAATCCTATTTGATAAACTGCTTGAAGACTGGCTTTCTGTGGTTTAGGCATAAAACTATCTGGAATTGAACGGAATATTGCAGATTGTCTCACCAAATAGGGACCAGGTTTTCAAATCTTTCAGCTACAGCTGCTGGCCTGAACTATGAATCTGTGACGTAGAACCCCCTCTGTTGTATGACCAAATTTCTGTGACAGCCAGTCATGTTTTCTGTCTTTGGTGCCAAATTGACTTTTTGCATCAGCAGAGTGAATTCTGAATAAAAGGTTGTTAATTTAAGGCTATAATTTCAGCACAGAATATAATGATTTACCTGTATTATTCTGTAAGTAAGAGCAATTTGTTCATACTCCCAGTGCAATCAACATATATCCATAATCATTTATATGCTAGGCAAGGCTTCTCTTAATTTACAGAAAAAAAGATCCTGCAAGACTGTGACAGAGAATTAAAAGAAAATAAAAATTCATCATGTTCACTTGGACTTCAACTGTCATAAGAGATCCTGAATTTGTGACCTACTCGTATGGAAGTTTTCTATTTCTTTTGTACCAGACTGAGATTTTTCAAGTTATGGGTATTATTTTCAGACAAGGATAGCCCTTGTTGCTGGATTTTTCTTAACACAATTTGGTATTCGACTTTTTAACATTTTCTTAAGTTAGATAATTACAAATGTACAAATCTAACCTCTTCCACATTCTTATCTCCCTCTGGCATTTGTAGTAAGCATGTATGTGAATGTGAGGACTGTATTTCAATGTACTAGAGATTTCATTTATTAGTGAAATACATAAAGTATAAAGGAATTGTTATACGCCTGTTTTAATGGACACTTTTGACAATTTTTTCATTGAGAGAGCAAAGATTTCATAATTGCATTAGAATTCAAAGG
>Ga0181612_107288_pt1 | contig 15175 bp, 11 predicted proteins | sample HoacroProtozoa21_FD_119630 | JGI IMG/M metagenome (GOLD analysis project Ga0181612, IMG submission 119630) | Hoatzin crop microbial communities from Cojedes, Venezuel. Combined Assembly of Gp0051906, Gp0051904, Gp0051908 | reverse complement strand
CCTTCTGCTTAACTTTGAGATATTCTTTAAGCTGCTCCCGACGTTTCACTTTGGCTTTCCTTATCTTGTAATTATTCACTGTACTCAAAGCACTGAGTAGGGCTGATATCTAAAACAGAAAACAGAGAATCAATACACGCAGTTCAGTTCTGCTAAGCAAGAAACAGTTCAGAGAGCCATATAGTGAATCGGAGATTCCAGGCAAGTTCCTAATTATTTCTGCACCTATTGCCCAATTTCTAAAATGGTTTAATCATTTATCTTATTGGGAAGTTAATCAAAGGCCTAATTTTTGTGAACTCTGATTTTTTGTTAAGATACTACTTAAAAGGCTATGCCCAACTGCTACTACAGAACACTGAAGTTTGGATCTTCTTGTCTTTGCAAGCACTCTAATTCTCTTATTTTTGAAGCAGAGTATTTGCTTCAAGTCCCGTCTTTGTTAATAATGCATAGCAATGACAAGTCAAATAAAAGACTGCAGGCGCCAATTTAAGTCACCCATAATGCGAGAGCACTACATCCAGGCGAAATACCTTGCAAGTCCCATGACAAGGACAAAAGTCGTATATAGGCTTCAGGTGACCTACTCATTTAAAAAGTAGACACCGTCCACTCAGAGTCAGTTCCATATACATACCGCTTGCCAAACAGGAACAAAACAAATTGCAGGTGATTATTTTTCACTAGGAGTATATATGTCTTTAGCACTAGCAGCAGACTCAAGTGCTAAAACAATAGTTAGAAATGGTCTAAGCAACACATTTACCCTTCGGGAGTCCTTGTTTGAGAGTAAGTGCTAATTACCTTCTTTTCATGAGGCTCCCTGATAACAGCTGGTCTCCACTGGTCTTTTGGAGTTTTGCCTTTCTTCTCAACATTCTTAGGCTTGTTCTTAAAAGGCAGTGCCTTCTGCAGTGCTTTAGGAATGTGGAGCTTATTGAAATGCCTTTTCTCCCTCACAATAGGCTAAAAGAATGGATATAGAACACATATGAGATTCATGATCTTAAAAAGCCCCATCTTTCAGGGGGAAAAAATCCAAAACACCACAAACACACACAAAAAAACCCAAAACAAAACAAAAAATCCCACCAAACACTCAAAAAACATTCTCCAATGTCCTTGCACCCAACTGTGAATGCTATGTTTATCCCTATTTCACTATAACAGGAGTTTCAGTAACCTTTTGGAGAAGACTTCTCCCCTGCAGATTACTTTACAAACTCTCATTGACCCGCAACCATCTGCCTTCCACCGCTTTACTCCCGTCTCACGCCAGGAAAGACTGTGCCTTGTAGATAAAAATATGAAAACATACATGCATATATATGAACAGGTATTTACACTACTCTCGGTCCACACAGAGTCTGAGGTAGAGGGAAAATGTGATTGTGATCACTGGTTTAAAAAAAATAAAAATATGACATATCAAATGTACCTTATAGAGAGAATCTTTGTTTTGTTTCAGTTTGATGCCTCGCTCATGCCTCAGCTGGCCTGTTGTCTTCATTCCACTCCAACTATCCTTCTCACCTGCTGCCTTCAGCAAGGATGTGACAGGGTTATAAAACGTTGGGATAGAAACAGGATACCAAGTCCTCACAAAGACAATATCTGAAAGAAAAGGAAACATTACTTGGCTCTGTAACAACACAGTTCATCACATCCACACTCTAAACAAAGACTGCCTACATAGAACAGGTAACTAACATCTAGAGCACATGCTGGTATGGTGTTTGGTATATACACCAAATCTCTTTAACATCAGGCAAAAGCAGTGTAACTATTTGCACACTTGGAGTCTGCAAAATCCCATAAACAGTAGATAGTCCTCAAGTTCAGCCAGCTGCATACCGCCTCATTCATTATTCCTATTTAATTAAAGAACTAGCAACAGAGTTTGTATATTTATCTGTGCCTCTACTATTACTGACAAAAATGATTTGCTTCTCCTCTGCCTATTTCTGTAAAAGAACTAACTTACTTTTATTTTGCACTACTCATAATTTTGGTGGGTTTACGAAAACAAAGGTCACACAAACCCAAATAAGCATAAACTCGTATTCTCAATATCCCAGTAACACTCAACAAACACAGGAGATCACCTACCCCTATCCCCTGCCTAATTTCCTCAAAAGGTTAGGGAAAAAAGGTAACTAGAGTTACAATGCCACTCTTTGCATTTCTCAAAAAAATGTCCATGTAGCACTTGTACCACTAAGTACAATTCATCTTCACATTGAAGGAGAAAAGCATACCGTTCTGTGTAAACAGGTCTCTAAGCCAAACCTTTGCATCTGCATACCATGTGACTTCTGAGTATAACCAAAAGAAATCCAACCTAAAATGTACTTTCTTTTTAATTTCATTCGGTATCTCAGCAGATATTTCATGCTCTTTGAATTCACATCTCAATTATCAGATTCCAGAGATTCTGAGACACGGCTTTTCAATCTGTGAAGCAGGATGAAAGTTGTGTGATAACTTACATGGAAAGTGCAACTTACCACTCATCAGCAACTTGTCTTCAAATGTGGCTCTGAAAGCACCCACTGGAGTTCGGAGGGCCTTTTTGATCTGTCCTCGGATACCACTCACAGTACGAATCGCCGCACCTTCAAATTTAGCCACTTCCAACTGAGAGTTAAACATTCCCTGAAAGTGTGAATTTCCCACCATCATTCAAGATGCTAAGTCTCTCTCTGTGGCCTATGAAGGCCACAAAAAACATAAATAATTCCCAAAAGAGTACCTTATAAAGATATAGGAATAACATAACACAACACTGTGTTTATACTGAGTGCTGATCATACCAAAAACCTACCGAGCTGACTTGATGGTAAGCTACTGAAAGTAATCTACTTAGTCATATACTACAAGCAAGGCTTCTTAGCAGTAAATACATACATTTATAATTCTAAAACAAAGCATATTTAAGAGAATCTGTTCAGTTGTCTGACTTCAGTAGTCTAGTTCTTGCTGGAACACAGCATACCTTAAAAGCAAGTCAGCTCCCTCAAGTTGCTAGCTGTGAGACTCTAACACAATATAGCTCTCCAAGACCTGTGCTTCTTTCATAAATCCCAAGGAAGTCTGGAAAAATTCTGTGTAGGCTTATCACGAGTACTTGAGTGCTTCGCTGCTGGGACCAGCGCTTAGCTGCTTACTGTCGCAAACGCAGAATAACCTAAACTCTTCCTGAGCCTGAACGCCCAACTACAGACCACTGGAAGGTCAGTGAAAATTCATTTCTGCAACACTTGGTGCCCCAAACACTTTTGTAACTGTGATCATGAAGTCCTATGCACCGCTGGAAGTCATCGCTGATCCCAGAGCTGAAATTCAGTGGGATCAAACTGCCTGAACGACACTGGGGCCAGGTTCACATTCTCCAGAGGTAATCTGCCACTGTGGGAAGTTAATCAGTGGGTGTGAAGAAGGAAGGGGAAAAAAAGAAAACAAAGAAGAAAAAAAAAAAACAACAAACAACACACTGAATGTGAGCCAGGAGACTGTTCCAGATTTTTTGTCTGGTTAGCAGTAATTCATATTCCTTGGCTAATGATCAGTACCTTTAGCTAACACACTGAAGTGAGCTCAAAAAAACCCAAGCTGCTATGGAGATCCAGAACACTATGGAACAGTTATGTGGAATTTCTGCCTTGGGAAAGACAGATGGAGTCCCAGGGTGCATTTCTTCCTAACATCGGTACACGGGGTTTTACAGTATACATACCTACACACCTACCTTAATAAAAGAAGTGTTCTTAAAAATTTTGAATGGAAAACCAGTTAGCTTTAATTTCTTTACAATAGTTATGGATTTATCTAAATCGAGCACAACTCCTGTCGCAGCAATCCGGAAATCAGGCTGAAACATACAGAAATGAAAGACACTGCTAAGCGTGTATTTACCAGACAGTGAAGAAACCATTTCACTGATACAACTTCACTGCTTTTTAGAGTTTGAGTTCAGAATTTACAACCTTTACAGGAGTATGGCAGCACAACAAATGCAAACTGACTTAATACAGACTAGTTGAGGTGCTGCTGACAACATTCCCACCATTCACTAATGAGATTTTCAGAACTGCCATTCTAATTACCTTGGAAGCAATCTACGAGTCCTTGTTATCTACCTCACTGTGTCCTCTTTATAAGACAGGATCTTACTCAGACAAAGTCTCAAAGGAGAAGTGCTTTGTGCACTGATGCAAGTCACTATATTATGCTAGGGACACATGACAAAAATAGCTTTTTAATACATATAACAAGATGACTGTGCAATAGGACTTAAACAAGTCGTATTTTAGGAAGGAGCTAATAATCACCACTCTAATAATTGTTGTGCTCGTTACAATACCATGCAAAGCTTTTATTATACGTTGTATGTAAATATAAATCTACCTATGGGTAATATATATGCAACAAAGGTCATATTTGATAAATACCAATTTAACACTATTTAAATTAATTCAGATACCCATAAACATTCTAACAAGATACAGCAAAATCACACTGAGGGCAACAGGAACACCAGTATCTCATCTGAAAAAGGTCTTAAAAGTTATCTAAATACTTAAAACCTGAAAATCAAGTAGGTATAAATCCCTCCACAGAAAATAGAGTAGTATTTGTCACTTGCAGTGTAGCAGATGAAAATTGTTTAAAAAAAAAAAAAAAAAGGCCTCCACCCAGTTTCCTATCTCATCACAATACACCTTTCAAAAGCTTGAGTCCACCTACTTTCTCGTTCCTACAACATCACTGCTTTACCACATGCAAACTTTATTCCCCAAATCTATATATTTTAACCAAAGACCCAAGGAAAGTTGTAATCAACATTTTTTATAATAAACCTACCGTTGTGCCACTGACAGACTGAACTGCCAAAAATCCTGTCCCCTGAGGAGTGATAGGCCCTACAAGAAAATTCAATTTAAAAATTTGTGAAAAGCTTGACTACACAACATCTAGCCTCTATTTCAAGTCAGAACGCTTAGAAACATGTGCTAAATATTCTCAGTGAATAAAACCAAAGAAAAATTTAAAGCATACAACCCATTACTGACATATATAGCCCTACAAGAGTTAAAGGAATGGTTAAACAAGAAGTTACTCATGTACCGAACCATCTGCAGGGCCTGGCCCAGAACGTGTGCAAGTGCCTCTGCACACAGCCAACAAATTGGGTTCCTCTGATCCTCCTCGATTCCTCAGAATTTGATTAAGAGCCAAATAATTCACAAACCATTCAGGTATTTCACAAATAATAGGCAACTGCCTATTGTCCTACACTATTTGCTATTACCATATATTCCACGGTGAACACAACTTTTTAAAGTTTTCTTATTCCAAAAGCTACTGGCTGTATTTCCTTTCAGATCCTGTAAAGCTTGAGAATTTTATAATGATTAAGTGACACAGGATAGTAAGCAAAAGACCCTCACCCCAGAAAGTTGCTCCACAATGCATATGTTGTGGTGTGTACTTCAGAAGCCTATGACGCCCATTGTGATCTTCGATGTAGAACATGGGGATAGTCTGAAATCGCCTCCACCCTAATGAGAGGATTAAAGGATCACGTGTCTTCAGTATCTTCTTATACCATCGGTGCTTCTTCAAGCGCAACTAATTAGAAGAAAATATGAACAATGGTATTACAGGATAACAACACTAATTCTGAAATTCAAGCCTTAATTCTTGGGAATGATTGAAAGCAACTTCCATCTGCAATAGAATTTTTCATTTGGTAAGCTTTATATCTTTGAACATTCTCATTAAAAGTAGGTTGACTAGAAAGATAAAGCTAATCAGTATTTCACTCACTTTGAAGTCATGTTTGTATGCATAAGAGCAAATATCACACTAAAATGTATATATGTATGTGCTACTAACTTTTCCACAGCCACTTGTCCATAGACCACGAACCTCAGAGTACAATTTCTGTTTGCAATTTAGCAGTCACGATATCAGACCTTAGTCCTGAGACATGTCTGCAGATGAACATTAAACAACAATAACTACTTCTTCCAGTCATCCAATTAAGCCTGTAAAAATCCAGTGCCTGCCACTGTACAGTTAACTGTGTCAAAAGCAAATCCCCTAATTCAAGAGACAAAAACAAAGGTTTCTCTGTGATTACGGTATCTTTAATAAACAGAAAATAAATAATAACTCCAGACACTCTGAAGTGCACCTGTACAGATACAAAGTGCAGGCACAGCTTTGGCTACGTACCTGTACATATCCGACATTTCCTTCGCTGTTGCCTAAACCACCAAGGATAACAGGATAATGAGGGTCAAAATTCAGGACAAATTCACAGGGGACATTCTCAATCTCTATTCGAACATACATCCCAGGCCGGAAGCCCTCATACTGCACTCTGGTCTCATCACCTTGATCTTCGAATTCCGCTCGATTAAGCTATGCGACAAAGAGAAAGTCACCATGTTTTTTAGAAAATTTATGCATTAACAACTTGCTCATGACGTGCCACATCTATTTAAAACATGCTAACATTTATATAAAAGTCTTTCCTGAAAGATCTGATTTTTATTCAGAGCAAGATCTCTGCCACCATGAATTCCTTCCAATTTGAAATCCCAAGTGGGCCAGTTAGTCTGCTTGAAAGACAGTACCCAACAGAAGCAAATGACCGAGTGACTTCTAATACACCTTTCATCATGGTGACTTTGGATTTTAAAGACACAACTGTCAGAAGTACGCTTTTGATTTAGGAGCCCAAGTGCCTTTTAAAGTCAACTTCCTGATCTTTAAGGTGTCACTTTACGAGGGGGGTGGGCTCCAATCTTACTCAGCAGCTTAAAAATATTTCTGTGCCTCCTCACACTGTATATCATCAAAACGGTCTTTTACAGCTCTTCTATACCACATGAATGTAGATATTGGGTAAATATTTAACAAGATATCCTTGCAAATAACAGAAGCCACACCCTCCCGTTCTAGCTCCTGATGTTCAGCTACCTATAGGAAGCCACGTTTAAACAAACTAATTATTAATTTAATTTCTCAAGGTATTGAGATGTGGCACAAATCTTCTGGTTGAAGTTTATTTTTCTAGAAGCCTTTACACATCCGAAGTCTGAGACCCTTGCCCTTCCAACCTGCAGCAGCAGTATTGCCAATATATATTTCTGTAACAGACCTCAAGTGAAACTGTTCTAAGTTGTCTCATGTTCTTTTGCTGGAACGTCCTTCTTTACGCTTTAAGTGCTCTTAGTAAGCACATCAGCATATCAGAGCTCACATGATCACTTATGACAGAGGCTAATGCAAGAAGGTAACGATTAATTTAATGACTATTTAGGGCAAGATTTTGTCAGAAGAGAAGACAGTGAAGTTATTAGTAATGTAAGGCAACGTTCTTTCAAGTCAGCCAAAGAAAGAAGCTACTTATAAGCTTACAAGATTGTATCTAAAATACCAAAGCCTGGAACAAAATCAGCACCTCCAATTCTGGATTCTGATTACCCTGAAGACTCCTACCACATCTGCAGAGCAACGGTCATCAATTAGTTTTTCCTCAAAGTAACTTCACAGTTTGATGAAAAGGACTGCCACACAGAACCTACTTTTCCGTTAATAACATTGCAAAAATCACACTAAAAACAATACCAGGAAAATACTTGACACAATTTAGCATGAGAAAGATTTTCACCTCCCTACATATAAAAGGATATTTTGGTGGTTTATTTTAAATCTCCCCTCCACACTCCCCCCCTTCCTGGAAGGGAACTGGTTTGGGGTTTTTTTGAGACCTGTCGTGCTAGTTTGATCACTAAGGGACAAATGGATAACTGTTAAAAATTTTGAAGTAGATAAAATTTAGATGACACATCCTGACTTCTTCAGCGATTTAGAATATGGTTAACTACTTCAATCAATTTAACTTAAGCTTTCAGTTGTTTGATTTGTTTGTCTTTTTTCTTTCCAGAAATCAAAAAGTTCAACCATAAAAAAATCGCAAGCATGTATTTCTTTGTGTGTACTCTCTGAAGTAGCTCCTCAATGTCACGTGTGTTCCCAGGAAAAAACCTTTGGGCAAACCCTGTGGGGTATTTTTGAAAATGCATAACCAGATAAATTGCCAAGTTAACAGCTTGTACCTGCGCTTGCCTATGCATTTCTTCTTTAAGATCATCAAAGTATGTGGTATCCCCTTCATCATACTCTGCATCAAACATTTCTTTCAGTTTCCGTTTCTTGTCCATGCGCTCCTTTTTCTTTTCCTCCTCCTCAGGTTCTGGTTTGGACGTTTTTCTATCTTCCTCCTCTTCTTCACTTCCAGACTAATCAACAGTAAGTTATCAAACATGTAAAATCATTCACTGAAAAACAATCCACTCTTATTAACAGTTTAATGTATATTATTAAGTAATAATTTGTCATAATGCAGATTATTAGACATCTTAAAAATATTTATGCTTTAGGCAGAAATTAGTAAGTTATTCAGACAAGAAGATGTAACTTCAGCAATGACCAAAACATTTCATGATCTAATCACATCCCTTTTCACTGAGAAAACTTCTTGACTTAACATTTATTTTAACGTCAGGGAACGGATCCTAGAATTGACTTATCTGTTAACATTCTACAGCTAAAATAAGCACACACAACAAAAGAAGAAAAAAAAGTAACTGTTGACAGCACTGAGTAACACTGCTCTGGAAGGCAGCACTGTAGAAGCCAGAGAGGAGGAAGTTTGTTCACAGACCATTTGAAAACTGCCAAAATGATGCCGTTACCCTCCATTTTATAATGAAATGCAAAGCCATCAAGTTGCTCAGTCCCTCCAAAATTTGATTTTTTCCAATCTGTATCGTCACAGACAACTACAGCTCTGTCCTTGGAAGATATCAAAGTCACAGCATAAAATTGCTTCCACCAGCCTCTTTTACACAGATATGAGGAATGACTAGGAAGCTGTGTCAGTTTCCACTATTTGCTGTGTTTAAACAGAGCTCTATTCTGCATCAGATGAAATGACATAGTACCAACAGTTACGATCACATTTGGTTTTAAAGCACTTCTCTCGTACCTCCAGATCCTCCAGCTCTTGATTAAGCCTGACACCTACTGTTAAGTAAGTGAGGTGACTTCTCCTATATAATTAACTTCAAACAACAATTCAATTTGAGACTAAACTATGCTATTCTAGATATTTACAGGTTCCAAAATTCATAATACATCTACCTTTTCTTCGTTGTTCCCACTGATTTCTTCCCTATTGATTCAGGAAAACTAAATTCATTACACAAGACGCCTATCACTTGATCAGAAACTCATACACATGTCTGTTGCTAAAGAACATAAACATACAGGCCAGACCTCATCATCTTCAGCAGCAGGCTTTCCTTTGTGCACAACACCGGTTTCAAGATCTTCAAAATCTCCATAGAGTTCTTCTGTAACAAGAAGCACCCAAGGTACCCAACAGTTAACTATTCTGTTATATTGCTGTTAAGCATTCTGTTGTGTTGTTCCACACAGTTTCTCCCGTTTTCAGTATTGTGTATTTCTCAGTACTGCTTTGTAGATTTGTTTCAGCCCAAATATTTCTTCTTCCCATCAACAGTTTTATAAGTCTGCTCTGCCCTCTCTGTAGTTTCAGCTGAAAATTCTCAGCTGAACTCCAGTGGCTCCTCTTTTTGCTTTCAATACCTTTATGATTTCAAAAATGTAAATAAAGTTTAGATCATTCCAAAGGACCACACAGCACACTTGTTAGCACTCTAATGACACAAGACACCAGCAAAGCAATCGAGCTCCTATCTTTAATTTAAAAAGATAAAATTAATTAAAAAGGTAAATATAGCAGACAATTTTTAAGTTAAAAACAAATACTTACAGAAGCCTGTCAAACCAAAAATCATTTTGCATATAAGATAGGCCATATTATTAAAATTTTCTAAATATTTCCTAATTAAAAAAAAAAAACAAAACAAAACCACCACCACCTCCAAACCACCTGAAGACAGACCTCACTTTTCAGCCAAATGTGAATGACCAGTTTGCCTTCTCATTAAAAGAGAATTTATGCTTATTTCTACTGAGACTACCCAAAAGAATAAACCATACATAGAGGATGAGTAGCAACACTCCCATACATAACTCAAAGTTGGCATGGCCAAGTGTTGACCAAGGACTCCATTTCCTAAATTAAAATATATACCCTATTTTTCAGAGGGTAAAGTTTCAGAATGTGCTACTTGCCTTCTGTTTGTGCAGAGATTTACAGCAATGTTTAATTATATTAGTACTTGTATAATACTTCAGGTAATAGTTTGAAAAAAATTTCAGGTACACCACTAATGCAAAACATTTCACATACATAACCACAAACCTGTACTTTTCTTAAATATCATGTATACATTAATCATTTTGAAAAGTCTTACACGTACCATCTTCCTCCAACAACTTTGCTGCATCTTTATCATCTTCCCACTTTCCAGTAACAAAGCAGTCTCGAATACTGCTCATAACCTGCAAAACAAGCGTCATTGCCTCGTACGGTTTCAGCTTGTCACCAACAGAAACTCTCCAGTATCATCACAGACAATCTGATATTCTCATGCACAGCTCCGTATCAAGACATCATTACCAAAACTACACAATGCCTCAGCAAAATCAGGAATGCGAAACCAACTCAGGTCTTGCCCAAAGCTCTTTACACTAACACGGTCTCTACCCTACATCAAATTTTCACTCGTGATCCCCTTGTTTTTTACTTTTCGGTAAATAAATAGCAAACCATGGCCCACCAAATAGTCAAGAGAGCCAAACATTAAATTGACTTATTCTAACTTTCCATATCTGCAAGAACAGACCTTGGAATCTGCTAGCTAGTAAATACTTGTAACAACAGCGAGTAGCGGAAGATATGACACTCTGGCCACAGCTCCCACAGGTCTGTTTCAATGACAACTCAGCAGTAGTACTTTATGAGACACAGCCAGGACATAACTAGTACAGGATATGCAGAAGCAATTATCCAGTGGTATTACCTCTTCTAAATCCCAATCTTGCAGCTTTTCTATCAGAAATTTGGAGCAGTCAAGAGCATTAGCCTTCTGTTTGGACGCTTTGTCTGGACGGCTGACACGAAACAAACCTCCAAGTTCATCACCTGCATCCTCACTCTCATGGTCCTCATCCTCGACAGCTAAATGAAACATACAAGCTGTGATTATTTCCCCCACAGTACATGGATTACATTCATTAACAACCTCTCTTCTGACTTACGCTTCACAATACCTGCTGCAGTAGTAGTTTGAGGAAAAAAAGATGCAAACTAAAAATAAAGTACACAAGACTCAAGAGAAAGGTACGCTGATCCAGTGTAAGAGCTAAATTAATATCCTCACCAGGACAACTTAAGGTGAGCAGCAACCAGGGAGATGCTGTACACTGTGATCATAGTGAACTCCAGCTGGACAGTTGTTCCACATGGAAACATGTAACTCCTTTTACAAATTCCACATAGTTCATTTCTTTGAACAACCTGAAATCTGGTTCTATTTACATAAGTGGAACCATCTGAAAAAATACTGCCCAATAATTAAACACAGGATGTTCACTCAATATCTTAAGTAGAAACAATACCAAAACAATCTGTGAATAGAAACTACATTAAGCTAGTCTGTAAAACAAGAATACGGGACTCGAGAATCTGTCAGCAAATATTCCTGCTCCTGCGCTGTGGAAGGTTTACAAAAGCCAAATTCTCATTTTCTTCTACAGAGGTTCTGCATGATGAGGTTTGTACCCTCAGACAACTACTGGAAAAGCCATCAATTAAACACAACAAATTACATACATAGCAATTTTCCTTTTAAGCCAGCTGGCTTCTTGTTTTTCTTGACAAACACCCTTATTACAGACACGATAATACTAAGTCACATCTAGGACAATATTCCACTCTCAGTCATTGTGAGACAGAAATTCCTGAAAACAGCCAACAAACGACATCCCTTTATGAAACAGACCAATTACCACAATGGATTTGCACAGTATCTTACCACGTAATTATATAAATGACCAAACTTTAAATGTCTGGGGGGGAAACAGTTGTACCAGAAAATGTGAATAACAACCAAATAGTGTGAAAAATTAGCTCAAAATGCTTTTTATCAGCAACGTAAAAACTGTCTTTATTACAATTATTAGTGAAAATGACTATCCGCAACAAAAAAAGTCAATTAACTCCTCTCAAGCCTCCCGCCAAAAGCCCGTGCTCAAGGATTCAGACTTGCAAACTTTCTAACAGTTAAAAAGCTACCATATATTAAGACAGTACAAGTTACCAAACCAACTTGTACCTGTTCCATATATGAGTTTACGAAGACTGGGGGTTGAACGCTGCTGTCTTAGAAAGGCCTGAGCTGCCTTTTGTATAAGGTCCTCCTTCCACTTAAGTGCACCTGAAAAAGGGAAAGATTTGCATTCTATTTCCAAAAAAAGAATAAGAATTATAAGCTACACAAATAATTTAAATACGAACATGACCACAACAGCCTTAAGAAGTGTAGACACAACCCACATTTTCTTTTTTTCATACTCCAGAAATATAAATTGTGGCTAACAAAACATATCATTGATTTTTTTTCTGATGACTCCTCGTATTAGGACAAAATTATAAGAGATTATTAGCAATAGTAACAGATTTGATTATCTCCATGACGATACACATCCTCCTCACAGACTCGCAGAATGGTTGAGGTTGGAAGGGACTTCTGGAGGTCATCTTGTCCAGCCCCACTGCTCAAGGAAGGTGACCTAGAGCAGGTTGCCCAGCGCTATGTCCAGATGTCTTTTGAGTATCTCCAAGGATTGAGATTCCACAGCTTCTCTGGGCAACCTGTTCCAGCACTCAGCAAGTAGTTCATAAATTTTAGTAACATTCCCCCCAAGAATGTTTTATTCTTTCTAAACGTAATAGAGCATCATAATTTGTTTTACACATGTAGCCATAAAGATTAAAGAGAAATGTATGCAGAATCAATGCAGTTCATAAAATGAATCATCTCCATTTTAGAGGAAGGAAACCTGAGACCTGCATACTACATTGCAAATCAAAGGCTTAATAGCACATAATCCCAGGTCTCCTAACTTGAAGGTGCCATGTAACAACTGTATGTATATATTTGAGAAACAACATTATATAATGTTTACTAATTATAATATCCTTTAACAATGAACCCAATTAAAAATGGACAGTAAAAGTTTGTAACATTCATAGTCTACCTGTCGTGTCAGCAGAAAAATCTATTTTTTCTTCATAGTCCTCTTCCTCTCTCAGTAGATTCTCCACATCGTCATCCTCAGCTTCTACAGCTTTAAGTTTAGTCTGTCTATTACTATCAGCTTCCTTCGTTTGAGTGTGCTGAAATCCCTTCCTGTCTGACTCTTCAACATCTAATTCATCATGCGATCCTTCTTCACCATCGCCCTCATCGAGGGAGGAGTTTTCAACCTCGGATTCTGATGCCTCTTCTGATGCCTCTTCTGCTGTGCAGTTTCCCGAATCTGTCGTGAGTGCTGCTTTTCTTTTCAGACTGTGATCCAAGTCTTGCGATCTCTTTTCACTATTTATTTCATATGGCTTAGATTCAGCTACTCTTTTGCTTGCAGCCTCAAATTCACTATCTGAGCTTTCATTTTCATAAGTCCTTTGCTCCTCCTCCTCATCGTCATCATCTTCCTCCATCTCATTCTCTTCAAGGGCAGTTTTTCCTTCTTCTCCTTCAGAACTCATCTCAAGATCATCATCACTGTCTGCAAATGCTGGCAGTTCATTCACAGCTTCCTCTTTAGCAACCTCTGCTTTCAGATGTTTGGCTCTCCCAAGAGCCACCTCTTCCCCTAATAGCTCTCTGTCACTTTCTTCCTCAGCATCACCATTGCTTCCATCCTCGGACATTGCTGCTTCTTCCTCATCTTGGTCATCGTCCTCATCACTTACTGCATCATCATTTTCTTTCTCCTCTTCTTCAAATAATGCCTTGCGACGTACTCTTCCAGTCTTGGAATCAATCTGTCTCTCTTCTTTTGGCATCACAAACCTGTTTTCCCAAAGATCACAACTGGAGTAAGATGGTAAAGTACAAGGAAATTTTAATGCAACAATTAAACTTCGTGTTAATATTTCTTAAAAAAAAAAAAATTAAAAACATTTTCAGAGTAAGGTTATGGAGAACATTAAAAAGGCAATCGAGTTCTTTCAGTATGGAATGCCTCTTGATTCAAGAATACATCTTATGGTACAGCCACAAATCATTCAAAAATATTCTTCATTTTTCATGGAATGAAAATAGGTTGTACAATGAATTTTACTGAAGATTATGACTGCCATTCTCCAAAACTCTGAAGAAAAACAGAAACATGTTACTTAGGGCTATATCAGCAAGGAATTCCTGGAAGGCAGGACTACACTGCTTGAAAAACTTTTCTAATATCAATTATTCCTATCTCAAAATACCCACGTGGCATAGGAGTAGTCTCAGAAGTGGAAGAATTGGGCAATAAGCCATTCCACTAACGGTGCTCTACTGAGAATTTTTCTTAAATTAGAGCCTGAAATCAGAAATTCATTCATGATCAAACACTGCTCAGCATTCAAAACTTACTCTTGTCCTACATCTTCCGAACCTAAGGGGTTAGAGTCCATGAAGACAGAGACCTTGCTTGACGCCATCTTAACATCAATGGCCGAATGTGTGGAGATGAGGCTCTGAACTAGTTCATGATTTGGTCTCACTTCCTCCTGGAAAGCCAAGATTTTTCACTTTTCAATTAAAATGAATAAACAAATGTTTAATGAACAGTTAACAGAGCCATTGATCTGCCTAAAACAGAAGAAATACGCATATGCAAGAAAAAAATCCAAAACATTTTAAATAAACATTTTCTCAGAATAGCAAGGTCTCCCTTCCCCTCTTCACATCTCCCAAATGCGTACAATATTCACCCACAGAAAATCAGAGGGCCTCCTTCGCAGTATGCAACCACTACCGTAAATAAGTGCAAGCACGCAATCACAGACCCAAATGTATTTAACATTTAGCACAACACAGGGGAAAACAGCTGAATTCAATCTGTTCATATGCAAATTATTTCCACAGATCCCTTTGACCAGTCAAATCCTGTT
>Ga0181612_122135_pt1 | contig 15176 bp, 14 predicted proteins | sample HoacroProtozoa21_FD_119630 | JGI IMG/M metagenome (GOLD analysis project Ga0181612, IMG submission 119630) | Hoatzin crop microbial communities from Cojedes, Venezuel. Combined Assembly of Gp0051906, Gp0051904, Gp0051908 | reverse complement strand
GTTGCCCACCGCCCCAGGGCCCGGGTGGGCCACCGGCCCCACGCCGCTCATGGATGACATGCTGAGGGGTTGGCTGTTGGTGTACAAGGGCTGGCTCTGGAGGTTGACCACCATGTTGCTGAGGGGCTGGGAGGGCTGCGGTTGGAGCTGGTAGTGGGCCGGCATCAGCGGGAGCTGGGGGGTGACGTGCGGAGGGAGGGAGGGCGTGACGCCGATGACGGGGGCCTGGACGTTGGCGGCCGGGCTGAAGGTGGGCGGCTGCGTCATGCCGTAGGAGTGCGCAATGAGGGCGGGCTGGCTGCCTGCCGCCACCGTGGTCACCCAGGGCGCTGCACCTACGGCACGAAGGAAGGGCGGCAATGGCGGCGGGCTTGGCGCGGAGGAGACCAGAACACAAATAAACACCCCCAGCCCTCCCCTCCTGCACCCGCCTCCACGACCGGATCGCGCCGACGCGCCCTGCTCCTTCACGGTATCTGCAGCGGTCCAGGCCCTGGAACCGTTCCCAACCGGTAAGTGCATAAAATTGCTACGGCGATGTGAGCGCAATTGTTCAAATACTCCTCAGGTGACATGCGGCACGTTTGCGTTTTTATGTATTTTGTGCTTTACGCAGCTTAAGCGCGCGCTTCCAAGAAAATTAACCTCTTTCCCCACCGTGCTTTCATGGGTCCCTGACAAACACTCTGTGTGTATAATAATGGTGCTCCAGCCACTACAAAGGGATTGTAATTAGGCGTCTGGCGTAGAAGCACAATGTATGATATGTGTCTGGAAGCTGCAAATCATTTCAGGTAGTTCTGGACATAAAAGAGGTCTTAAAGTATTAGAGAGTGCCTTTTCCTCTAGCGAAGGCAGAGAAGGAGAAAAAAAAAAACCACTCTAATGAACTTGCAGGCATCTTAATACATTTACACTAGCCCCAGCACAGAAGAAACTTGAGGGGTCTTTACAATGAGAGAAAAACCCTGCTAAAGAATAAAGAAAGGGCTCACAATGACGTCTAATTTATGGAGGTAAATGGAGATAGTGCATTGAATTTGCTCTGAACGATTTTCCCTTGTAGAATGACAAATAAGATTAGAAACATACCTGGGTTTTCACTCTCCCTCATCTGTTTAGATGGAGGCTCATCAGTGTCCCAGGGCGTGGACTGATTGATGGGTGTCTGTCCCCACCTGACGCTCGTTGCAAGTCCTTGAGGCTGATTTTCAGTCTTGGAAATGCAAGGTGTCTGCAAGAGAGAGAGAAAAATACAGAATAAAAATGTTTAGACTGTTGGAAATAATTACTGTTCCTCATAGCTAGTAGCTTGCTTGTTTGTTACGGTCCAAGAAGATATCCTCAAATCTGTAAATATCATTCTCCTCCAGGCTTGCATGACAACTCTGTGTGGAAAATACAATATATCTGAAAAAAATACTGCTGGAAATTTAATAGATCCACTTTAAAAAAAAAATCCACAACAGACTAGCGTTTTCAGAAATAAGTTGCTTCTTTTGCCTTGAAAATAGAAAAACCCACCCAGATACAGTAACATCCATTCAGTCACAGCTTACATAAAATGGGACAATCTTCTGTCTGCTCAATCTCTTCCAGTAATAGTGAGTTTTGTTTAGCAGAAGGCAGAACAAGAGAGACTTATTTACAACCATAGGACAAATTACTGTAGAACAGTAAAGAGAAGTCTTAGTATTTACTGTCTGTCAACCCTTAAAATTGAATGCCAATAAAAAAAGGCAGCATAACAGTCACTGGCCGCTAAAGTGGGTATGTTGGCAGCTCTTCAGAGATGTTAAAATGACTGTAAAGTGGAGGAAGGACTGCGGCTGAATAATCATCAAAGGGGATATGATCTGAAAGAGATTTCTTGATAAAGAAACTATAACACGGATTTAAATGCTAAGCCAGGCCCCTCCTCCAGTTTTGGGGATCTTCCCAAACAACCATGCCTTTGCTGAGAAAAGGCCTGTAGAAAACAAGGGTGCTCCAACAGGTCTCGTTTATTTAACTCTGCAGCACATTTCACTGCAGGAAGATTAAAAGTTTGGTTTGGTTTGGTTTATTTTTACCGGTGTCAGACCCTCTAAACCAAGAAAACGGAACCAGCTGCCTGTTGCTGAATGAGTATTGAGGACTGAAGCCATAAAGAACAGGAGACCAGTCTGAGTGATCGCTTGTTTGCCTTACATCTGGGAAGTAATTTAGCTCAGAGACGCGGGTACAGCGGCTCCATAAATGCCCTGGGTCACGCAGTACCAATGAAATCTCTGCCAAGGCCAGCAGCTTTTCTCCCCATCACTAGTACCTCAATCACCCCATGAAAAGGAGTCATTAGCAGACCCATTTATGCCCTCTGCAAATACATCCACATCTTTCTCAAGCCCATCAGTCATTCCTCGTGCCTTGAAATCCACTGGAGGTGCCTGCTTCCTCCTGTGCTCCCTTCTCCCCCACTAACACCCCCGCTAGCTCTTCTGCCCTGCTCCAATGCTCCCTCTCCTTCATCCAAGGGCCTCCAATGTCTCCTCTCACCCACTCCCTTTCCCACCTCAGTTTTATCTTCCTTGGGCTCAAGGCATGCCTTGATGGAGGACAGGGGTTTTGCTGTGCTGCTCTCTTTGCTCCCAGAAGCCACAATGGGAATATCTTCCCCACTAGAAATGCTGTACTTCGTTAAATGCAGATGTTCAAATGGAAATGTGATTCTCAATGTATTTTTTCCTATGGAATCTTGAAGTCAGAATTTTCCGCCTGTGTCCAAATCGTCATTATCACAGAATCATAGGATTATAGAAAGGTCTGGGTTGGAAGAGACCTTAAAGACCATCTAGTTCCAACTCCGCATTTTTTTTTCAAAATGCATAAATTTATTCTTTTCCATGGTTTTGAGGGTCTTTTGTTGTTTTTGCTGTTTTGTTTTTTGGTGGTGTTTTTTTTTTTTTTTTTGTAATTTAACTGCCCCAGATTTTTTTCTATTCTATTGGCACCAAGGACAATAAGCGGGTTTTAGATTTACATTTCCTTCTGCCTCCACCATTTCAACTACTTCTACAACTTTTGCAATTGAAATAAAAATGAGAGTCAGGAAAGGGAAAAAAAGAGGACATGCAGACAAGCAAGAGCTTTAAGATTCACTCTCTTGTATTCATGGCAAAGAAAGGGCAGGAGGGGCAGAAATAAATCTCAGTTTTGACATGCTTTCTATTTATAAATTGTCCTGAGAAAAGGCTGAATCTGAATACCTTTAGCTTTTACATTGTACAAGGTCTCTGACACAGGAGGATGTAACGCTGCTGGTGGTTTACCAGTCCATGTTAGCAGTATCCCTTTATATCTAGCTAAACTGTTTAACAGTGGCCAAAGCACTCTGCAGCAGAAAAAGAAAGAAGAAAAAAGCACCACCAGCGTTCTCTGCCTATAAATCAGCTAAGATGCTTCCCCCAGAAACACTATTATTTATCCCAAAGCAAAGCTTTAAAAAACAGTAAATGCGATATAGAGAAATGGGCATTTTTATGAATCATCAAAGACAGACAGGAGGATTCACAACTCAGATCATGCCCTGCACGTTCCACATGTGGCATCTGCGTGTTGCATTTCTTTGTTGTATGAACTGGGTCTTATGAGAGGGTCTGAAATACATACTTCTCATTATTGCGTGGCATTGTCAAGATGTGCAGCATCTTGCTTAACTTTGTTACATCCCCAAGCTGCTTTAAAACAGTGTCAGTCTAAAATAAGCAAAAAATATTCCTGTACCTTAAATAATACAGAACCACACACATGCTATAATTTTAAAAGAACCCATATGCTCTGCACAGAACGGGTAAGAAAGGGAGTACGTGACACAGCTCTCCTAAATCCTACAAAACGTCGGTTGCCTGTTTTGCAGTTTCAAGCTTGCTTCCCAAAAAACTAGAGCACCAGATCAGACACATTTGAAACTGTTGGAGTTGGCACCCAAATCTAGATCTAAATTGCATACTTCAAGCATTAACAAAGAGGAAGGAGGTTTGCAGGTTTGCTGTCAAAAAATACTTCTCCTCTGCTTCCACAAAATGCTAGTTTTTTTCCAGATTTTTTTTTTTTCATAAATATGCTCACAAACCCTGATTCTTAGAGTAGATTTAAAGGCATGAGTCCAGCACATTGCTTTCAAACTCTACTCCTGAGCTTGTATTTATTTGATCAGAAAGAGCTAGAGATTAGTTGGAATGAAATCACAACACACATTCACGAAACCCAGTTTAGACAATAATGGTGGTGGAAACAGAAAAACAGGTTAATGAAATTTTTTTTTGTATATATACTTCTGGTCTCTGATCTAATTTCTGCATTATTTCTCTTAATACATGAAGGGTTACATTACAAGTGTTACATGTCTCTGATCTGATTGCAGCAATTACCGATTTGCGTATCTGGAAAGCAAAATTATTTCCAGCGTTATCGAACAAAGGAACTTTCTGTCCATGCGCTCAGGCACATGACAGCACTCTATTTGATGCTTTTAATGTACAACACAAATGACCAAAAAATGGCCTGTATTATGCTAGTTGTGCAGGGGGAAGAGATGTGTTCCATTAGTGATCCGCAGACTTCACAGAATCTAATTGTACTATGTTACACTTTTATCTTTAGCTTTCATGTCAGATGCTTGTTTGAATTAAACACGAAACACATGAAAAAAGGAAATGCATTACAAAATCTACTGGGTATACATTTTACAATACTGCCAAATGTCTATTTACATGAAAAGACAAGAAAGTTTCTAACAGGTCTGTTGAAGCCTGGCTAGTCAACAGCAGCGCTGGCTATTTAACTGCCTGAAATCCACGGCAGACTACAAAGATTACTCAAGCATCGTCAGCATCTTTGTAGCACCCCTAAAATGTTCAATCTGTGCTCTTTGTCACGGACGGAGTACCCCAAATCCAAATCTGAGGATTTTTTCCCCTTGTTGTTTGAAATAGCCATCAAGAATAAATAAAATTTTCAGTTGAAGCTTGCGTTTCACCTCATGCCTGCAACTTTGAACTCCAGCAGGGAGCAATCTCCCAGTTTTAAGGAAATTAACTGCAATACAGATGTACAGGCAGAACGGAGCAAGATGGAACAATTTCAGAATTACATGAGACTAACACAGACAAGTTGCCAGGTTGTCGATTTTTTGTAGCTCAAACAGTCATAAACCATGGCCCACAGGCAACAGTAATTGGTGTACAGCTGGTCCACCGAACCTTACTAAATTAAAACATTAAAACCCTTCAGATTCATGGGGCTTTGCAGAATATCCACGAGAAAGTTCGTGAGTTCACGGCAATCAGCTGGTGTGAAAGATTGGGAATTAGTGATTTGGTCTATACTGCATCAGTTTGTGCAGTTACTATTCAGTGTTCAGGAGGCATAGCTACAACTAAGTCTGACTCAAGGTTCAAAGATTTACAAATCTTTGATGAAATAAGACCTAAACTTTTACTAAGACCTTTTTTACATTAACGGAAACCTAAAGCCTTCTGCACCACTACCAGCATTATTGAGTATGATAGTGGAATTAAAAAAAACACAACGCGACAACAACCAAAATTCAACAACAAAAATTCCAATAGAATTTTCCCCAGGCTGACCCCAACCGAACGCTTCCTGGGAGGTCCTTATAAACTCATCCGAGCATTTTCCCCAAAGGCTTATGAAACTGCTGACACAGATCCTGCTACGGCTCAGAGTGCCATGACCTAGTCAAACAGTTTCATGAGCAAAAAAGAACTAGTCGGGATAGAGGGATACTATTTGTGGTTCCCAGCGACCAAAATTATTTTACTAAGGCCTTCATTTAAAGTGATGGATGAGAAGTAGCGATTCTCTGTTTCAATTACCCAAGAGAGATTGGGAATGGCAGCTTAATGCTAAGATAATGTATCCAATATGCAACCCACTCTGTTTTCTCTCCCCATTGAAAATAAAAAGGCTGAGACACACGTGTGCATAGAGGCAAACTTTCCCTCGCATGGATTCAGGTTTTATGGCCTGACATAGGTAAAAGTAACTTCAATTTAATGAGGGAATTCCTTTTAAGGCCGTTAGCTATGCCTCGCTCTAACAAGTAATGACTGGTGGCCCTGGTTGGGTTTCAAGCCTGAACGTGTCTTGTGCTCTAAAAAGCTCAGTGTTCTCTGCACCAAAGTGTTTATGGCCTAATTTGTAGTTCATGCTGCTAAATATTGCATGAAACAGGTATTATTTGTGTGCACGAGGCATGCACGTAGAGTCAGAACCACACAGGGATTGATCTTCCTCTGGGATAAATTCCTGCACCGTATTGGACAGAATCCCAAGCATATTTCTGAGTCTAGAAGCTCTTAAGAATGGATGCAGAGCTTTTAAAGACGCAACGATGACAGGAATATCTCCCTAGCACCGGTCATTGGGCTGGGCTACAGAAATTAAACTGTTGCTTTAAGAGAGGGCTGTACTGTAATGTATTAAAAACCTAAGAGATATGGACAGGCCAGCGTGCAAGAGGAACAGAGCAGGCTGTCCTGCAGTAAAACCTCATTCAAGAACCTGCTCATGGGTGGAGAGAAGAACTCATCTACCTTACAGTTCCCATCACCAGGCAATTCTGCGATAACACAGCATTGTTTTTCTCTTTCCAAAGCTAATGGTGAGAGCACTAAGAAAGAGAATAATACAGTTAACTCATTGGAAAAATGTTGCCACCCTGCATAAAAGATGAAAGAAGTCGTAGTTCCCTCTCTACTGGAAAGAATAATACAATATTGGCATCTTAAACACCATCCTGCGACGAGCCACCAGCCAGTGTGAGCTCTGGAGCACTGAGGCACAGCCTCCAGGCGAGACACACGGCTTAGCAGCGGGGTACAGTCTGCATCCACTCCTGGTTTTCAGAGGATATAAAGACACCCCCCACCTTGAGGTTAATGACCCCAGCCTGGAGAAACCGGTGAGTGCCGTGGGGCCCACACTGTAGACGGGCACAGCACAGCTGCCTTTACCCAGCCCCGATCCCAACTCCATGCGTAGTGGGGCTTCTCACCACCCAGACTGTGAGCTGCCACAGAGGGAGCTGTGTAAGCATGTCTGCCTTCTTCCTCCCACCAACATCAACCCCAGCCTTCCCGCACTGAGCCCCTCTGCCATCCCATTCGCATTTGTGCCTGGGTTACCCTCCTGAACAAGGCAGTCAGTCCAACGCCCACGCTCTGACAATGCAACGGAAGATAACTCCATACTGGGAATGGGTCAACCGCTACTGTCTCATTAACCCTTTCCCAAGGCTCCCTGTATGCACTGGCTGCAGGTCTGGGGAGGAAAAAGGAGGAATGACGTTATGGAAAAGGGGGGAGAAAGATGGGATAGAAGGTTGCGATAGAAGGTTGCGTATCTCTTTCTTTCTGGTGGCTACACTGCCCAGGACAACCCCTGCTCTCACACGAGCACTCCAGTTAGGTGCTCAGCATTAGGTGGGAATGAATGCAGGACCATGGAATGACAAAAACCGCTTCTTAAATGGCACTTTGTATTCTGTCTTGGCAAATTTCACCAGCAGAGGCTCAGGTACTCACCCAGCTGCCTTCGTTTCTCAGCGAGAACATCAGGGAACGGAGCTGGGGTATCGAACCAAGGTCCCGGCTGCGACACTTGCTGCTCCAGGACACCAGGGACATCAGCGCACGACACTGGGTTCGAGCACAGAAGCCCCACTTTAGCCTGAGCAGAACCTCCTCAGCTAACACGGTCGGCATGCAGATCAACCCCAAATCAGAGCAAAGCTACGAACGCAAAACCGTCTCACAACGGAGGAAAACGCGCAACATCAGGAACAACGCGGCAGCGCGTACCACAGAGAACATGCACTACGCAATGCAAGAGGGCTCTCAGAGATGCTGCAGCCATCCCACGGTGGAGGCAGATAAATCCAGTTCCTCATAAGTGCTCTTTGTCAGAGGGCAAAAGGAAATATGGGCAATAATGGAATAAGTGCTTGTCAGACCAGAATCCCAAGGGTGCACAAAGGATGTAACCCTTGCCTACTGGCAAAGCTACTCCAGAATGACCTAATGGCACTCTGCTGGAAAACTAAACATTTATCTTGAATGCAAATGCTGGCCATTGATAGGCTTAGAAGTTGCTCCATATGGCATTTTTGTCCCAAATTTCCCATGGATTTTTTTAATTATCCAAAAAGGACCCTGAATTTCATTCTGGATCAGAGCTTAAAGCATTAGAAGTAAAGAGAGGAATACTTATAAAGCAACAGCTGTATCACTTTAGGCTGCAGCCCCTGCATGAAGTTACTAAAAGTTCCCTTTTGTTGTATTGGATGCCGACATTTTACATTCAAGCCCTCTGAATTCAGTGTTTCAATTGTAGTACACACTCCGTGGCAGCAAAGTGCATGTTCTCTGCCTACACAGCAGACACATAAAAAGAAAAGCAAAAGAAAAAGAAAACCAAGATAAGCCTGTGAGTGCTGAACAGTGCTGCACGATATTACTGATTTATTAACTTGGCTTGATCAATAAGGCTATCACCAAGGGCACATTTAGTTTGCACATAAATTTCACTTTCTAACAAGCACTTCTGTGTGCTCACTTTAGTTTCCATAATCTGATCCAGGTCTCAGGAAGCTTTCTTTAAGGGAGAACAGAGAATTCTTTTTCTAAAAAAAGGATCAAAGTATACCCGGTCAACTCTCAAACAAAAGGACACTCAGTACTGTAGAAACAGCATGCTTACCTTTCACAACAAAAAGCAAAATAAGCTATAGGTCCGGATTTCTCACCGCCTTGAGTTCATCAACATCAATTGAGCTATTAAATTGTGGCTGAATTTGGCTCACAGCAATTTAAAAATTTCAACTTTCTTTGAGAGTCTTCCATCAGTAAGATGCTAATTTAATGCATAATTTAAACTCCACTGTCCTTTAACTCAGCGTTTGTAAATAATTAAAAAAGAACTAAAAATCCTTTTACGTTTATAAAGCTGCCCCCCTTTTTCTACTACCAAACAACAAAGACTTTCCAATCAAGAATTTATTTATTCTTTAAATCTGAAAGTAAAAGCTGTATAAAAGATGAGGAGGAACTGATTTACAAGATAAAACAATTAGCTCTGGGATATGTACATTAAGACTAATAAATTTCACATCATATTTTAAGGGAGTGGAGGAGGAATCCCAGATATATTAGACTTTATTCAAATTCTATTGAAATGTTCAATTAAGAGCATCTTATGAAGGTAAGTTATGCAGTCACTAAAATTAAGATGTGAAAAACAGGATTAGAGAGCTGCATCTCTCAAAGAGGCTATACACTTTAATAATCCATCCCTTTTGCTACACACAAAACAACATCTAAAATCTGGCTATCCCTCTAATTGCTCCGGTCTTGCTAAAAATTTGGGTTGTGCAGGAGAAACACAAATATATTCCACATTAAAAACACTAATATACTGCCTTGCCTTTTAATCCAAAATCACATATCTCAATGGTTCTTATTAAAATCTCGTTTTTCTGTGCAGACAGATGAAAATGCATTTAAAGACTCAAACAAGTCTGTGCAAAAACAGCTCGAACCCACCAGTCTCCCAGTTGGTTCTTCAAAGAAGCTAAACATTCACCAAGCTGTTCTGACCAGACGTGACTGGCAGATCCTTTTTGGGAATGAGGTCTCAAGATGCAACCCTGCTTCCATTCAGATTCATAGCTTTAATAACACCAGAAGTACAGCACAGGATCAGGCAGTTGGGCAGACATTTAATTTGATTTACAATAGAGTGCTAATATATGGTTTTTCTGGAAACACAGTCACCGTTTTCTCCAATTTTTCCGCTCTGTAGGTTTTACATCAAAGCATTCCTGCTCATTTTGTCTCTGTATCTCTGCGCTACCCGTAGGAAGCTGCCCAGTTCTCCTGTCTTCCTTCGGCAGAACTGATTCGTAGACTAGCATGAACGCTTCAGCTGCCTCAGCCATCATCCTTCTAAAAGATTTATGGCAAACACATCGCATACTAAGCCATAAATCTCGCAAATGGCTATTAGACATACTTTGCTGTCCACAGCCACACAATTTAAAGTAAAACAGATAATGGTACAGCTGTGGCTAGCACTACTAGTAGGCCTGCCAGAACTGTGCTACGTGGCCACCCATTTTTTCCAGGCACCTCACTCCCATTTTTGGGGTGTGAATCTGATGATCCTTCAATATTACTCTGTTTGTGGCAACTCGTGATGCTAAATAGTGCTTCATCATCCAAAGATAAATGGGTATCGTTAAGCTGAAGCTCTACTTCTATTTCCTTCAGCAACAAACTGCTTTACCTTCCTTTACTTTTTATTCCTTTAAGATTAAATTCTTCTAGGTGTCCATTTTGGGCCATTGGACTCATTAAGAAGAGGAAACCTAGCAAGAGTAAGGAGCTTGGCAAAAGACTTTGTGCTTTTGAAAATCCTGTTATATATCTTTTAAAGAAAATTTATGCTACTAAAACCCATAAAACCTCTTACTGTCTTTGCTCTTGGGAAGATAACACAAACTAAACCACCTCTAAAAATAATCTCCGACTCACGAAACTTCAGGATGACAGGGAGAGAGGGAGGGGTTACTGTGAGCCCTAAGTAACGCAGGTCGGCTCTGTAAGCCATGGAGGGAAGGACAAGCTAAAATTAAATGACCTTTGGTAGGGACACCACACCTACAACAGCGAGTTGTGATTTGACCTTCCTAATTCTTGTCCTCCGCTGTTGCTGGTCATCGTCCATCAGAAGCTACTACTTCTGCTAGGACGGGTGCAGGGCAGTGCCCTCGGAACCCCCCAGGGAGACCAGCCTGGGGTCTCTGCAGATAGCACCCCTTAAGAGGCAGCGTGTCCCTCACTGAACTGGCTGTGGCTTTCAGGAGAGGCGGAGGGAGTTTTAGCTGTGCAACCATCGCCTCCAGAAGGTAAAAAGAGCTTTGGTTTGCTGTAATAAAGCTTCAATTAGAACACAAATCTATAAATATCTAACAGTGCAGATCAAAATGGCCAACTCTGGTCACAAGTATCGAGCAGAGTGAGAGGAGACTCAAAACAGGTCCAAACATTTACTTTTAAAAAGAAATTAAAAATAAGATACCTCCCACACAACAGGTAGAGAGCAAAAAAATCTTTGTTGCAAATCCAAAATCTCCTTTCCCACCCATAGCATAGGTTTTGGAGTAACCGTTCCCTTCAGACAAGCACTGACTGTACACCAGACTATCCAGACCTTACTAGAACAAAGCACAGAGCCTTGTCTTGTTTCTTTTACATTTATTGACGATTCTGCGCCAAATCCAAACACAGATCACATGCTGACTCCCTTGAAATTACTGAGTCATTAAGAAAGACGACTCATTAAGCAAGACCCTCCACCCAACGTCTACCCAACACCCCTGCCTCAGAAAGGGTCACGGAGTTTGTGAGATTAAGATGCTTTGAGACGAGATATAAAGTTGGACCAGATGATTATTGTAGGTCCCTTCCAACTGAACTACTCCTATTCTATTCTATTCTATTCTATTCTATTCTATTCTACATTATTTCACTTATGTGGAAATCTGTTAATCTGCAATATTTTTCCTTTTAAATACATCTCAGATAAGACAGAAGGGAAACCACTACATCATGTAGTTCGGGCAAGTAGCAGCGTGCTTGAAGGAACATGGCTGATACCTCATAGCCTATTTAGTTTTGGGGGATTTTGTGCTAGCATCTAAATCCATGGCTAAGGCATAAGTCTCCGTATCTCAAGTAATTAATGTTTTTCCTCAAAGTATCGCATCTACTTATAATGGGAATGCATGTTTACTGAGAGATTCTAGGCAGGCTTGTGAGTTTACAGGGCCTTCATGTTCATCTCATGTTTATAACAGAGCAGGACCGTTGCTGGGTAACATCAGGTAGACAGCTTAACTATATATGTACACATTCTTTGTATTGTTTATATTAACCGTATTTTAATACTTTTGCCTCATTATTCACACATGCTGCTTTCTTACCTCAAAATTGTATCTTTTTGAGTCAAATCGTTACTAAGATATGAGGTAAAATCCTTTGATTTCCTCATTGTACAGACTCAAAAACAGACTTAAAAACAAAACTGTTATGAACATGGTGTTACTTAATAGTTACAGAAGTTCCATCAAATGTGATATTAAAATATAATTAAATTTCAGGTTTCTCGCGAATGAGTGATTTTGGATCCTGCCAACTACAGCAAATTGTCACAAAAAGATTTCATACAACTTTTAAGATTTATTAGCACTGTTATGGTAAATCACACAATTAGATTGTGTAAATTGTTGGCATCTATCAGCAGACGATCGTTGATCCTTTCTTCTTCATTGGATTTTAACAGTGGACATTTGTTGAACTTTGTGAAATCTACACTGAGACGTGTCACAGCTCAGGAGGAGATACTGGGTCACAGCCCGCTGTGATCCTGGAGAGCTCCATGGGTCTCACTTAGGATTCCTCTTAACAGGATTGTGAAATGATTGATCAATGTTTTTTTCCATTCCGGTCACAACATGTGTTAGGTGATTATGATACCTTAGCAGCAACTACACAGCTCCAGCACCTTCCAGACTGTACATTTCTGACATCTACCAGACAGGGCTACGATCCAGGCAGCAGGAGTTCCAGGTGTGGTTAGGGAGTGCCTGATCGTCCCATATCACTGCTTTTGTAACCAGGACAAGAGCACGATGTTGGTTTATCCTGAGATTGCCAGGTGGCCTGACAGGGGAGGGCTGTACCACCACAGCTTTTCCCTACTATCATTTTAAATTTCTATTTGGTATTATTAATACATTTAGCATTGAGCTGCAATACTGTATAATATTTCTAAATGTTTATAAAACTAAAATCTACAGGAATTTAAAAATTCTGAAAGTTTTATGCCATAATATCTCAAAAAGGAAAGCAGATCGTTAACAAAGTCTGGAAACCCTAATTTTAATAATGATTAAAATTGAAATGAGAAATTGCAATTACTAGCATAAAAACTCCGTAAAAATCATCCTGTAGCAACTGATGTTATGCATGCTTTTAGTCAACTTCTAGGCAAAGCTAAGGGAGCATGTTCAGACTGTCTTTGAAGAGAAGGGACTTCCACATGCTTATGTTTAGTAATAGAGTTACAAAGCAAGCTGTACATTTCAGTGTATTTAACTATTACTTTTGTTAGCTATCCAGCTTTGGAAGTGTCTAGCACTTTTAAGTAGGTCAGTTCCTTCTTTATTCCAGAGATGTAATGGAAGGCCAAGAGGCATGCTTATGAAAGAATTTGCTACACTCTTAATCTTTCTTGTTAAAGCTGGAATGCCAGAGCATTTTTCAATTTGTTAATGAACACCTCAAAATACACAAACAATAAATCTGATATCAGTACTTGACAACAGTAATTATGATATGGCCATTATATTTGCATAGTATCTTAAGAAAAAAAGATTCAAGTATGGCTGTAAGGCACAAAATCTGCATAATACATGTACCACACATACTGGTAGTAATTGGATATATTGCTATAAACAGGACGTTTAATCCCTTGTATATTCCTTGTAAACTTTGATTGATTGTCTCTGTTTAACTCATGCCCTTGTGTATCTCTTTTGAGAACCATATAGACCTACATAGAATTAAATACTCCTGGCTTACAATGGACTGCTGATATATTATGATATCTTTAGAAGACAGACCTGATTTTTAATGAGCATGCATTATTCTTGAAGTACTACTTTTTGAAATCAGAGTTTAGATTATTAGAAAATCTGATTAGCAATCAGAAATAAATTGGTCACAAAAGACAGTGTTAAAACACCAACTTTCAGGTTTCTTAGTGTGTAATTGTTTACAAAAAATTCTTACCCGAAAATTATTTAGAATAAGGTTATTCGAAGAGCAGAGGTTTCATAATGAAAACATTTAAGAGATATTTTAATAGAAGGTTATGAATAAAAAAGTAATGTTATACAAAAAAATCTATTGGAATTTTCAACACGGAATTCAGTATCCATGCAGAGAGAAAACAATGTATTTTATGTTGTTCTGTTTTAAAATCTTATTTCAGAACTTGCACACAATGGGTACATATATGGTTGTCTTACGGGGAGAAGCCCTAGCATACAGACCTGAACTGTTTCTCTGACAAAGTGTATCACCTTCCTTCCAAGAAAGGTTTTTTTCGTTGGATAAGCATAAGTGAAAAATCACTGCCTGCCACTGATTCCAGTTACTGACTCTCCTTCATTAAACTGTGGCATAGAATTTCTATGCATGAACTTCAAACACAGCAGAACTATAGGAGCTTTTTGGGGCCGAGTGTGGACCTTCATGTTAGCAGTAACATGTTGGTTATAGCTAGTTAACCCACACATAGGCATTTACTACCATTAAAGACGTCCTAGACATCCAAAACATCCACACTGAGCTGGACAGGTCATAAGTAACGAAGAGAGTGCAAAAGAACTAAAGGTGATACTTGCTCTGGAATGGCAGCTGAAGGCCAAGTATTCAAAGTTATGTATGACCATTGGTCCACTAAATCACACTTTGGTATCTGCACCGATGCTCAACAGCAACCTTGTTCTACAAGCAGTAAATAAGCTGCAAGATTTGGAGAAAGAAGTATTAGCAAAACACGACTTGGCTTACTGTCCTTACAAAATTACTAAGTATTATTCATTTTGTTGTTGAACTTTTTTTTGCGACTGTGTTCCAGCTGTCTGTATTAGGTGTTTTATATACAACACATTAAGTAAATGATAGTTTAACCTTGAGAATAAAGATTAGATGTGTTTCAGACAAATACTTTAAACTTCTCTCCTTTGTGTGTGTCAGACCTAAAAAAAAGTGCCAGAACATTTTATTGGTGAACAATTCTTCAAGATAATTGTATTTACGTTTTTCCTAATGTTAATGTACAAGTTATACCTTGCTTTGGTAAAGAGGAGATTTTAAGCATGAAAGTCTATATTTTGCTAGTAGTCTGCTGTGTACTTTTCTTCCTTGTACTGAGGAAACAATCTACAAAACTACAATTTGAAAACCTTTACTTTGGTGTGAAAACAAAATTAATTCAATGAAAGACCATACAGTGAGACAATAACTTCTTTTCTTTTTTGCTTCCAC